>Ga0307515_10001135_pt1 | contig 61010 bp, 59 predicted proteins | sample 17_EM_MG_FD_194513 | JGI IMG/M metagenome (GOLD analysis project Ga0307515, IMG submission 194513) | Populus trichocarpa ectomycorrhiza microbial communities from riparian zone in the Pacific Northwest, United States - 17_EM | ecosystem: Host-associated > Plants > Roots > Unclassified | place... | reverse complement strand
TTTCTGGCTAATGCATCGGTCCAGTTCATCGTTCGTAGCGCTAGTACCTGTCCTGGTCCTGGCTCGTCCGATTGTATTCGTCTTAAAGTTGCCTGGGAATCCGTAAAAACCGTAACCCTGGTAACCTTCTTTTCTTCTGCCATCTCATCCGCAACCTTCATTGCTTCCGACATCGCATACATTTCCGCGTCAAACGCTTCTTTCTGTCGGCCTAGATGTGTCCTCCTCTTATTCCACCTTCCTTCTTCTTTCCATACCACTGCACATCCAACCCACTCATCTTCTTTCCTAGCTCCATCAGTCCAAAGAACAAGTCCCTCTCTTTCTAACGTCGCCTCTACCAAAGCTTGTTCCTCGTCCTGAATTATCACTTCGCCCCTAAGGCGTCTTTTTTCTGTCGGTAATGTCGTCCTTTCATAACTCCTCCTCTCGAAAGGTTTTTCCTCCGGGATCAACTCATCAATCCCCTCCACCCTCTGTAAGACATTCCTCTGTATTTCTAACATTTTCCCTCCGCCTTGAGCATCGGGCATCATCATCTGTCTCAACTTATACCGCCGAACTCGGTTATTAAGAAGAGCCTGAGAACCCATTAGTTCGTGCCCGTAAATTCCGACCAATCACATGCATGTAGCATACCTTTCATCCGCGACCATCGCCATACTAAAAAGCGACTTATACGCCTCCATTCTTTCGGTCGCCTTTTTCACCCGCTTCTCCTCCCCCAGAGCCCAACGCACTCGCTTTGTTTTCTTCGGATCGAGATCATCGAGGCTTTTGGTTAGCACTTCTAGGTCCTTGGTAAATTCATTGATGGGATCCTGGAGGCACTCTGGCTCTTCTTCCCAACGCAGAATATCTCAGAGAGTACGTTTTTGAGGTATTTCAGGTCTTGGAGAAGGGTCTGGATATCCCCCGGCGCGTCTTTTGCCGAGGCAACGGTGTGAGCGAGTTTTATGCCTTGGTCGAGCAGTTGGAACACTCCGACTGCAAGGCCGAATTCTGCCATGACTGGTGGATGTTTAGTGCTCTCGTCCTCCAAACTCTCAAGCCCAAAACAGCGATGCGGAGGAGGCAAGGAATCTGGTTGTTCCACGACCGCAGATGTTTGAAGGGGCTGGGTGGAAGTTATATTTATCAAGCGGAGGCGCAGCCCACACCTGTACATTCAGCTTAGTGTTGAATTCGAACAGCTGCAGCTATTGCTGACAGTTGGAAATGAATTAAATAAAGACTCGAGCAAATATGTATACAAGAAGGTTTCCGTTTCCGTGAAGTAGCCAAAACTCTAGCTGATAAATTTGTTTGAGAAAATGTGAAATGTGGGTTTTTGAGGTCAATGGAGCTTCAACACATACTGGGGTTTGGGTAATAATGCGGAATGCAGGGGTCGCTGCAGCTAATTAGCTAGCTCTATGTCCATACCTTACTCCGCCTCTATCAAAAGCTCAATAGACTTTGATCATTTCCATAACGCAACTAGCGGTCGTTCTTTCGATATAGATTCAGGATTTAACTAGAGATTACGATTTCAAAGAGGTTAGTGTGCATCTTAGTTCCTGCAGACTTCAGGGCTCGTTATCGATAATGAAGTTTATTTTCACTCCATCTAAAGGTACGCTTCACTATCTCCATCATCGATTCTTATTGTTTTTCGCCTCTTTTTTTTCAATTCCCTTCTATTTTCTTCTTTTTCTCTTGGGTAGCTACGGATTGTATCCCTAAATACGATTTTTGAGCTCTTTTTCGCCTTCATTTTAGAGTAGATCAAGATTCCTTGAAGACCAGGTGTCTTAAATGTCGAAAATCAACATAGAAAAACTTCCCAAGCCAATGTATCGAATTAGACAGCATACCAGGGTTATCAATTAATAACTCGGTGCACATTCGGTCAGCTCTATCACAGCATTCCAATAAAAGTCATTCAGCCCTTCCCCTATACATACCACTCTCGGCTTCGCTGCCAACGTTCAAACACCGTAGTATAACTTTGCGGTATCGTTCTCCCATCCAGCACCCCAAACCCGCCTTACAAATCAAACTCAATTCTACTTCATGTGTACAGTAGAGAAAAGTTACGAAGCTGTGACGCTATTTCTATTCCGTTGCCAGCTAAAGAGTGCGTAAGGTACGTAGTGAGCGCAATGATTCTGTTAGACTACTATCTCGCCTATTAACTTTCAACTATTTCTCACTTAAGGTGACCGTCATTCAGACAATTATGTACTTCATTCATACCAATCGTCCGTTACGCAAAGCTGTCTCACCAGAAACAAAATCGAATTCATCGGTCCTCAAATGTCAAGTATATTGTGCGCAGGGGTCGTGCCACCTTGAATACCGGTACTCCAAGAATGAGACTACCCCTGCGCAAATAAATTTGATACTTGAGAAACCTATGGGTTCGATTATACATACAGCCTCCCTTATAACACCGACAGCTGAGCACTGCAGGTTTCGTACCCACATCGTGGCGCTCTAGCACCATGCCCAACCATCTAAGCTAAATGACGACTGCTGGTTTTACTTAAAAACGGAAAGACCTAGCCAAAATTATCTTGCTATTCGAGTAGTCTGGGTTCCCCCAAGCTCGGTTGTGAGAAGCTTGCGAATATCCCGTACTCGCACATCGATCGAGATTTGAAAGGATAAACATTGGGAATTTTGATGTTTGCCCGCTTTAAACATCCAACCTGATTAGTGCTACCGGGCTGATGATTCTCAGGACACTGCCGGATCCATTTCGCAAATCATGTATCACGTATTGGCAGGAAGGTCGTGGGAATTTACGGATTCTCTTAAGTGGTTCAGGGTTGATTTCTAGTGGAGAACGCTTGACACGTGCGCACGTGGCCCGTGCACGAAAAACTCCTTCGTCTCATCACCAAGCCGTTCATCTTCAACAACCCACCATGACGACCCCACTCCCCGCGCCCACCAAATTCACCACCTACCAGAACCTGCGGCACCGCCTCGTCCTAGCAACCCTCACCGGCACCCCCTTGCACATTACCCAGATCCGCTCCAACTCCCTCACTCCCGGCCTCACCCCCTCCGAATTCTCCCTCCTCCGCCTTCTCGACTCCATCACAAACGGCTCCTTCTTCGAAATCTCGGTAACGGGCACAACATTCGTCTACAAACCCGGCCTGATCACCGGTAACAACGGCAAACCCCTCCACCATACCCTCCCAGAAACCTGCACCCGCGGCGTAACCTACTACCTCGAACCCCTCGCGCTCCTAGCTCCGTTTTCAAAATCTGCATTCTCAATAACCCTCAATGGCGGCGTCATCACCGCCGCAACAGACGAAGACCAAAGCGTCGATACCTTCCGCACCGCCTACCTCCCGCTGTTCGCAAAGTTCGGGATGGAAAGGAATATCGAGCTCCGAATCTTGAAGCGCTCTGCCGGACCTCACGGGGCGGGGGAGGTACATTTTGTGCATGGACACCAGATCCGTGTGGCGAAGACGTTGCATTTGCAGACGCCGGGCAGGGTGAAAAAGATCCGGGGCGTGGCGTACGCGATTGGTGTGTCGGCCGGAAACAACGCGCGCATGATTGAGGCTGCTAGGGGCGTGCTGAACAGGTTCATCCCCGATGTGTATGTGTTCAGCGATATAGCGCGACCCCAGATCGTGCCGGCGGATTATGGGAAGGAGGGGGCGGCAGAGCGGGCGGGCGGAGTGATGAAGGGGCGGGCGGGGGGGAAGATGAGGAAGGTGGGTGTGGGGTTTGGGATCTCGCTTGTGGCCGAGACCGGGACGGGGTGTGTTTATTCCTCCGATGCGACGGCGGAGGCGGGGGAGGCTGCGGAGGATGTGGGGAAGAGGGTGGCGTGGATGCTGCTCGAGGAAATTGCGCTCGGTGGGTGTGTAGGGAGGACGGGGGCGATGGCGGTGTTGACGATGATGATGATGGGGGTGGAGGGGGATGTGGGGAGGGTTGTGTTGGGACGGAAGGTGATTGATGAGGGGTTTGTAAGTAGGTTGAGGGATATGAAGAGGATTTTTGGAACGGAAGCGGCGCTCAGGGATGCAGCGACAGAGGGAAATGTACTAGTCAGTGTGGTTGGACGTGGTGTGGGGAATGTGGGCAGGAAACTGGCGTAAGTGGGAGGTTTGTGTATTTATTTTAGAGGTTTGTTTGGGTTTGCTAAAGTTGTGGTGTTATTATAAGTGGATGTACGATATCACGCATGGGGTATATAAAAGTTTACATCGTTTGTAGGTCGACTATCTCTTCCACGGCCAAGGAGCCTTTCTACACTTATAGAGCTCACTGAGTAATCTCATAGGATATTTACCTCACTATTCTAGTTGATTCTAGTTGATCGTGGATCTCGGACTCGCCGTCGGTATTACGACTTCTCATTGACGCAGATATACTGAACGAACTATCATCAACGAAATCGTCATGGCCGGCTCTTTGACAACTTCTGCCTCTGAAGATACGATCTACATTATTCACCGTTGTATGTCAGGGAGCAGCTCTCCGCCTACTGGCGTCAGCGGTAATATAATGTTCAGGTCTCATGGGTCTGGGCCGAGCGTGAGTCGCTCTATTCTGAGCTGCATATTGCTTTCATTATGCTTCCCCGAAAGCTACGGTGTTGACTAGATATGTGTGGCCTCTAGCACCCTTTTCGCAACCCTCCTACACCAAACCAACCCCCGACTCTGTCAAGACTGTGCACTGGTCACGCACTAGTCGCATCTGGATGGTAGCAGAAGTCGAAGAGCTCGGAGCAAAGTGGGCGAAGAATGGACGAGAGAATTTGGGACGTTTGCAATTGAAGAGATGTTTACTTCGGGGGATGATGAAACGGCGGTGATATTATGCAATCTCGAAGATGAATAGTAGCCAACCAGTCACCGTTTGTTTATTTGTAGTCAACCATATTATATTCGGCTATGATCTGACATAAATACCGTTGAAGTGATACTCATCACTTCTGTTATAGATAACGGCCCAAATGGCAAGTTGTATGCCTCAGGTATGAAGTGCTTTAAAAACCCGGGGGTTTCTTCGGGACTTTGGGGATTGTTGAGTATCACGCTGTGGGCGAAAGGGAAGTGAAAATTTAATTGCTGAGATGTGTCCTCGTATTCTGAATATACAGTCGTCTTGCTTTGCAGGCCTGACCGAACGACCGCCTCTTCCCCATGGCCTTGAAAACTTTGAGTGGTCGTGGAAAAAAGTTGAGGTCCAATCTCGCAATTAATGTTGTTGTTTTGACCGAAAGTTACTGGTTCCACGTCGACCTGGACCTTGAAGTCTCATTGAAATGCACTTAATACTCAAGAAGCTCAACTTCACGGAAGTCCGAGTAAACAAGTCCGTGATCGTACGTACCTTCGAGTGCTGTTACACTGAGGTATTTTCGGGCACATTGGTGCTAATAACAGATAGAGCTCTGGCACCGAATGTACATAGGCAGCTCCGACTTGTGTCCAGCCATACAAAAAGAAGGACATATCCCCGAGTAAACCTTACCGGTTGTCCTCATACAATATTCTAGGAGTTTTTGGCGCCGGGAAGCTGCATCGCTCATAAATACGCACTCGCAGGAGATCGTCCGAGAAGCGAGATGCGCTTAGCCGCTTCCGGTGATGCATGCCGACCAAAACATTTCTTATTCTGCGGCTTTATGAATTCTTATTCTCAGCTTACCTCCTGAAAAGAAAGGAGTCCTATAAACACCCTCCCTTGACACCTGTGGCTCAATTTGCCCTCTCAACCTTAGAACCTTTCCTTGTTCCTCACTACCACGCTAAACTCACCGCCAACTTCACCCCGCAAAGGAAGCCATGCTCTCCTACGTCCTTGCCTACCTCCACCACCGCATCATGACGCACCTACAACAACAACCGTCTCCGCCCCGGCGCATCTGTATCGGCACCCGCGAATCCGTCCTCGCCCTTGCCCAAACCGACATCGTGCACCGCTACCTCTCCACGCACTTCCCCGACGTCGAAATCACTGTCCATGCGCTCAAGACCTCAGGCGACAAGAATCTCACCCAGCCGTTACACGAGATGGCGCGGAAAGCGCTCTGGACCGAGGAACTCGAAGACCTACTTCTCGAGCGAAGAGTCGACATCATCGTGCACTCCCTCAAAGGTCCCCCCTCTCCCCTTCCCCGCTACGTCGCGCTAACAGGGGTTTAGACATGCCGACGCAACTTCCGGCAACCTGCCGTATCGGCGCGATCCTGGAGCGCGAAGATCCCCGTGATGCACTAGTAGTCCGCGCGGACCTCCCGTACACCTCCCTCTCGTCGCTGCCAGCCGGTGCCGTCGTCGGAACCTCGTCCGTTCGAAGGATGGCTCAGGTCTCGCGGATGTATCCGCACCTGAAGCTCAAAGACATGCGTGGCAATGTTCCCCGGCGAATCGCAAAGCTTGATAACGCCACGCTTGGGTACGACGCGTTGATACTTGCGGCGGCGGGGCTACTCCGGCTGGGGTTGGGTGATAGAATCACGGAGTACTTGGAAGCGCCTCAGGTGCTGCATGCCGTGGGACAGGGCGCGATTGCCGTCGAGGTGAGGGATGGCGATGAGGAGATGCTGGCGCTGTTGCAAGGACTCGTGCACGGACCGACCGAGAAGGCGTGTCTGGCGGAGCGCGCGCTGTTAAGGACGCTGGAGGGCGGTTGTAGTGTGCCGATCGGTGTACAGACGCATTGGGAAGGCGCGGTGTTAGTCATGAAGGCGATTGTGGCAAGCGTCGACGGTACTCAAGTGGTCCAGACGGAGGAACGGATGGAAGTCGCGGATGCGGCACAGGCGGAGGAGTTTGGGAGGTCCGTGGCGGGGAAGTTGGTGCAGTTGGGTGCGGCGCCAATTCTCACCGAGATTGAACGAACGAAGATTGAGAAGGCGGCCGAAGAGGAGGAGAAAAGGCGGGCAGAGGCGGCAGCGGAAGAAGAAGAGGTCGAAGGCGTGGTCGTTTAGTGGTGGGAACGACTTCTTTGATATGATACTGTGTGGTTATGAATATGATATGGTACGGGATTCTTTTAGTTATTAGGATCCAAAAATAGGCGCTTTGGGACGGACGATGATGTACGATTATTACTAGTTTATTCAGTTCAATTCTCCTATATCTCCCTCGTGCTTTCTTAGAATTTCTTTGGTTTCTCATTTGTTACCATATAGCTTCTGTGATGGCTCATATGGGATACGCATCACCGTAGAACGGTGTAGATTAGAGTAGGCCCGGAATTAATATTCATTCGTGAGGCCGTTTCCAAAATATAATACATTACATCCAAGGCTCTTCTTGCCACCACCCGTCCTCTTCAAAGCATCTGCTGTCCATTACTGATATCAAAATGTGGACCACGGAATAAGCCACGTCATCCCCCAAACCTCCCCTATATCTTAGACCCCTCCTGCGGCGCTCCCTTGCCCTTCGGCATCTTCTTATCAGTTCCCAGTGTCTCCAGATCCTTCAATTTATGATAATGTGGCGCTACTTCTACCAACCAATTCGGCTGAATCGGCATAACGTTTCTCATAAACTCCTTACCTATACCCCAGATACATTAGTATCAATTCTCTCGTATAATAAGATTAGAAACTTACTTGTCAAAACCAGCTCATAGTAAATCGCCCACTTAGGATTAACATCGAAGATGCACGAGCTAGGGTGGATATGCACCGTCTGTCCATTCTTGACCGTCCGGTATGAATCCCCACCTTTTTGCAAGCGTGCAGCATTAGGGAAGAAGCCGGCGGTGATCGCTTTCTGGATTGGGACGATGTTATTTTCACCCGCCGAGGAGACTGTGACTTCAACACGGTCACATAGACGGGAGAGTTGGTCTCGAACATCACGAGCCCGACCGAGTGACCGATGTTGGAGGAAGTTTTCCCTGGCCCAAACGTACGAGAAGTTGGTGTCTACCCATTGGTTCCAGATGTTGAGGAGCGAGAGGTGGTCTCCGCCGGTTTTGTTTGTGAAACGAGCCCGCGCTTGATCGGCATGGATTTTCTTGTCCTTGGGGCGGTAAAAGAGGGATGCGGCTTCGCCGAGCATGGCAATGATAGAGAGTACTTCTTCCACACAACCATACTTATCTGCTGCAAGAATTGATTTCGCGAGCATAGGGTCCGTTGGGAACTCAGCCATCTGCCGACCGACCTTAGTGAGTTCGCCCTTGTCGTTAAGAGCACCTAGAGCGTAAAGGTTCTCCAACGCACGGATCAGGGTTTCTGCTGGAGGTGGATCCATAAAGTCGAATTCAATAAGATCGTTGATGCCAAGTGATTTTAGGAGGAGCACAACGGAGTTGAGGTTTGTGCGCTGGATTTCGGGGGTAGTGTTCTCATCTAGCTCGTTTTGGTAAGCCCATTTGGTGTACAGGCGGAAGCATTTCCCAGGACCAACACGGCCGGCACGTCCCATTCGCTGTTTTGCAGCCGCTCTGGAACAAGGTGTCACCACTAGAGACTCCATTCCGGTTCGAGGGTTGTAGACATTCTCCTTGACGAAACCTGGGTCAATGACGTAAACGATTCCGTCGATAGTCAAAGAGGTTTCTGCAATATTGGTGGCCAGGACAACTTTTCGAGCGCCGGGCGGGGTGGGCTCAAAGATCTTGGTTTGTAGCTCTGATGGTAGATTGGAGTAGATGGGACATACTATTAATTCTCGGACTTTGTTCCCGAGTTTTCGGCATGTTTCTTGAAGGTTTAGTTCGGCTGCTTCAATCTCGTCCTGCCCTGTTAGGAAGACAAGAATATCGCCTTGGGGAGGGGTGGTGGTGTGAATCTGGAAAATTGTCGTGATAGCGGCGTTGAGATAGTTGGCTTCTGGTTGCTGAGTGTAATGCACATCAACTGGATATCGTCGACCGGGAATGTTGAATATTGGACAGTTGTCAAAATACTGAGAAAACTTTTGGGCGTCCATTGTGGCGCTGGAAATGAGCAGCTTCAGGTCGCTCCGGAAGCGCGCGATATCTTTGACCAAGCCGAACAAAATATCTGTTGATAGCGTCCTCTCGTGGGCCTCGTCAATCATCAATGCTGAGTAGCCGCCGAGATCAGGTTCGGTCAAGAACTCTCGAAGTAACATTCCGTCCGTCATGTACTTAAGTACCGTTTTATCACTCGTCTGATCCTCGAAACGAATCGAGTATCCCACTTCATTGCCGAGCTTCACCCCCATCTCCTCTGCAACACGGGCCGCGACGGACATAGCAGCAACTCGACGAGGTTGTGTGCACCCCACTTTCAGGCCATTTTTCGTGTATCCAGCTTCGTGTAGGTACTGAGGTAACTGCGTTGTTTTTCCTGAGCCGGTCTCTCCGACGATGATAAGAACTTGATACTCCTTCAAGGCATCCAGAAATTGTTGCCGCCATTGATATATTGGCAACATCTTCCGCGATTCCTCGATAGTCTTTGCCTTCGCGTCGGCCGCTTTTAGCTGCTGATCCAAAAATTGCTTCTCCTTATCAGAAAATATCGAGTCCTTATCAAAATCCGTGCTCTCGAGGACAAATTTGAGTTGTTGAGAGTCGTCAAAAACGTATTCATAGTCTCCCTCGTACTCCCGCTCCACATGACGGGCTTGAGCTTTCGCTTTCTCTGCTTGGTGTTGCTCCCATTCTTCTTGTTCGGTGACAAACTTCTCCTGGCCATCATCACCTCGCTCGACATAACGTTTGTATAACACCTCTTTCTTCTTCTTGACATCAATCTTGCCCTTCTCCGTGATGTAGTCTTCCGGAAGCTGATAACCGTCGAGATGGTCATCGACTTTCAACCGCTCTTCGGCGAGACGTAATATCTCCTTGTTCTTAATAAACTCATCCTTCTCCCGTCTCGTCAAGTCCGGGTTGGTCCGTAGCTCACGTTGCTCCTCTGAAACTTGCTTTCGAAGCAATGCAAGCTGCTCAAGTTCTCGCTTCTTCAAATATTCTTGCCTAGAACGTTCTCGAAGTCCGGAAAGCGCTGCGTCACGAGCTTCTGCATCGTCGGCCAACGCGCGGCGTTGCGCAAGAAGCTTTCCTTCCTTGGTTGACGACCGATCCTCCACTAACTTCTTAGTTTTCTCCTCGTCTTTCTTCTTTAGCCGGTTCGAAAAGGCGTCTCGTTCTTCCAAGTCCCGTATTCGTTCCAACTCTGCTTTGGTTTCCTCATCCATCTCCTCCTCAGATTCGTCCCGTATATCGCCACCGTCGTCATCAACCCGGGCTCGTTTCAACGGTGGTTCCTCTTCCGCGTAATCCTCTGGCTCAAACTCTTCATCGCCCCAGCGGTCGTCGAAATCATCGTCTCTCCGGCGAAGTTTCTTCGATCGTCGACTCTCCCTCTCTCTCCCGCCGTCCTTCTCTGCATCTTGACCGTCGTCTCGGCGCGATTCCTTATTCCTGTCGCGGTCACGGTCTCGCCGATCTTCTTTGCGGGATTCCCGACGTTTCTCCCTCGAGCTCTTCTCTTTCACAGCTGCAGCCGGCGGAGGCATAAGGTCGATGTCTTCATCCATGGTTAGAAGCGAGTATTTCTTAGATCGTTCGACTGGCTTGTCCTTCGCCGCCAGCACGGCACTTCCGGGCTTCCTTCCTCCTCCTACTCGGTGATGCAGCTCTGAGGCAAAGTTGCGCGTCTCATTCGGTGGACCATCGAGGAATGCGGAGAGTTTGTCATGGAGAGCGGAGGAGGATTTAGCGGAGTTGGCGGAAGCTATTACGAAGTCGATTATGGTAGGGTCTGCAGCACCAGAGAACTGAGGCTTGTCAGTGGCCATGACAGGGGAGAGACTGCCAGTACATACCTTGAGGACATTGTCGGAGACCCAGTTCCTAATGCTGTCAGCCATGGCGGGTACGAGTTGTGTAGTTCTCGTGGAGGAAACGAGAGTCGCTGAGCGTGGAGTTGTAGTTGAGTCAGACAGGACAAGCCATGGACGTCGCGGTGGACACCAGCCACTAACGTTAGCGCGATTTGCAGGGATTAGCAGAGCTCTCCGAATACCGAACCGTTCACAGTCAATGGTGATGATGCACGCAGCATTCCTACAACACACACCACCACGCCAAAGAGCACAGATCACACCACTCCCCACCCACAGCTCCCCACCACTGCAAAAAAGCATTGCAGAACCAACACTGGCCATCTGCAACTTCCCTCCTTCTGTGCCGAAACGCTTCAGCTGCTAACTCCGCCTCGCCCCGCCGTGTTCTGCAGCCCCTGTCGCCTCATCCCCACCTTCTCGATACTCCCAGCATCAGAGTCCACACGAGAAGTGGGGTTACGCAGGGACATAGTGTCGTAGATGCCGGAGAAGCTGGCAGACGCTCCAGGTAGAAAGAGGAAGCAATCTCCCTCGTCGATGCAAGAACCTTCTTCGTCTTCTACTTCAGCATACCAACAGAGCACCATTATGGATCACTTTACGCCCAGAAGTCAATCCCCCGCTGCCCTCCCATCGCTACCGTCTCAGCCTAAGCGGTCGAAGTCGAACTCTGCGGATCTATCATTCAAGGAGAATATGATTCTAGTTACTGAAGCTACCATGTTCAATTTTGGGACGCAAGAGGTGCCTGTTGATCTCACAAACTCACCGGTTAATTCCTCGAGAGTCCAACTGCCGCCACCAATTCCATCGAACAACGTCAGGCCATCAGCGCCCAGCAAAACCCTTCCACCCCAATGCAGCTCCGGAGTTAAAAAAATCCGGATTCTGAATTTACACAAACCCACCAGAAATAACGCGGATAGATACTTCCATACAACATGGGAGTCTCTCAGCACAGCCCTGACGGCTATTTTCAACCGGGAGAGGATACCTATGAGCTTAGAGGGGCTATATAGAGGTGTGGAGAACATCTGCAGAGCGGGCAGAGCTCCGGAACTGTTTGGCCTGCTGAATATTTGCTGCAACGATTATGTCTCGGCTCAGCTGAAGCCCAAGATTATACAAGCTGTTGGGAATGATGTCATTCAGGTGGCAAGGGTTGTTAATGCGGAATGGACTCAATGGGAAAAGCAGCTGGTAGCTATGTCACAGTCTTACAATGGCAATTGCTAATGCTACGTAGAGCATAATTCGCTCGATTTTTTTATTCCTTGACCGCTCATACCTATTGCCATCGCCAACTCAAAAAACCATCGGAGCTACCAGCGTGTTGCTATTTCGAGAATATATCGCGGAGAGCCCAGAATTGGAGCCAAAGCTGCTCAAGGGTGTATTTACACTGTTCGAACAGGACCGCCAGAGTGGGGGCGAGGAGTCCATTAACTCAGCTTTGCTAGTGTCGTACATCCGGATGATCTCGAACCTTGGTCTATATTCTTCTCGGTTCGAACCTCGGTTCATTGAAGCCTCACGAGAGTATTATACACTGCTTGCTAAGCGTGAATCGCAAGCTCATGGCCTCACAACTTACATCAAAGAATGTGCGGAGCAGATTGAGAAGGAGGGTATCAGATGTGACAAGTTCCATCTTGATATATCAACTAAACGGGAACTGGTGGCAGTGCTAGAAGAGGAGATGATTCGGAAGAAGGTTCCACTTTTGACGTGCAAAAAGCGGGTTCGAGGTCTGTTGGAACGCGGTGATTCCAGTTCACTACAGATATTATATCAACTACTTGAGCGAGTTGGCGATGCTGGAGAATCGCTGAAGCCGGCATGGGAAGCCTACATCATTGAAGAGGGTTCGAAGGTCGTTACCGATAAGGAAAAGGAGGCAGACATGGTCCCACGGCTACTCGACTTCAAGGGAATCCTCATCTCCATGTGGACGGGCCCTTTGAAGAAGAATGCTATTATAGGGTACTCTCTGAGAGAGTCATTCTCGTCATTTATAAATGAACGTCGGGAAGGAGCTTCCATGAAAGATAATTCGAAACCAGCTGAAATGATTGCAAAATATGTGGATCTTCTCCTCCGCATTGGTGTAAAAGGGTTACCTCCCGTTGCTGGGGCCGATGCCAATCTGGAGGGTACCTACGATACAGTTCTAGCATATCGCCTGGAACTAGTAATCGATCTGTTCCGATTTATCCAGGGAAAGGACGTTTTCGAAGCTTTCTACAAGAAGGATCTTGCGAGACGATTGCTCCTAGCTCGGAGTGCTAGTGTTGACGCTGAAAGGTTGATGTTGACGAAACTAAAGACCGGTATTCCCGCTAGCGTCGTTCTCGGTGGATATATACTAAGGCATAACAGAATGCGGCGCCGCATTTACAAACAACCTGGAAGCAATGTTCAATGACATGGACCTATCAAAAAAGTCTGTATATTCGTTCAACACCTCAAAGACGGGGATCGAGAAAGCCCAAAATGTCGACCTACATGTCAATATTCTCTCCCAAGCAGCCTGGCCGTCATATCCAGAGGTTCCAGTCACTCTCCCACCACGCCTTGTTGAACATTTAGAAGCCTTTGCGCAGTTCTACGTCTCCAAGCATCAGGGCAGAAAGCTTATCTGGAGACATGCGTTGTCCCATTGCATGCTGAAGGCTGCTTTTCCAAAGGTATCAGCAGAAACCTTCACCTAGCCGAGTTAGCTGACATGGTCAAACAACCAGGGCAATAAAGACCTCCTCCTCAGTGCCTTCCAGGCCGTTGTCCTCCTCGCCTTCAATGACGTCAGCTCCGCAGGCATCCTAACATACAGCCACCTGAAAGCTGCTACCGGCCTCTCCGACACGGAGCTAAAACGCACTTTGCAATCTCTAGCTTGCGGAAAAATACGTGTACTCTTAAAATCACCAAAGAGCCGCGATATCAACGGAACAGATAAATTCCAGGTTAACCAGGCCTTTACCTCGCCGTACATCCGTGTCAAGATAAACCAGATCCAGCTTAAGGAGACAAAGGAGGAAAATAAGGAAACTCACGAACGAGTGGAACAAGACCGACAGTACGAAACTCAGGCAGCTATCATTCGGATCATGAAGAGCAGGCGGACGATTAGGCACGTCGAGCTCGTGCAGCAGACTATTGAGCAGACTAAGAACCGGGGAACTTTGGATGTAGGGCTGATTAAGCAGAATATTGAGAAGTAAGTCGCGTGATATGACATGTTGCTGGGACGGCGGGATGCTAACGATGAGTGTGTGGTAGGTTGATTGAGAAAGATTATATGGAAAGAGGTGAAGGCGATATGTATGTGTATGTTGCTTAAGTAGGCATGGATGGGATGATATCGATACGCTGGTGTTTGGTGTGCCTCTATGTGATTTCTATTTCACGACTTCCTTTCTTTTCCCTCCGGCCGTACTTAGATGTACCTACTATCTGCAATGGCTATACAACCTCCAATACTGCTGTTACAAGCTTTGGCTGCCGGGATTGGAGTGAACTTATGGCGAAGGGCAGGGAATAATGGCGAACACGCAATCGATTCTCTTTTCCTGACAAGGCGGGAGTGCGATAGAGTACTGCAAATCATATGAATGGTGAAGATGAAGATACACACTGGTTACAGTGCCGCTAAACATATTTGCAATGAATCTAGATCATTCCCAGCCATTAACCCTACTGTGGTCCTTCGTTGATCGATCCTGAACACGCTGGTGGGTTTCAACACCCAAATAAACATGCATACCAGGCTTTCTTTCGAATTCCTTTGCCACCGGGGACGTCTGGGACCAAACGAGACTTCAAACAATACGTGATTTTTCATGAATTGGTGCAATGCCCGTCGCAAATCGCATATCCTCTTCTCCGGTTTTCCTCAAAGTGCATGGCAGCAGTCCTTTTCGCCCTCGTGCCCATGAATGATGGGGTACTCTTAACAGCTAACTCATGAGAACCTCGGGACGAGACGCCCTTATTGACAAAAGCGGTCGCCGGCGGCAGCCTATAGCTTCCTAACCGCCAAAAGTCCAGCGCCAAAAGTCAAATGAGAAAAGTCAAAGTCTGAGAATAAAAAAACCAATATATTGATAGATAGGGTAGTTATATGTAAGAATAATACTTTATAAGGTTTCTCTAAAGGTGGTAGTGGTTGTGGAGGCGGCGCCGGAAGCTGATGGCTGACAAAAAGAGTGAAATGGCGGTAGCAGGGTGGCGGGGGTGTTAACCCTGCGAGACGCTCCACAGTCGATCCATAGACATCTGTGCGTGGGCCTATCGAAGCATTTATGGCCAGCAAAGTCTATGGACCTGTGGAAGCCTTTGCTACCGACAGGCTTCCGCTGGTACTGTATACAATCAATTCTATCTTTCAAAGCACACTAGATTGCAATTTGCGTGCTTAAAAGAGCACTTGAAAGCCTGCTTGAGTGTCTGCCTGAGAGCCTGCTAAAGAGCCCCTTTGGTGCTCGCTAGAGAGGCAGTACTGGGAAAAATGACCTTGCGCGACGTGCAGTTCGTAGAGAAGCTGTTTTTTGGACAGTATTCCATAGCATATTTGAAGCATGGCACTATGAAGTCCTATGGACCTGCGCATAGACTAGATTACTATGATATACATGCAAATATCTGCACTCAGTACTATACATGATGCTGTGTACAGCACGCTTGACTCCACGCTTCCAAACACACTTCATTGCACGCTCCCATACACGCTCCTAAGTACACACCCAAGTACACACCCTAATACGCACCCAAGTACGCACCAAAATGTGCTCCTAATTACACTTGATTGCACACTCCTGGCCTGCTTAACTGTACGCTCCCAAGTAAGCCCCCAAGTAAGCTCTCAAGTAAGCTCTCAAGTACATGCTCAAGATGCTCCCAAGTATGCTTGCAAGTATGTTCCCAAGCTCAGCTTGGTTGTACCCTTGCAAGTACCCTCGATTGTACATTCCATTGTACACTTAACTGTACGCTTGATTGTACGCTTGATTGTACGTTCGATTGTACGCTTAATTATATGCTCCCAAGCTTGCTTGACTGTATGCTCTCAAGTACGCTCCCAAGAAGCGCATTTGAGTACAGGTTATCAAGTGTACATGGATGTAAAGACTCGCTCAGTGGTAGGTGCCAGGCAGGGTGTGATGGCGGGGTGAGGCGGACGAAGTGTGCTAGGCGCTGGGCGGGGTATATTGGGGACTGGCAGCAAAATTATGAAGTCAGTCGATTTCATGGTTTAATTTACCACGCCCTCCACGACAGGATCTCATGATGTCTAAACAGTCATTGTGTTGATAATTGAAGCCTTAGATTCTGCAGGCAAGGTAGACAATTGAATCTTGGGGAGAGCAGATCTCCGACTCAGTTTTTCCAGCGGAATCTGCAGCCCGCTTCCCATTGATTTTGGACGTATGTGCGCGCATTCGTTCCAGGGGTGATGGTGGTGGTGATGGTAATGGTAGCAGTGACGGTGATAGTCACGGTACCGGCAAGAGGTGGAAGCACTTGGTAAGGAGGTTGACTATATCAACGTCAAAGCTTCTAGAATCCGAGCTTCCTATTGGCCAAAGCTTCCCCAGACTTAGGGCTTCTGGCCAAAGCTTCCACAAACTCAGAGTTTTCCATTGGCCCAAACTTTCCTGCGGAAAATGCTACTCCCTCTGAAGCGCGGCTCTCTCAAGGGCGGCGTGCTCTCAAGCGCTCTCTCAAATGCTTGCTCAAGCGTGCACTCAACGATAGTATGCATAGTGTGTCGGTACCAGTGGAAGCCTGTTTGCAGTAAAGGCTTGCATATGTCCATAGACTTTGCAGGCTGTGAATGCTTCCATAGGCCCACGCGCAGATGTCTATGGACTGACTATGGATGACTATAGACTGCACGTTGCGCAGGGGTCTACGGGAAGCTTATTATGAGCTGCATATGTGCGCGTAGCGCAGCCTATTGTTAATTTGCACTTTTGCTGGTGAGTACTGGAAGGTGGCGGTAGTCATGGTGGTAGATGATTGCAGTGGATGGTGACTACTAACAGACCGCCATTTCACTCTTTTGTGTCAACTGCCCACTTCCACCACTTCTTCCTACAACTACAACTCCACCACCAGCACATCATTTAGGGAGGTCTAATAACACTGTATCCCTATAATTAACTACGCTATCTCTCCATTTACCAATTTTTATTATTATTTGACTTTGACTTGTTATTTTTCGTTTTACTTTTGATGCTGGACTTTTGGTAGTTAGGAAGCTATAGGCTGCCGCCGTCACCAAAGGAAATGGCCAAATATTTCACACGGCCAGCAAATGGCGGACGAAATTTTCACGACAAATCCAAATATAAGATATGTCAACTATAAATTGGTGAACTCAAAAGGCGAACCAACGAAACGGGAAGGTAAGAATATTGGAGCGAGTGACCGTAGGGGTACGGAGGTCACTAGGGCTACGACTTAGGGCAGGAGCAGTAACAGTCTCATGCTTCTACCCTCGTTTATAAATGGTTCTCAGGTAGTCAGTTGACTCTTAGTCCTCTTCATACAACATCGCGTTCAGTAGAACATCAACATCAACAATCATCTACCAAGATACAAGCGCCCGACTGCTATATGATTACATCAACCTACTGAAATGCAACGTGCGGTATTGGGGCATCATTCTTCCTGGCTCCTCTAGACGAGCATGCGGCCGCCACTTGTAGTTACGGTTGAACCTGCTATTGTGGTATTGGGGCATCATGCTTCCTGGCCCCTCTAGACGAGCATGCGGCCGCTACTTGCAGTTACGGTTGAACCTACTATCGATGATGTGTGGACCGAACAGCTGAACGTTCCGACCCGGGTGTGGAACTACTCTGTAGCCACTGGGATATCAGGCCAGTACCAAAACTGAAGAAGTGGCTGGGTCACGGGTTCCCACGGTGCCTCAAGATACTCCAAAAGCTTTATTGAACGTGTGTTCTGTGCCGCGCCCTGGGCGCTCGCCCATTAAAACATACAATAATGAAGCTCAGCTTGTCGCTTTATCAATAAGCCGGACAGCCTTTTTCTACGCCGAGAACTAGACACCATCTTTGTGGAAACCATCTAACAAAAAAATTGGGGCAAGAAAACTACTCTGTTGGTTGCGGGGATGAAGGGTAGCGGGGGGGGAGCTCCGCCATCTAGCCGGCTCGCCCGGAGGCGGGGGGGTATTAGGTCCTGTCATACTCTAGTAAGAGTGCATACAGTATGAATAAACAACAACAACAACTACTCTGTTGGCCTCCCAATATTCTTCGCCGCTACTCGCACTTTCCGATCAGCAGTCAAACGAGAAAATACCACAAGACGAACTGCCAATCCAAAAGCAGAGAGGGCAATTCAGCGACGTTCCAGAATCTCTAACTTCAAGCATCTTGACGATTGAGCGCTCCAAATCGTAGGTCAGCAGCCCCCCTGACCGAATCACTGGCATTTTGACTTCAACAATCGGTCTCCCTGCGTGTTACGGTCAAGGAGAGAACAAGTTAATGAAGTTTAGGGCCCGCACGGGCTATAGTGAGTCCTAGGTTGAAGAGGGAGAGGTGCTCGTCGACGATCGCCAATGTTTGGCCATTGCCCCCATCCGGGGGGGCTATCCTTTTGGTGGGGGAACGATCGTACGTACAAATGATGGCACCATATGCATATTTCTACTAACATCAACCTGAGCTCGAGCCCGGAGAAGAGAAAACAAGAAGAGTTCTTAGTTCAATAGCGACTAAAGATATAGAGAGTAGACTGTAAATACTACTGGTTCTCTGATGCTCTAAGCGATGCGCGCTTCACTACTATCGTTTCGGTTGGTCTGATCGTCATAGAATTCAAGATTTGCTGTTGCTGGCAACTGTAGCTTTTTGGGGAGCATCTGACAATTCTTCCGGTGCATCCTCAGGTTGGTCTCACTAGTAAGACACTCCCCACACAGGTAATCTTCCTGATTATGTATGTGCCACTGTATGTTATGCTTGCTGCTCGAGACCACCGCGCCGCACACCTCGCAGTAGGTTCCGTTTCCGTGTATCATAGTGAGGTGGAAGTTTAACCCTGGTGTTGTCCTGAATACCGCATGGCAGTTTTGGTGTTTACAGGATATCTTGATGAGGTGCTTCATGGCGAGATGCAGCTTTCGATTATACTCAGTCGACTGCAATTCTCCGCAGATGTTGCATTTCACTCCGTCGTTATGTTTGGCCTGCACGTCGAGTCTATTTACATGTTAGCACCGACTAGAAGTGTGTGTTTTAAGAGGAAGGGGCAGACTTCGAATCACGAGGAAAGAGATACTATAAGTTGCATTCATGGCGTGTAAGACCAGGGATGCGGTTCTGACAGTTCCGGTAACAGATTCTTCCATTGGCTCAGGCTGAGAGTCGGCCTAACGGCTCGCACCAAACTCGGAGAGAGTGCTAACTGACATAAGTTAGTATTGTAAATTACGTTGCCATACTTATTTCCTTTGTTTACACGGATAAGATGGGTAATCAGGTGATGCAGAGGAATATTATACCGGTCGTATCGGCGGAAGTAGAGGTTACACGATTAGTCGGAGGAACATTGGACCAATTACACTTGAGCTGCATAGCCACAATATTCTTTATATTTAGACACGTTATATATGATAGAAAGAAATCAAGCAACATGCTTAACACAATCTTGCCTTCCATTCCAAGACTCTTCTCTGTTCATAACTATTTAATAGTTGAAGCCTCCGCCCTATGACTGTGTCCGGAGGTATCCGAGATGAAGAGTCCTGAAGATTCCCGTCGTGCACTGCCGTCAGGTCAAAGTATATTGCGCGCCTGTTGGTTTGTTCCCTTTCAGTTTTTTTAGAGACACAGAGTCATCTCCGTTGTCGTTGTCTCCATCGCCGTCTTGCAATGGGGTGTTGGTGGATGACATCGGACCTCCTGGGTTGTTCCGACTATGCCGTAACTCGAGAAAACGATCAATCTTTGAATCGGCGGCGGAGCCAATTCTTTTGCCTTTGTCAGGCTCGTCGATCCGTATTCCCTCAAAGTCCTCATCCTCATCCTCTTGCTAGGGTAGAACAAACAACGCAATCTGTTGCATATGACCTCTTAGGTGGTGCCGAAGGTGTTGAGAAGATTGTTTCTCCCCACAGAGAGGACATAACTGTTCGGCTACTGTTGGTCGCTCACTGCTGTCAATTACCGTCTGTATCTGATGCTCCAGAAACGAGCCAGAGTGTCGTTCTAGCAAGTGGTCCTGGAAAACTTGGCGAGTACCAATAGCTTCATTGCAAGCGCTGCAGTACCACTCACGACGGTGAAACTCTGTCTCATGATCGAACCATTCATACCTGCTGCTGAAGAGATATTTAGACTTCGGACAACCTTTGAATGTGCATACATAAAGTCGAAGGTCTCGGAAAACATGTCTCCTTTGGCAAGTCAGTCCAGCAACTACTTTCACAAAACAATTCTGCCTACAGGAGATAAAGAAGTTTAAAACATACATCTAGGATTACCGACTGTCGACTTTAATGATTTGTGACAGTATAGACAAAGAAATGACGTTCCCTCGTACGTACTTTTTTGATTTGGGGGTGGTGGTACACGCGGAGTATTTCAACCCCCAGATGCAGTCGACGCATATGATGTGTGGGAATGGTTGGTGTCTGAGCATATATCGAAGGCTTCCACCTCTCTCTGCTCAACTTTGGACACAGTAGCTTGTGTCTTCATTGTCGGTGCAATGGTTGGAGATGCATCGATGGCCTCCTCGTCTTCAGTTGTATTTGGATATCGTCCAGCAATCTTCTCGTGATGAAGCTGATGGTACTTTAGTAGCTGGCGGTGCCTAGTATTTGCTCTCCCTAGTCAATCAATTAAGTATTTTTCTGCTCCATGATATTTGTTTTCGACGTGTTGCATGTTCAAATAGTGATGATAGAGAAGCTTGATTGTATTCTATCTAAGAGGGCCACAAGGCCAATATATATATGAAAGTACAAGTACGGCTGAATGCCATCAGCTCGTACCAGAGTCAACAGTCATCTCCGGCCATACGAGACATCACCGTCTGAGACCTGTATATGCAATATTGCATATCATAAAACTCGTAAACTGACATATCAATGTGTTGGCATTTTTCGAGTTTGTCTTGGGGTGCAGGATTTCTTATAGTGACGGAAAGTTCATAAAGGCATATAATTACATCCGCAATGTGATGAAGCTCTCATCTAATTCGGGATTGTTCAATTGCTGCTCTGCTGGTTTTTTGTCTGGCTCTTGACCGTATGATTCTCTAGAATTTGGGATACTAGTGTCTTCGTTGGCCTGTTCTTCTGACGTGTCATCGGACTGCAACTCCCTGGAAATAATATCGATAGCTATTCTACGTTAAGTTTTTGAATAATATGTACGCAATGGGTTTTACCTTTTTGTAGACCTGAACCGAGACCTTCCAAGAGTTTCAATACCATTCTTTTGGCTTTCGGTGCTTTGCTGAGGCGGTAATCCAAGGATTCATGGTTTCGTCGATGCGCTCCAACGTTTTCGGCCCAAACTCTAAATCTCCCAAACTCCGCCTTCAGTGCGACCTCATATTTATCGAAACCGCCCCTGCTAAGAAGATTGAGGAGACTAGGCGCGTTCTTCCGGCAGCAGCTATGTAGTGAGTAAATCGATGGATTGAAGGCTTTGTGAGACATGGTTAAGATTCTTTGAGTTTGTAGTTTATACAAGAAAGCGAGCTGGTTCCAGTCATTGTTGTGTGTATGTTCAGGCGCACTCTCGTTCTCAGATTTTCTCGTCGCTTGTAAGCTCGCTCCTCGAAATTATGAGAGCAATTCAGGTGTGTCGATAGAAACTTAACCCAGTCAACCCCGCTTCAACATCCAATCAACATCTTCGGCTGCGTTGCATACCCCGCTCTACTGGCGAGGGAGCCTAAGCTGGTATTATATACACGATCCGATCCCACTTCACGGTGCACAGCTCTGACAGACTTCGATCCCTGAACGGTACGATCTTGCAATGCAACCATGGTAGTAATCCGGCGCTGTTTAAAGAAAGAAACGAACAAAGAAACGATTCTGTTAGTAAATACTACTAACTTCATGCTTGCATGTACCACGAAAATGCCTAAACAGACCAAAGAAATTCTGAAAAAACAAAAAGACCACCCCAAGAGCTGAATGACTTCTGATAGACCTTGAATTAAGCCGCTCTAGAAAATGAAATCCCTCCCAGGTACTCATAGCCCTTGGCAGAAGGCCCCCAAGTTAAACCCCCATCCATGGACCACTTGTGGTGAAGAGCGCCATCGGTTCCGATGACAAAGATATCGAAACGTTTGGCAGCCCAGGCAATCGCTGTTGGAGACTTGATGAGGATCCCTCCCAAGCTCACAAATCTACCCCAATTGCCGTCGTACTTTAGGTACCAAAGAGCTCCATCGTAACCGCGGGCGAAGACGTCGATGCAACCTTTACCACTAGAAGTGGCCTCAATTTCCCCCACAAGCTTCCCACCTCTCTTTTGCCAAGGGCCGAAACTTGCGCCGTAGTCGTCAGAGGAAAGTTGGTAGAGGTCTCCACTGAGGCCTAATGTGAAGATATCGACACGACCATCACCACAAGAGATGGCCTTCGGGGTGCTGGGAACAGCTCCGCCGAGTTTCGTGAAATCCTTCTCCCTAATACGGGAATCGTAGCGCATCGAGTATAAGCACGAGTTTATGCCAATCAAAAATACTTGCCAATGGTTGCTGCCAGCAGAGACTGCTGTGGGGCTGTGGATCCAGAAACCGCCGTAGTTACCATCGTACCATCCACCTCCTTCGTAGTAATGGTGGTGCTCGAGGGTATGGTCATCTCTTATGAAGAAAACGTCAATCATTGATTCCTGACGGCTTATAACAGCTGGTGGGCCCAAAGCCTTAGCGTATTTTGCGACCTTGATGGCATCACGCCATTTGAAGCCATCCCAGATTTTCCAGTAGACATAATGGTCGCTAGAGACCAAGAAGACGTCAATGTTGTTGGTCTTGCGAGAGATGACGACGGGGTCATAGATCCATAAATGTCGATCGATATCGTTGACGCAACTGAACTCTTCCCATTGACTACCGTTCCACCACCGGGTATGGAGAGCAGAATCTGTGCCAATCATAAATACGTCGAGACGATTAGGACCCGAGGAAGTCATTTTGGACTAAAACGTGAAGAGTTTGAAAGAGTCTATGAGACCGCGCGTGGCCTGGTAATTCAGGAAATTGTAGTGGACGCAGTTTGGAGACTGGTATATTAAACCGCTCTCCGCTTCTCATGATCCCCGCTTCCCATGATATGCATTTGTTACACAGACCCGACCTGACGGTAGGCTTACAAGGATGCCACGTGGAAGAAAACAGCATCCACTTTCCCGGTCCGTTTGAAGCAGTTTGAGGGAAAGTTCCATAGTGTAACTGTATCTCACCTTCCTTTGCAAAAGATTGAAAAAGCGGCATACAAAAAACCATTTGGTTAACAGATAGTTACGGCGTGTTGTGATACACCCAGTACGACGTCTGAAGTTGTCGAACATCTGCGCGCAACTGCAAACCCGATACCCGATTGCCGCCGCCTACTTGAACGAGCTGATGCTCCCCTTTGATGAGACAATCAGAGGAGGGAGAGAAAGATGATGATGATTGAACTGTCTGTCGTACAGAGAGAGAAGAAGATAGACATATAAGGAAAGAAATCATCTCAAGCACTAAGAGCGAATCACTAAGAGAAAAGCACTAATCAGGCCCGAGGCTCGTGGGGAGATAGGCACCGCACCAAGCCCGAGGCTCGCAGGGAGATAGGCTCCGCACCAAGCCCGAGGCTGGCGGGGAGATAGGCTCTGCACCAAGCTCGCTAAGTCTAGTGCATGCCTTAGTCCCAATGGCCTGCGGGCTAAAGTTAGTGCCCGCCTTAGTCCAGTAGCCTTCGGGCTAAATCCCTTAGTCGACACCCTTCTCGATTGCGAAGAGGTCTTCGCTCCCCCTCAGGTCAGAGGGGGGTTTGCCGGCCTTACCTGGCACAATGGGACGAATAGGCGCGGGAAGTCAACCGGGGAAACCTGGACGTCGTCGGCGTTTGCTTCCTCGACTCTTTTGCGCTGAACTAGAGCTATACCCTCTCCAATCTATCACATGGTCTGTAAACGTCCCCACCGCGCGTCTCAATGCGATCGAACAATGTCTTCATGAGCTCGGGTGCTCCACCCATACGACATTTCCCGCGGACGAGGAGCTTGTAGAGGATACGGCTGGCTTGGTATTCTAAATCCCGTCCAACCTACTTCGTGAGATACACTGACACATGCAATCAATGCAGGTTCACCGGGGAAAATGACCATGCGCGACGCGCAGCCCATAGAGAAGCTGTTTTTCGGACGGTATCCCATAGGATAATTGACACGTGGCACTATGAAATCCTATGGACCTGCGCGTTGACTAGATGACTATGATACACAGGCAAATATCTGCACTCGATACGATACTATACATGATGCTGTGTACAGCACACTTGGCTCCACGCTTCCAAATGCACTTCATTGCACGCTCTAAGCACACTTCTCCCAAGTACGCTCCCAAATACGCTCTCACTCAATTGTACGCTTCCAAGTTCACACTCCCAAGTAAGCACCTAAGTACGCTGCCAAGTACGCTCCTAAGTATACTCCCAAGTATACTCAATTGCACGCTCCCAAGTACGCTCCCGCGTGCTCGATGCAGAGACTCGCAGAGTAGCAAGCGCCAGGCGCTGGGTGGGGTGTGGCGGGCGGCGTGTTGCGGGGGCGTATGGCGGGTGGGGTATGGTGGGTGGCCTAAATCATGACGTCAGACTACGATAATCATGGTCTTAAGTTTACTTAAGACTATATATACCACACTCATACATATCATATCACTCGCTGAAGTGTAATACCAACCGTTCTATCTTATACCCTGCTTTTTACAAGCATACTTCTCACACTGTGTAGTTGGTAGAAATCGTCGGCATCTGGAAAGTTGGCGTTGTAGTGATATTTAAGTGGTGATGTTGTAGTGGTGAAGGAAACAAGCGCCCATATATGTGTGCGAGCCTGCCAAGGCCTAATAGAGTTAGAAAAATAGCTCCGATCTCCAACCCTTATAGTTGGCGCGCTATGCGCCTAGCCCCCACCCACCAGACTGTCCCTATTTGGTTTGGAGCGCGCATTTTCCCAACAACATTGTTTCCAGTCGGTTCCATGGTGTAATTGTATAGAACCTTCCTTTGAAAATATTGAAAAGGGTGGCATATAAAAATCTATTTAGTTAATAGGTACGGGGTACGCGTGTTACGATACAGATATCGTCCGTGTAGTCTCATGGTCTAGTCTCCTGAAGCTCCGCAGCCGCGCGCAGTTGAGCGTGCGTAGCTTTCGTGCCTATAGGTACGGCGGGTTGTGATACAGATGTTGGGCCTAGCCTAGTTGTCCGTCTATCTCGTGAAGCTGTTTAGTGATATGAAATATTTCATATCTAGCAAACGAAAAACCAAAACACTGGGGCTTGCGCCAGGCTTACTAAGAAATGCCAAGATTGCCTTACTAGTCGCAGTTATATACGAACGAATGCCTTGTTCAAAATCTGAATTGACCAAATGAAAGAGCGCGTCGAGTAGAACATTGTTTGTCATACGAGCATGTCTGTGCGATGCGAGACCGTTGAGAGGGGAGCGAAATTGCTGGGGTTACCGGTCGGATTCGGGTTTCACTTTGTCTTCCACTGTGCTGAACCGAGAGCCCTGGGCAGGTAATTTTATGAGCTTGTAAGGGACCGGTACCTCGCTAGCAACAGTGCTATTGCTTGAGCATGCTTTGGGCTCGAGGTAATATGTCGACCAATACTTCATATTACCTGAGCTCCCAATTGATAGGTATTGAGGCGTAGAGATTAGTCATAGCTTGGCAGCAACCAAAGGCGGGATTGCGGTTGTAGATAGCTTGTGACACACGAATACATATACATCTTGACGCTCAATTCTCGGCGTTTCAGTATCTACGTAATGAGGAAGCTAAACTATTATATATAGTATGTTCATGCCCCCCCGAGATATTAGCCCTCATTATTTAGAACTGTAGGAAAGTAAAGCTGTTCCACCGTATAGCGTATTTGAAAGGAACAATTGTAAAACAAACCTATCATAGACTTAACTGCCTAATTGTAAAATACAAATATAAACGCGCAGCCATCGTTCCACGGCCCCGGCCGGCAGCGCTATTCCTCGTGCCCCGTTTTCTGCTTCTTGATATTCTCTTGCACAACCCCACCGTCGTCACCCAGCTCGCGTTTCTTTCCTTCCCGGTACCCAAAGAAGCACGTTTCAGGGGTGAGTTGGTTGAAACGCAACACCTGGTCCTGGTTGTTTTGTTGGACACCGAGCGATGTAGGCGAGGGTTGAAGGAGTTGCTGTATCCAATACCGAGAGTCATCACCGCCCTGGGGGTCGCGGTAGTTCTCCTTGGAAAAACCTATCACCCGGCCCGCATGGACTTCGGGGAATTCCGACATAATATTTTTGAAATGCTGCTTGGGATTTTTAACCTCTAACTCGAGTTGAAGGAATAGTACCGGCACCTTGGCTTCGTTCCAGTCGAAACAACGTCCCCAACCTTCTTTTGTTAATTTCTGGGAAAGGGTCCGCTTCCTGTTCTTAACTTGTATGAATAGCGCCGAAACTTGGTCTAGGTTGAATGGCTTGTCCGGGGGTCCGAAATAAACTGGGATGAGAAGATCCCAGAATTCTTGGTCGTGGCAACTTTGTAGCGCGGCCTGTGTCATCAGGAGGGTATGAAGCAACCCCCGCATTTCGGTGGAACGAACATGTTTATCCGTGCACGCGAAATGGGTGAAGTTCATCCGTCCTGCGAGAAAGTTGTGGGCTGACTGTAGTCCAAGCAGGGCCATGTATTGTGGCTGAAACAGAGAGCCCAAAAATTCGGAGACCTTGAAGTGGTTGGCATATATGGGTCCGTCGTTACCGGTTACGCTGTCGAACAAGCGGTCTCGGGCCATTATTGGCAGCACGCGTGTTCCCAGTTCTCCCGCCGTCCCCTTATCTACTAGACCGCCGGATAAAAGCTCCGTAAATAGGACTTTGAGAGTCGACACCCATGGATTTTGTTCTCTGTGCTTGGCCCTGAGACCGAAAGCAGCTGCTTCGGCCAGTATCGGTTCGGGGGGTGAGGCAGTCTTCACCAATCGATAGTCCGGATTCATTTGCATGATAACACGGAGGTGTGAATCAACCGCTGAAGAAGCCATCTCAATAGCGCGACTTGTCTGCAAACAGGGATCCAAGCAGACCCGAACGGACAGCATCGCAAGTACATGATTCAGGTCCCTTGGAGAGTAAACGACGCCTCCGTGAACGCCACCTAGGAGCTTTATGAGTGCGAGTTCCCGTATATCGCTGTATGGTGAAGTGCGATAAATGTTCCACAGAGGCCTTCCGAACGATATCATGTGTTCTCTAGTGCTGAAAGTGTCTAAGGACTTTTCCAGCTGCTTCCTGCGGTCAACTTTGAATTTGCGGTTGGCTTCGAGATCGAACGCGAAGGTATAGAAAGGCGCTACGCGTTCTAACTTCCTCTCGCTCAACTGTAGCAAAGCTTCTGCACCCGCAGCAGGCGTAGTGAATCCCATGGGCGTCTTGGTAGAGAGGACAAAGGCCCAGATCGGTTTCTCCGACAGAAATCTTATGACCTTGCGTAGGCAGTTGAGCATAGTCCGGTTCTTTCCATCGATAATGTTGGAGACCTCGTCGAAACTAAAAAAGAGCTTGATAGGAATGGAAGGATCTCCAAGCCCAGATACCTCCAATTCCTCTAAGAGACCATCGAGGGGTTTAAGGAGGCGCTGGACAAATAGTGGATGCTCTTTCACGGCGTTATCCCAGACAGTGGTAGGCTGTCAATATGTAAGCTAGAGTGGCTACAAATAGTGCCGAAGGGCCATACGAAGGGCCATACATCAGAATCAATCGCGGTTTCCCACGTCACGTCGTTAGCGAATTCTTCCAGGATCGAGCGAGCTAATTCGGAAACGTTGGTGCAAAATTTACGTCGTACTGGTGACCTCGTACCCTGTACTTTCCGACCAGTAGGAGAGAGTGCCTTATCTTCGGTTGCGACCTGCAGCGACCTCGTACCCTGCATTTCCCGACTAGTAGGAGAGAGTGTCCTACCTTTAGCGACCTTGTACCCTGTATTTTCTGACTAGTAGGAGAGAGTGTCCTATCTTCAGTTGCGACCCGCAGTGCAACCGGGGCCATCTCTTTGTGAAGATAATCCAGTAAATTTCCGTACTGGCCCTGGCCCAAGGTATGTAACCCAGCCCGGACCAGGCTATGCATTGTCGAAATAGAAGCTGCAATTAGCGATGCAGCCACCGCCATAGGCCTGGCTACACTTTCATCATTAGGCTTTTGCATGTGGTCCATGATATATTTTCGGATCTCGGGGTCGCCGGGTGGGTATCCGGTGTCGTCGTTCATTCTAAACGTGAACAAGATGCCCAGGACCTTCTTGCTGAATTCATCGACAAGTCGAGACTTCCCAACACCGGAGGACTGTACGATTGGTGTGAACTTCGAACAGTGCTTTGCGATGTCGAAGGTCCTGTGAGTTGCTGTGATGGCTTTGATGAAGGTGCTCAGGGTTTGGGGGATATACTCATCATTCCATGCTTTCTGTTAATCGGAAATACTCCCAACACGTACGGTCGTGTTGTCCTTAGCCTGATCCTTAGCCTTTATAATCGCTTCGCGAATAGCCTCACTCGCCCACACGCGATCCATATCATCATCGTTGAGGTTTGATAGTAGCTCGTCCAAGACGCCCGGGTCATCTTGACACAGATCTAGGTACTTGGGGTCGAGGAACTTAAAACCGGGCTTCTGTTTAAGAGTGTCGGACTCCAAGATCAGTTCTATAATCACCTCTTCCTTGAAGGCACTAAACTCCTCGCACTCCCAAACTGAATCCCAATTGTCTGCAATGATATCTTCCAGCATCAATTCCATCCTCGGCAGACCCAGCTTCCTTATATGGCGCTTGAGGAGATGAAAACCTAGCTTCTTCCGAAGAGCGTCAGATGCCATGATTTTCTTCCCGATCGCAGCCTGCCTCGTTTCGTAAACGCTCGGGCACACCCAAACGGTATCCCAATTACCATTGTCGATGTGCGACGATATAGCATCCAGCTGATTTGAACGGTTCAAAGATCCAATCAAATGCATCAGATGGATAATCTTAAAATCGGGTTTGGCCTGAAGAGGGACAGACGCCTTGATCTGGTGTGCGATTGCATCTGCCTTAACGGCATGAAGGGCCGAGCTCTTCCAAACGTCATCGAAATTGCAGCGCTCGAAGTTTGACTGTATGGCACTGAATGTTTCTGGACGGGTTTGCAGAGTCATGGTCACACGTGGCAGCTGGAAGAAGTTGAAACCCGGAAGTTCATCAAAAGCGCTGCACTCCATGATTTTCTTCGCGATCGTAAGTGCATCCCAAGGTGCTGGTGAGTCTATGACGCTCATGGCAGCGTGAGGTTTCCACACGGTATCCTGTGAGCGTGCAGCGACAATGCATGAGAGAGGTGAAAAGTCCTGTGGGCTCGTTGGCTCGCAGTCGCTAGTGATAACTTGGAGCTGGCGATTGGTATGCGGTTGTGGTGAAGGTCTTTGGCCGAAGACAATCGAGCGCGAAATGGGAGAACAGGGATGATGTGGTCCGCGTTTTCGGCGGCAGCGTGGTGGTGGTGGTACGTACAGGGGCGAGATTCGAAGCGAGTACTGCTAGCCTCTGCCAAGCGACCGCTTTCCCGGAAGTTACCCGGCTAAGTTTGTTCATGGGATGTACTGGATCGGTATTCCCGAACTGTTGTTGCAGGTACCCGGTGCACGGCTTGGCGTAAGCAACAGGTTCCTAAAAGGGTAGTCAACATCTGCGGGTTGCCACGAAGCAGGTTCATTAGTGCAATGGCTAGCACTTCAGATTTTGATTAAAATCCAATCCAAATTTTCTTCCGGTGATCTGGGTTCGATTCTCAGTGGAACCTAACGAGGAATTTCTTTTTTTTTTCCCTAGCTCTCTGCCAGAGCCGAGGGGGTGCTCTCACAGTTCGGCGAGCCGAACAAGAAAGCAGGCCAAGAGCCGCACACACACTAACTCAAGAAACTTTCTTTTCGCATGTGTTCCGACCGTTGGAACTTGTACCTCCACCTAGCCGAACCCTTTATCCCGGGAATTTCCCATGTAACGGGATACTTGCGTCATCATAATCAGCCTCTTCCCCAACCTCAACATCCACCCCGTCGTCAATTCCTGCACCCATACCCGTAATGTCATTCGCACGCACCCCCTTCCTCCGTCTCACTTCCCGCCGCATCATCGCCGCTCCGCGGGTGCGAACCTTCACCAGCAGCATCCGTGTCAACGGTACCGCATTACCCCACCACCACCACTGCCACATATCCAGCTAACATCCCCACAGAGCTGATCAAGAAGTACACCCAAGACCACGAGTGGATTACCTTCGACACCAATGACTCCTCCAACACTGGTTTCCGCCTCTCCTTCCTCTTTGGAACTCCACTAACACATCGCAGTAACAATCGGAATAACAAGCTACGCCGCCTCCTCGCTCGGGGACGTAGTCTACGTTGAGCTCCCGCGATGCTCGAAAACCGTCGAGGCCGGCGAAGCCTTCGGTGCCGTCGAGAGCGTAAAGTCTGCTTCCGACATCTTATCGCCGGTTGCGGGGGAGGTGGTGGAGGTCAACGGGGCGCTGAATGATAAGCCGGGATTGATCAATAAGTCGCCCGAGGAGGACGGGTGGATTGCGAAGGTGCGGGTTGAGGGAGTGCAGGCGATGGAGGGGGAGGCGTTGATGGAGGAGGAGGAGTATAAGGAGCTGCTTGAGTCTTCGTAGTGGGTGGGGGAGGGGGAATTCAACTTCAACTAGGGGAATGTGTTTTTTCTTGCATATTTTTGTGTAGACTTTTCAACAAGCATAGGTTTTGGGTTTTGTAGATTGGGGGATTTTGTCTTGCGGTGAACCAAACCTCCAAATTATTGCCATTTCTTTTTCATCTACATTCCCACCATCAATCACGCTGCAAAAAAGGCAATGAAAACGCCATATCCAGGAACCCTCACACAACATAAAAACCCAGCATCCAGCAGTAGTACATGACAATAACAAAAAACATAAAAACGCCAGGCTGAATGTAATGTAAATCCTCCACCTCCTCTCTTCCTCCCTCCCTAAACTCCGCGGCCGGCTAGAAACGAATACGGTCTTATCGGCGCTGGTTTCACCGTAACCATAGTCTCTTTCTGGTGATGATGGCGGTGTCTCTCCGCCATATCCGCTTCCGCACCACTATCACCACCACTATCATCCGGCACCTTTGACCTTCCAAGCGCAATCGCCGCTCTCAAGCTGCTATGGCCATTACCATATCCGCCGCCAGGAACCGGAGTACTACTCCTACTCGTAGCCCTCGTCGTAGTTGCCGCCAGTAAGCTCCTATCCCTTTCCCTTTCCCTTCCTCCTCTTTCTGCCCCGCCCAAATTGATAGACAGCAGCAAACTCTTCAGATTCGCGAGCGTATGTCTGATATCGACGCAGTGCAATCCGACCTTGCACATGAGCTGCTGCACATCCTTATTGATCAGAAACACTGCGTACTCGAACCGATAGTACACCGTCCCCTTCATCCACAGCGGGAACGTGCGCGCGCCCTGGATCACCGAGATATCGTCCCTGACGAAGCTCCGGCTACCCATCGCTTTGACGGGGTACCGCAGCGGCACGCTGAGGTAGTACGACAACAGGTATATCACTTGTGCCACGTGTCCGAGCGCGGCAGAGACCGTCGCATCGTCGTAGTCTTCGTGGGAAGCCGACGGTAGATGGAGGGAGCGGATTGTGAACGTGAGGGGTTCTCCAGACGGGTGCGGCATGATCGGGTAGATCTCCATCAGCGCCGCGACTAGGCGTTTCTGTTGCGCAGAGATCGCTTCCCGCGTCGAGGCCAGTGCGGTTTTGCTGCGTGCGAGACCGGAGTGGTTGTCGAAGAGGTAGCGCTCCCCGACTTTTTGCGCTTCGCGGCCTTGATGCATTGCTGTGCGTCGGTTCGTGAGTGAGCTCGTCAGTTCTTGTAGACGCCGTTGTGACGCTTCGAGACGTTTGCGTTCCGTTGTGACGGCTTTGTGGACGGTGGAGGCGTGTTCGCGCGCTTGGTCGACGGCACGCGGCAGAGTGAGCGCTTTTGATTCCTGGGCGATGAGCGCAGATATTTGTGAAGTGAGGCGAGCGGTGGTGACTTCGGCGTCTTCGATGCAGTCAGAGAGGGTGTTGAGTTTCATTAACGCATCGTACGAGGAAGTGGTCTACCCAGTCAGCATCGCCGCCGAACGGGTGGGGGCACAAACCATCACCACACCCTCCATCCCCAAACTCGCCATACCCACCGCCGGCACCTCCGGCGTTTCCTCATCCCAAAAACTCGTATAACACCCATCGCTCAGATACCACACGACACAATTCGCGGGCAGCGGTTTTCTCCACGACTCCAGAGTTCTCCCCAAAAACGTCAACGCAGCCAGCTTTACCTCCGCCTCCACGGCAAGCCCCCACCCCTCTCCAAAGTCACACCACACCTTCACAACCACATCATTCCTCCTGCTAACCCTGCTGCCACACGCATTGAGGTCGAACGCCTGGAAATCGGGATTCATAAACTTCTCCACCACCTCGCTAATATACACCGGCTCCTCGCCCTCGCCCGCGCCGGGTACGTGCAGCGTGAAAAACACATCGCCGCGCCTCCCCGCAACCGCGTCTTCCCATCGCCGTAGCTCTCCGGGCCTAAACGTTTTCGTCGAGCGGCGGCGGCGCTTCATCGCCTCGCGCGGATCAAGGAACCCGTTGTCGTTCCCGCCGTTGTCGTCATCGTCGTCGTGCTCGTCATGTTCATCGTGGTGTTGCTGTTGCTGTGGCGGCTGCTGCTTCCCCAGATTCCGCAGCGAGATACCCGAAAGGTGTCGCAGTCTCCGATTCTGTATTATTTCGCATTGCGGTTAGCTATGTGTTTGGGGATTGTGGTGGCTGGGGGTAGGGGGTACAGTAGGTAGCAGCAGCGGCCGTGGGGGTCTGTATAGCGGCGCTGTATCGTTCTCCAGAAATCCGCCGTCGCTCCCGGACGGCATCGCGTTTGGTCGAGTTAGGGTGTGGTGTGTATGGTGGGTGAGGATTTTTCGGGAGAGAGGGAGGTGAAATTAAGCTTCATGCAAGGTATATTGACAGGGGTTAGTGCCTAGGAAGCAACGATTCAATTACGTACGTACATATCACTCGGAATCGCGGCTTTCTGGAAGCCAAGGAATCAATCAGCACAACCCCAGAAAGTGTCGACGGGGATTTGTTTCGAACAACAATAACACCTCAACCCGCGGAGAAAGCACATTAGTGAAAGACGGCTGCCTTAGTCCCGAGGTCTCAACTCCGGCAAGACTTCGGGTGAGATCTCTGGATCCTCCGGTTTCATCCTTCAACTCGGTAAATATTTCAAGCTATCGAAGCGTCTGAGGCGCCAGTGGGAGGCTAAGTCTTGCAGAAAGCCTGAAGTCAACCCGGGGATATTGTGGTTACGCTTGAGTACATATAAACTACTCAAGCTTGTCTATCAATAATCCCGTCTGTCTCCGTCACCCTGCACTTCCACAGATGCGTTACTCGCTCTGATGCGGCTAGAGATAGTTCCGCCTCCGTAACTCCTTTCTACCCGCCCAAGTAGCTCTGTAGTCATAGAAAGAGCTTGAGCTCGTATACCTTCCATTCTATCCCCTTAAGAAAGTCGTTCAGTCCAGATTACTATCTCTGCAATCTTCCAACCACAACCCCAAGATCTTCCCTCTCCATACTGATGAGTAAGTAACTGTGGACAAGTAGACACTTCTCCTCTGTCAATCTTGACCCGTATGCCGATATATCCGTAGGCCTTACCCTCCACATTCCTTCCCATAACTCCACAAAAATATCTCAAGGTACTGAGGCGTGAGGGGCTAGGCCCTGTCGAAGTCCAAGGGATCGATCGGTCTGTTGAGTATCTATTAGCTTAAAGCCGTTCTACCTCTATGAATACTAATTTCTATCTCTACATCGCTTTATAGCAATTACCCCGGGGTGTGAGGCAACTCTTTTCTACCTAGCTTTATAGTTATGAGAGCTTAAGCTCCACCTTCCATTCCACCCATAGCTCACTATCCCATCCAAATCTCAGTAGACACTGGCATACCGGGCTGCAGAACCGGTACTGCCCCTGGATACTCCTTCCCTTTCTCCTAGTAGTAGTTTGAGTAGTAGTAGATAAAGTAGACACGCTCCCCTCTGTCTATCTATTCTATTCCCCTAACTAAAATAATTGGTATACACAGAATACAAACAAAAACGCAAAAAAAAGCAACAAAACAAACCCAAGGTATCCTAGCCTAAATAAATATACTCACAAAAAAAAGAAACGCAGGAAAGCAGACAACAGAAAAAGCAGGGAAAAAGAAGACGCAGGAAGTCATGTCAAGAAATATTCGTAACGGGGCGTTATATAAGAGAACTTAGGATAGATGACAGAGGGACACAAATGAAGAAAAGATCCAACACCAAAAGAAATCGATGAAAAACCGAATAGGAAAATGCCGCTTAGGCCCGAGTTCCTCTCTTCTGTAACCATTCCCCCAACATTCCGTCTAATTGCTATATCTAAGTTAGCATTACCCCAAACACATCTCAGGTAAGAGTGGAGAGACAAACCCTTGTGATATCAGCCAGTCTCCTCGAAGAGTCCGCAAATATCGGCGCAATCTCAGGATGCTGTTTCTGCTGCACCACATCACCTTTATCCTGTTGGACAACGATCAACATGTCCCTAACATCGTTGTCGTCCTCGAAATAAGTCCTCAGGCTCCAGTCCGACCACGTTCTTGTCATTGTATGGCCTCCCAGAAGGTGGTCGGGTGCTGGCGTGGTATTGTTAGTTCCCGGTGAAGTTACTGTGGTGTCAAATGTAGAAGATCTATCGATCATTTCTGGTGTAGAGTTGATTGGTGAAGGAGGACCGTGGGAATCGGTACAAGATGAGCCATCGGCAAGGTCTGGTCGCTCCGCGGCGTCGTGAAATGTAATCTGCTCAGGTGACTCCGATAGCCGCTCGGTTGACCGCTCCTGGATGTTTACATTTGCGGGCCGGTAAATTTGTGGTGAATAGTTGTCCTCTGAGAGTATTCGTTGTTGGGAGTGAGACCTTGGCTCAGTTGACTGTGTGTCGATCGGAGTCACCACTGGTGACAACCTTGATTGGATTTGTTCTGGACGCTCTATGCGGAGGGCGTCAGGCAGGTTTTTGCTATCTATTGGTGAGGTAATTGATGGTTCTAGCTGTTGCCTTGATGCTGCTGGTGACTGGCCATCTTTGGTTTCTGATTCCACCCTCCGGATAGATGTAGAAGTAACTGCAGCAACCTGCTGTGCCTTCTGTTGCTGCTGCTGTGCTTCACGTTCCCTCTGTTCCTGTTCCATTTGCTGACGCTGTCTCTCCTGTTGCCTTTTTTGTTCCTCCCTCAACTGTGCATCTTCTCTCTCCTTCCTTGTCTCCTCTCCTCGACCACTTGGCGATTCCTTCGGCGTGCTGTCGATTGACCGGTTGCTATCAATCGACTGCTTTTCCTGTAATTTCTCGGATCCATGTAGCCACTCTTCAACCTCATCATCCTCCTCCTTCTTACCCTTCTTGCTCCGCTTCTTGAACAAATTGCCCAAGACACTACCACCCTTCTTCATGCGTTTTGCATCCTTAGCATTCGGCGGTGGTGAAATGACAGATTCTTCCCTCTTTGACTGCTGAAGTTGCTTTTCACGGTCCAACGAGCCTCGACTACCCTTGATGACTTCCGGCTTCGTAGGGTGTGCAGCAGCTTCGTCGCGAAGCAGGCCCGGCGTTAGTGTAAGCTTCTTTGTCCCCTGGCTCTCGTCATGGAAAATGGCAGAATCTGGATGTCGCAGATGCGAGGGTGTTGGGTTTGCCCTAAGCTTAACTCCCTCTTCGTTCTTCTTCATCTCACCGCTGGTTCGTGGGTCAATGGCTGGAGGGTTGACAACGCTCACGACTGACTTCACCGTCTTGTCTTCCACAGCTCCTTCCTTCTTGCCAGCACCTCCGGTGGCAGTTTTATCCGTTTCATCCTCCTTGGATTCCTCGGCATTGTCTTCGTCGTCATCCAAATAGGCATCCTCCATACCCTCCTCTTCTTCCTCTGTAGTGTAGTCATACTCGGTAGCTTCGTGATAGTGATATATTGGATCTGTGAACGCAACCGTCTTCGCGTTGCGCCGTCGCATCGCCTTCCTGAGGGGATTCCTACTCTTCTCGTGGACCGAATCGCTGAGCATGTTGGCTGCGAGGTCAATATTCCTGTGCTTGTTCAAACGTGCTAGCCGTTCTGTGGGGGTTTCGATATGCTCGGCCGGCAAGTAGCCTTTCGGAAGTCAGCCTCACCCCCCTGAGTACGAAGTAAAAACAGACCTATCGAAGAATCACGAACTATTCTAACCAGCCACCAGTACGAATTACTGTCATCCAGGAGTACCATATGCTCGCCCTTTGCAGCATTCGCCTGGCCCTCGACCGTAGCACTGAAATGATGAAGCGCGTAGACCATCTCAAAGTCGATATCCTCTGTTCCCACAGACTAGTTAAACAAACACCTTCCTGCTAACGTAGGAACGGAGATGTGTCCCCACCATCGGCAATACTAGGAGAACTCGACATCTTATCCATCATCTCGTCGTCGTCAAATCCGCCCTCATCGCCTGCGATTTCAGCGTCTGCCAGCTCACGATCCAACTCGTCTCCTTCCTGCTGTCCCATCTGCTGATGGTTGTGGGCGCCCCCGTTCAAAGTGCCCGCTTGCTGCTGCGCTTGAGTCTGTTCTGCCGTTACAGTTCGGATCGCTTGTAAATGTGAGGTGCTAAAGCCGTTCGCATTTGCTGCAGGATCGCTCGGAGCGTGTTTGTGGTCTTGCGCAGTGGGGGCGTTGCGGTGTTGGAGGTCGAGTGTATCTATCGGGGGTGAAAACTAGTTCAGCTCGTACTCACTCCCTCGTTCACGGAACGACTAGGGGAGGAGGAAGTTGTTGAGATTGTGCTCAAAAATATCGGGGGGGTATATGTCCGATCATCTTATCTGATGTGGTTGCCCAGTCGGGGCTGGAAAGGGGAGGGAGTCGTACCCGCTCGAACAACGCCTGGTCGGAGCATGACGACGCAGACACCTAAGAAACCAGCGAAATGACGAAAGGCCGATAGCTTTCTCCGACGAGTTGGTAGAGCGCGGTTACGATGTGCATGTGCTGGAGGTCGAGAAAATTCTGGTAGTTACGATGCGGGCGAGGTTTGGTCGAGGAGGTTAGGTTGATGAAGCTGCTGCTAAGGAGGCGGAGCCGAACCAGGGTTACGAGACGCTTGTTTCAGAATTCCCTGACCAAGATTTCGACAAGATGCCGAACATCAAAAACTCATCGACAGCTACACAGAACGCAGAACGCTTTGGGCCCGAGTATATTTACCATTCTACGCTGCGCGACACCGTGACGTTTGTTCCCATGCCCCACGTCCGTCATAAAACGCCAGCAAAGCAATTCTGTTATATCACTCACTCCCTTCGCTTACGGCGGATACATACTTTGTTTCGACTTCTGCAGTGAACTCAGTTCAGTTGGTAATAGATGGATGTACGCGACCAGTAGAAGGACAGCACCTCGAGCTATTATAACATTATAGCATATTCTCAACCAACATTGGACAGCAGATACAGCCTTTTAAAGATAGTATATCGAACTCTACTCCAGCCAAACACTTCGATATTGTCAAAACATCCCAGCCAGGCGTTCCATTCCTGACAAAGAACACAAGCATGTAGTCGCAAGTACGAGACCGATCGCAAACCCTTACTTACTTAAGTTAAAGCATTACCATTCGCCGAATTCTGGAATGCAGTGTGGCATGAATATAGAAGATTACGTGGAACAGCAACGATGAAATGTCTCATCTGCATAACAGTTATGCTTCTTCTCCGCAAAATGGCTTGGAACTGGATTTTGCGTTCGGAACCGGTAGATCCTCGAGAGCGTTTGATCTGCCCACTCTGGGTTGATGATAGGCTGTGTCGGCGGTTAAGGGATCATTTAAACGATATTCAAACGAAACGGAACCGGATTAAATCTCTAACGGCTCGCCACCGCTTTCCCCACAGATCACCGCAGATCACCGATTTGAAACGGATAAATCTGGACCCCGCAGATACTTTTAAAGTAGATACTTTTAAAGTTAGCTTTGCGAGGCTGTGAGCTTTGAAAGACAAGGCTACTGACCCATCCAGAGCTACGTGCGAGGAATCCATTTGAGACCCTTGTGCTGAGATACAGAACGCGAATCCATGTACGGCGAATTGGAAATGTGTTGTTGTTGGCTGCTCATATAATTGCCGTGAGTAGGCTATTAACACACCACCAACTAGGAAGACCCATCGTCAATAGTCAGGTGCTTTAAGTATCTGTACGTATTGGGTGTCTCGGTCGAAAATATCGAAGGGTACGGTACGGCCCCGCCCAGTCGGTGAAACAAGGTCCAGGGTATTGAATTGTGCGTTCGAGGTTACATTCTATTCGTCTGACGGCTGACCGACTGCAATTCCGGTTTGTTGCAGGGTGGTTGAGATGTGTGCAGCGGCAACGGCGGTGGGATCGTATGTTTGCCTGCTTGGGGAGTCGAGGCTGCGTTGGGTGCGATGCGGAGAAAAAGGAAGCGAACGAACATCGCCGACAAATAAAAAGAAGCTAGCTTAGGTAAATGACCCATGCTGGGCCCTTTCGCGAGAAATCCCGAAAACACGTCCCACCTCTCGCCTGCGACGTACATGATGTAGCACATATTGAATACCCTCCTTGTCGCGTCCGCTCGCCATCTTCACCAGAAACCTGGCTCCGTGAGTCCATCCAACCACGGGCTTCTCTGGAGGGCGGGGAAGTGTTCCTGGCCAGCGAAACAGCAGCCCGCTGCGCTGAACGGCAGACTATATACGCTGCTCAGGATCCAACGGGCATACATGTGCGGAGCCTGTGGGGAATACTGCTATTTTCACCTTGTCGCTTCTGCATGCTGCAGCTGCGGCGGGTGGCGAGGGTTGCTGCTGCCTCCTAGTGCCATCACATGGCGTGAAACGATCGGCCAGCGTCCAATCACACCGCTCCGTCCCACCCGATAGCCCACGCAATTCTTTTACGTCGCCAGATTTCAGGTCGCCGATAGGCAGGGATGCCCTACTTTTCCCGACGCCTGCCTTCACGTCGAGATCAACACACCAATAGAACCGGCGGACAGTCTTTCAGCTTGGGGAGTCAGTTTGTTTCTCGGGGCGGAAAGCCTGAAAGAACGTCCAACTGCCGGCCACCACAAGACGAAGGGCTACCCGCGAGCATGTAGCTATTCCTGCTCGCTCTCACGTAGCCACCTTCTACTTCTACTTCCGCCCTCCTCCTGTCTCTGCTTCGCCAGCCCCTCCACGATACCTACTGCTTCGCTGCATAGCACCCACCGAATATCACAAGCCGTCGTCATCACCGCCATCACTCCTCTCCTGTTATCTAAGGTTTAGGCGTCGATCAATCGAACGAGCCACCACCACCTTAGTCTTCACGGCCTCTGCTTGGAAGCAGCAACATATTGAAACTATTGCTGCAGCCACCACACCCACCACCGTTAACAGCTTTTGCTACCACAGCCCAAGTGTGTGCATATATTCTCAGCTTCACTCGCAAATACCGATTGTACTCACGCTCATGGACAGACAACAGCCAACACCTCCGCTGCAAGAGCGAGGTTCGATGGAAAATCCGCAGTCCCTATTCTCCTGTGTGTTCGGAGGACTCAATTTTACCCGAGCGTCTCGCCGTTGTTCGCCAAAAAGGCAGTCACAAAATGCGACCTCCCTGAATGCCTCGACACCACCCATTTCTATGCCCTCGACGGGATGGCATGGCTCGACGAGCCAACTTGAAAACACGGGTGGAGGTGGAGCTGGTGATGACTGTTCTTATCGGAAGGAGCAAGTTTTATCGCCTATCGAACAAGCAAGGAGGCGGTCGATTACATTCGACCCTCAAGTGAAGATTTGTGGGGGTACACAGATGTTGCTACAAGAACCGCTGCCAAAATCGAGCAAGACTAAGAGTACTAGTTCGACGACCGATGCCGAGTCATGTTCCAACGAGTCCGACTTTACAGGACTTGATGATTCCTCAAGTTTTGGTTTGTTGTCACCACCGAGATCCCGACGAAATAGCACTATCCGTGAGCGCAGACGAGTTACTGCTGCGCACAAGTTCCTGTTGTCGCCCACGCCTACCTTGAGCGATGAGGCTGATTGTGTATCCTCTTTGACATCGGACTCTACTTTGATATCGCCCACGTCTGAGATTCACACACCACCAGACAATGAGCGTAGTTACTTTGGGCAGGACATGATCCAGTCGCCCCTCGATGATGGTACTCGTCCGCCTTCTTTCTTGGGGACATCTCCGTGGCCTGAGGCGTTGGAGAAAGAGGATATCCCAAGAAATAAATCATTCGCTCATGAGCCACGACCTAAGTCTAGAAGTAATCGGAGGAGCCTCAGTGAGCGTTCATTGAATTCGTGTTCAAACGGCATTAGCCCTGCCAGAATGTTTCTTCAATCCTTCGCGAAGCCCGCACCGCGACCACAACAACCAATAGAACCTGATTCCGAAGGACAAGAGGTTGGGTCGTATGTTCTAGGAAGGGAAATAGGTAGTGGTGGGTTTAGCACCGTCAAGGAAGCATTCACCATTGAGGATGGTATCGAGGTCAAGCACGCAGTGAAGATTGTCCGAAAGCGCGTCCACAATGACGACTCTGAGAATGATAAAGTGCAAGCCGAGTTCGACCGTGAGGTCGATCTCTGGCGTTACCTATATCATCCAAACGTCCTGTCGCTCGTCTCCGTCTTCGATACTCCGTTTGCCACGTTTGCATTCATGCCACTCTACACAGACGGCAACCTATTCGAACTGATGAAGAGGCCAGAAAATCGTCAGGGATTATCCGCCAAACGAGCCCAACGTTATAGTCTCCAACTTGCCTGCGCGCTTCGCTACCTGCATGAAGATATGAGGATTGTGCATGGAGACGTCAAATTGGAGAATTGCCTGCTCGACATGACCAACGACGCCGAGGAGGGTGGAAATATCATTCTTTGCGATTTTGGGTTGGCCAAGTTCATCAAAAACCCCCACGACGATGACGACAACCGCCCTCAAAAACCACCTCAGAAACAACCGGAAGCGGAGACATTCTGCATTACGGGATCACTTCCGTACTCCGCCCCGGAGATGATCCAGCCGTCGACTACTACTGCCGACGAGCCGTGTTCTCCGGCGGTGGATATCTGGGCATTCGCGGTTACGGTCTTCGCCCTGCACACCGGCACACTCCCTTTCAACCATGCTCTCCCGCAGAAACTGGCGGCGATGATTACAAGCGGTGTGTGGGATATTGAGAAGCTTCGGAGCAGCTGGGGGTTGGTCGAAGCAAGGAAGACAGAGACGGAGAAGGTTGTACAGGTGGTCAAGGGAGGGTTGTGTACAAATGTTACCAGACGGTGGAATATCCGCGATGTTTTGGACTCGGCATGGCTTGAGAATTTTGGAATTGAGAGCCCTTGATGACTCGGTCAAAGTTTCCTTGTTTTTTGGGGGGTTGGTGGGTGGGGCTGTTGCATTTGGTGCTACGGTGTTTTCCCTTTTCTTTAGGGATTATTGATGGGTTGGTGGGTTTGTCTTATTGTTTTGCGCACGAAGTCATGACATTGCATTGGTTGGTCCGGTTTGCTTTTTTCACCCCCGCGTTGTACTACTACTACATATTGTATCCTTTCTGTTTATTGGTCTTTTTTAATGGTATCCTTTACTCATACCTTTTTTTTATTGAAGCGTTGGATATCTCTGTATGCTAGGGAGTTTGGAGAGCGGGTGGGTGGGGTGGTGGGGTGGTGGGGTGTACTTTGGCTGCCAAAAAGTTGGGAGGTGGAGGGGGAAAATTTTTGTATAATTTTTGTGGCTCAGCCCAAAACATAAGTTTACCTTTGATATTATAGTTAATACGAAGTATCTACCAAAGTACTTGTACCCATATGTCATAAACAAACGTAAAAACAAGCCCCCGTTCATTAAAGTGGGATTCAATATATCATGACCGGCGCAATTTATCAGAGCTTGTATGTAACACGATCGGATGGTTATATGGGCGGCGGCGGATATTTTGTTCGGCATTAAGTTGTTTATGCGGATGTCTTGATGGTTACTGCCGAGATTTTTTTCGGTAGTAGTATGCGGTAATGAGTAATGTTTAGGCAGCAAAGGCTGCACCGCCACTACTGCGTATTATTTGCATTAAAGTCCTAATATAAATGGGTACTTTTGTAGCACAGGTGTTTGGAGCAGACGCAGCTGATGCACGGGACATAGGAGGTGGAGGTGGGGTGGACCCTAACCCCGGCTGACTTCGAGCGTGAATTTGCGTAGGGATACACCAACGGGGGATATTGAGAACTTCTCCGTCTAACCTCTGAAAGAGGTCAGACTACGAACTTTGGTGAAATGTTCTGGGACCGCTATATGGATCTTTGGTTTGGTTCGTAGTGCTGTAGAAGACCCGTTGCGGGGTGGGGGGGTGGGACGTTAGGAAAACGCTCAGTTATCGTTACTACTAAGCTGGGTTTAAATCCTGAGATTTCATTTTCTGGTACTCTACTCATTATTAGACACCGTCCGGCCTCCCAAACAAGCAAACCCACATTCAAAGTCTGTTTACACGTGTTGTATGGGATGGATGAGACCGCCCAACGTATATTATACCATACCCCAAACCGGTCCGGGGGGTGCAATTTAAAGCCCGATGTTTTTCTGAAAAAGAATGTATCGTCAGTGCTGGGGTATGGTACCACCGCACGGGTATCGTACCGGTCCGTATATGACACCCTAGTTGCTTCTACCGGGACTGCGGGTCCCTTTCGTCTAGTAAGGATTTGATTCCAGCAGATCGGCGATAACGGATGTAAATACCAAGGTTATTTGCACGACATTTCTGGATTGGAGATACTGGCTGCTACATATAAGTCATGTCGTCCCCTGGTTGCAAGAGAGTGGCTTTGTTGCATCTATGACGTCTGGATGGGGATCATCGTTTGATTTATTGGAACAGGGACCGGCTAGAGTCGCGGATCGGGTTGTGGATAAATCTGTGAGCTCAGGAAGGTGGTGGGCTTTACCCAGATATTCGGCTAAGGTTTGTTTTCTTAGATGTCCAGATGTAACCCCGTGGAAATTTGTTGAGATACAACCGTAACCTAACCCTCAGTCCTTCATACGCCTACGTGCAATTCTTTACCGTAAGGACAAAAAATGGACAAGACAGGCGCCTCCAAAAAGTGTATCTACCGTAATTTGGACAGCGTGAACAAAGCCCAATGATACCGCGCCTTCGTGCAACGCAAATCCCAAATTAGTACCCCATCCATGGTAGAGCGTGGTGGTGACCAGATGCGGGTCTGTGACTCGGAACGACTGCCTGTCGGACCTACAGATCCACTATCGGGAAGCAGGGTAGCCGTGCCGGGGTCGGCGATCGGATACCTACTCTATGTCGACCGTAGCGTGCAGATGCTCTGCAACATTCTGCCACCTGGCTGGGAAAAGTAGAAGTACAGCGTGACACGGGAATAGAATCCTGCAAGGTCAAAAGTACACGTACGAAGAGATTTTTCATCAACGGATAAAACGCCCCATCTGTGCATCCACAGAGGAGGTGTTCATCCGCATAAAAATTGAGTTCTCTGCGAATACACTGCGTCATGGTGGAAACATGGTTGCTGTATGATTAGTCATGTTCGCTGTCCAGCACATTGGCCCGAGTTTTCCATTGCGCGTCGTGTATTTAGCATTACAGTTATGGTGACCGCAGGTGAACACGTCAAAGCCAGAGCCAGTTCACAGATTCATGTATGTTAGATTCGCAGATTCATGTATGTCAGATTTGCAGTTACAAGTCCCGCACAATGTCCCATTGACTCTTTGCATCTCAGCCCCTACCCATGTGTTCGCTGGTATAGCACCCTTACTCACAACACATCACGCATGAGCATGGTGAGGTAATAGTGTTACTTTGGATGCTTTTGTGACTTCTTGATTGGCTTGTCTATCTCGAGGGCCTAAGGCCCGTATATGTACAATCTCCCATATGCGTACGCGTATGCTCTATCTGGCATGAGACGCATCACCCTGGTCCTGATGCATATCCTGATACAGCCACCATCTTCATACAAGTCTTTATTCAGATACAAGACATCAGACGGTGCTGAAACTCACGATCCAAGTACACATGCAACAAATAGAATCCGAGAAACTCCGCGTATGGGGCGCCACGGGCATTCCGCAGATAGAAAGATCCGTCGTATAGGGTGCAATATCCTCCGGTCAATATTTATCTACGTGCACCTACTCATCGCCATTTTCAAGCTTCTTGCTTATCCAGTTACTTCAGGGCCCTTAGTTCCGAATTCCAAGTGGACCTCATCGCCGTTGAAACCTCTGGAGCTCACACGACTATTCTTGCGCACGTCCTATGCGAAGGCAGCTAAGTGGCTGCACAATAGCTGCAAAGCATAATAGAGGTGGAAGAAGCACGCTGGTGGGCAAGATACAACCAAAGGTTTTGTCGAGACTTCGAAAGCGAACGGGAAGCGGAAGCAGGAGACTTCGGGGTAGAGATGAAGGAGCGTGAGAATCCGGGACAGAAGGATCGAGATATAATTGCTGTTGTGGAAGTTTGTGAAAATGACTCGCTTGGACGCTGCCTTGGGCGGTTTAGGAATGAGATCAATTTTTGAAGCGTCTGGTTGATTTCTACCAGTCGTTCGTCTATTAACACCTTTTAGTTAGCAGAATTGATTAAATTGTCGACCCGACCAAACAAGTTTCTCTTTTTTGCGATATCATTAAGTGATATTCGTACATATGTTTCGGCCGATGGGCGAACTACTAGTTTGTTTGTTTGTAATCATATTGCATTCGGCCGCTTAGCGGCCATGGCATATCCCGTACACATTTCCTCCCCGCTTCTTCCGTAACATAAAGAAACAAAGCAAAGTTGCGAGTCCTCTCTCCCAAAAACAAACGAAAACCACCAAAAAACAACTTCAACTTTTTACACCCCCCCATCACTCGACTCCTCATGATCTGAGTTCTCCGCCTCCTCCACCACTCCGCTGATTCTGCCAACATCCGTATGGAAAAGAAAATCCAACAATGCCTTCGAACATTTTTCTTCTGCAAAAACAAGAGACATAGGCAAACTGATCTTTGGCTTCTTCATTACCTTTTCGGCGAACTACTAGTTCACGAACGGGCCGATCTTGGCGGACCTATACTCAATACCACGGTGCTTCAATGTGTGGTGGTGGTCGGAAAGATTGTTAACTCTAGGCAGCACCACAGCACTATCGTCACTACTACATGATTTCTACCACCACCATCACCCTCAAATCATTCTAGCTTGCATCTACAGAGTCAAACATGCCAAACTAATTCATTACCACTATATCCAATCTAAACTCAAATTAACAAAGACTTGCCTACCTGCCGGTCTGGAGCTGCCCCTTCCTCCTACTCTTTGGCTTCTACACCCTCTCGTTTATATTGCCCTGCCGTGTGCTATTCCTCGTCCTTGGCCCTATGGTTTCTCTTCAAGTCACAGGCCCCCGGTATGTGTTCATCGGCAGCTGCATATATAAGTGAATCCTATCCATGGATTTTGATAGTTTAGCGAGGTCGTATACTGGTTAAACGGGACAAAGCTTGCGAACTGGCTCATCTGATTCGTGAACGGGGGCCGGTCGGAATACATATTGGTGTCTGGAATACCAAACTTAAGGAGAACCAAAAGACGTTGGTTTTCTACAGGAATAAACCGTACGCTTTCGAGTGCAGACAGACGGGAAAGACACAAAGGTCCTCTTCCTCTATCCAATACACAAAATGGCAATCGACAAAAAAACGGAAATCAGTTAAGTAAAGAACTTCACACACGCCTCCAATTCGCAAATGACTTTCTCATAGAATACCTCCTGCATCGCCAGTTCATCCAAGTCCTTTTCATCAATTCCAAAATTACACTCGAGACACCGTTGAACAACCTTCGCATACCTCGGCCCCATCTCAGCCGATAGCATTGTCGAGAGCCTCTTTGCTCCGCAAAACTCTTTGAGATAATCCCATTGCATTCTCAAACCACCATATTTTGCCTTTTCCACCTCAGTATATAGATTGCACAAACTGTCACCGTACCCGATCTCGATCAAAGTGACTGCTAGGGAGAATAGTTGTGGGCTTGGCGCCAAAGACGTTCCTGATTCGAGCTGGGAATTCCGAGAGACTGTTGTGATATGAGGTGACTTGATCCACTCCTCCCCAAGTTGCTGTTGTTGGACTAGAATGATATCTTCACTACGCCAGTTCGCTTTGAACCAGGAGCCAGAGCAGCACAGCATCGAAAAAGCCAGAATATAAGCAAGTTGATACCGATACACAACCGGCCAGGCGAAGCTTTTTTTCGTGGAAGTCGCATTCGCCAATTTAATGATTTCGCTGAGAGACATTCGAGATGCGGATCGCGGTCTTTCGGCTCGGTGCAAAACATGCCGGTAGCTATCGACGTCCGGAAGAATGCCAAGATACGTGGAGGTCGAATCTACGCACAGTCCGGCTGCAGGACACAATGATACCACTATCCCAGTCATAATCTGCTGTTGCGATAATTCTGATCCCTTCGCATCACCTGACTCTAGATTATCTCCCGATACTGGTCTTAAAAGACTTAATCCTATTCCTAGATCGAATCGGACACGGCTTTTGGGTTTTGAAATGCAGGTCTGTGAATTTGAGCCTCTTTTCATTCCGCCCCGGGGATTACATTGACCGGCGGGAAGCGTTGCCTTCGTTTTCTGGTTAATAGTAGCCGCCGAAGTTGCTTTTTCTGGGCGAACAACAACACATGTGAAGGGTGCCGCGTTAGACAAAGGCGTGATTAGCATGCGATATAATCTTTCGCCAGTTGCGGAATCTTGAGTAGCAACACTGGTGGATAACTGGAGGTCTATGCAGTGGCAATGACAATCTGTAACGGCCGTCACAGCTTGGTACAGCCTGTTTGAGGCTGCTCGTGCGTCTCTGATGGCAGGTAACGGACATCCGTTCTTTATACTTTTGATAGTTTGAGTAGGGGTTTTAAACCCTTTCAGCACCGTTCGTTGCTCGCGCAGATGGATCAAGTCGTTGATCTGAGCCCGAAGAGTCACCAACAACGGCTCGAGTTTTGTTTTTTTGGTCGACCACACGGCGCCCTTTGCTGTTCGAATAACACTTGCTTCGACTCCCTTCGCCAGGGCTTTTGCTTCGGCAACAGTTGCGTTATATGGGGTCTTCGAAGGTAGTGGATCCGCTACAGCACCTCCAACCGTCGTCTGCAGCACAGTCAGTATGCAAGTCGGGAATGCCGAAATTCTGCTCACTTTGACTGCTCGGGTAGTCGGCATCAACTTCTGTATCTCCATTTCCAAAGCCTCCAGTGTTGTGTTGATGATCTGGAATGGTCCAGGGCTGTGCTCAAAGCTTTGGCCAAGATTTTCCCAGAACTTGCGCTGAAACTCGCTGTCGCTCCATTTTGGATGGCTTTGATCTCCCAACATGACCTTGACTTCATCGGTGTCGAATTTGTCTCCGAAAAGAAGAATGTATTCATTGCTGAGCTTCATTTTCTGGGTGCAGATTTGCAACCAGAGCATATTGTGCTGAGCGGAAAAGTGCTTGATGTCTGATACCATACTGCTGATTTTGTCGATTCCCTGGTATGCTGGGATGATTGCTGCAACGGCTCCGATTACGAGTCCTGCAATCTCCATTGTATCTTTGGGGGATGAATTATTGGAAATTAACGACGCTGCGCAGTGTACACAGTGTAGAATTTGTATCAGAAAGAGATTGCCTTCCCTATACTTTGACGGTGCGATTGCTGCGCCATGCTACGTGCGCCAAGCTGCACTGTGCTGCAGGCTCAAACCACAAATGATATTTCACCACGTCTGCACTCAGCCGCACCCCGCATCTACAATCTCATACAAGACACCATTGCTCATTAGTCTTTGATATCACAAGAAACAAATATGGAAACTGACCGAAAAAAAACTGCATCGGAGGAGCTGTCGCGGAAAGCCCGTTTATCCGAATGGTTACATGACAGTAACCAAGCCAAAGATAGCATCCCAGAGGATACTCCACCATTATATGTAGCTCTTTCTGATCCGGAGCCTTCGGAACCTCATCAGACGAACCACTCTCATCTCAGTGGCGAGAATTATGACAATACTTCCAATTACGGCGCTCACCCGGACGGGCTGATATCCGAACTCTTCAGGAACTCCCAGAAAGCCTGGAAGCTGGCCATTGACAAGTTGGCGGCTGGATTGCATGGTACTATCGATTTTACAGCGCTTCAAGCCTTCCGGACTGAAGCAGGACGATTTAATGTCTGGGATGATGGGTTCGAGGCTGGAAACGGAGGGTTGGGCGAAGTCCTTGATGGAGCTGAAACGATGAAAGAAGCGGTTATTTTTCTAGGGGCTAGTATCGCACAGAAATTATTGCGGTGTAAGATTTTATTGACTTCCTCAGTTGCACTGTAATCCATTCTTGTACTAATTCATGTGGTGACATAGACCTACCAGTCGGGACTCTCTGTTGTCAAGAACTATCGGCATCTCTGGAGAAGGCATGCTATCAGTTTCCCGAGACCGTTAGCCCCACCGATGACGATTATTTTGATGGCAAATTGAGCACCACAATATTCGAGCTTTCTAACTTAAATGATTGTCTGTTCGATTTGGCACCATCTTTGGAGGCTGTTCCCATTTCTATCAATGATGGAGATATAGAGCCCGACAATGCAGATGTGATATCGATTAATGCCCTTCAGGACGAAGAATCACCGTATCTGGGCAATGTCCGGGATAAATTCCCCAAAGCCTGTGCGAGCCTGGCCAAGGATCTTGCAAAACTCAATTGGGATCGCCATGTGAGGATCCGCGATATGAGAACCCGCTGGGAAAATTCCCAGGTCCAATCCGAATTGGTCACCCACAGAGACCAAGATACAGTCGGCATTCAGACTTCCCATGCCAAAGATAGTGGATATCAAACTATGTCACTTGCGCTTTCAGCTGCTCTACAGTCTCAATCGCAAATTGTGAAGCCAAGGCAAACACCGAGCATCATGTCTTTTGGGGCCACGACAAACGCAGAGCAGGTTGGAAGAACCCGCTATCCACCACCCCCGGTGAAGCTGGACCCTGAGTCTGGATGCTTCCAATGCAATATCTGCTACAGAACGTTGGACGGCATCAATTCAAAACTTCAATGGCGGTATGTCCTACACGACGAAGATATGGAGTGAGTCTGCTGATCGTTAGATAGAAAACATGTCATCCGCGATATCCAGCCCTATAATTGTTCATTCCCGAATTGCAACACCAGAACCACTTCATACAGTTCTCGAAAAGCTTGGCTCGATCATGAATTTTCCTGTCACCGCTTCTCGAACGAATGGGTCTGCATTCCAGGATGCGGTGAGGTTTTTGAAGACAAAATAAAATTCCATACCCACCTCCGCGACGAACACCGAGTGGGGCCAACAGAACTCAACGGTATCAGCAATAGGTGTCATTTTCAGAAAGCTCCTCCGCCTTCGAAGAAAACAACATGTCCGCTGTGTGCTGAAGAAATCCAGGAAACGAGACTCTTCTTGCGCCGTCATATAGGTCACCACCTCGAAGAGATTGCACTCGCTGCTTTACCACCGGATATCTATCAATTGGGCGACGAAGTGGAAAATAGCAGTGCAGATAGCCAGACCTCGCCGGTACACGGAATGGAGAATAACAATGCGAATAGGCTAGCCCCGCCGGTAAATGTGATAGAAAATAGCGATGTAGAGAGTCTGGTTACATCGACGCATGGAGTGGAGAATAGCAGCGCGAATCCCCCTCCTCCGTTACAGCCCCCGTTGGTACTATCATACGAACCGACGGGGGATGAGGCCCTTGCAGAGAAGATAGACTACTTGGGGAACATCCTCGATGGTACCTCTAGTGTTGGAAGAGTTGCCGGCAGTGTGGAGAATAGCAGCGTGAAACCCCCTTCTCCGCTACAGCCCCCGTTGGTATTATCATACGAATCAGCGAGGCATGAGGCCCTAGCAGAGAGGATAGACTACTTGGGGAACATCCTCGATGGTACCTCTAGTGTTGGAAGAGTTGCCGGCAGTGTGGAGGATAGCAGCGTGAAACCCCCTTCTCCGCTACAGCCCTCGTTGACATTATCATACGAACCAGCGTGGTATGGGGCCCTAGCAGAGAGGATAGGCTACTTGGGGAACATCCTAGATGATTCCTCTAGTGACAGAGAGAGCGCCGATAGTGCAGGCGACGGGCTGCAGCGGGAACAACTACACCGTGATCGCAACCCTAACAACCGACGTACTGACGATCGCACATGCTATGAATGCAATATCGAGTTTCCCTTTACTCGCGACCTGAAGTCCGCTCTCCCTCCTAATACACACACCTGATCGGTGCTAATACCCATGTGTAAACAGGATTCACATGCAAGCTAAACACAACAGAGGTGTCCAGTGTGACATATGCGGCGAATCCCTCCCGACCGAACACGATCTGAAGCTGCATCTAGCGACGAAGCATAACAACGGGCTACTTTGTCTGTTCCGGGACTGCCCTTTGGTATTTGGAACCCAGCCGGCGTTGAAAAGTCATCTTGCACAAGAGCACAATTACGACCCGCCTTCAGTGGCATTTGTAGCACACCAACCTCCAACGCGCAAAAGTGAGCCGGCCGGTGCATCGAGTAGCCGATATCTGCCCACACCCCTCTCCGACAGGGTAGCTTCCTCCGATATTCGGCGACGTAGTGCAGCTACTACCCCTCGGGGAGGCTACCAACTTCCGTCACAATATCAAGAGTTGAAAGTCCCTGTCAGCTCCACTGCCCAGTCTGAGATCGATCAATTCCTCCGGTCACAACAGAGTTGGAACCACGAAGGTCTGTTGTCGTACACCAGCCTCCCATCACAAGCACCACCACCAACGGGTCCCCCTTCGGTGACACATTCAATGCAACACTCCCCACTCCACCACCAACCCAAATCCAAGAGGAGTAGGCCATCTAACTCCCAGCCAACAAGCGAATCTGTTGCAGGAACCGTCGATACCGCGTCTGTGGCTGGCTCCGACCGTACATGCCATACATGTACCATCGAATTTCCCTTTCCTCGTGACCTGAAGTCCGCCCCTTCCCCCAAACATACGCTCCTTGTCAGTGCTGATACCCGAATAGAATTCACACACAGGCTAAACATAACGGCGGCGGAGTGCAGTGCGAAATCTGCCACGAATCGCTGTCGACCGAGTACAGTCGCAAGCGGCATGTCGCCATAAAGCACGGCCAGGGGCTTGCTTGCAACCACGAAGGCTGTTATGCGGTATTTGGGACGGAGCCAGCGTTGAACAACCACATTGCAAAAGAGCACGGAGATGGCACCCAGTGCAAGGAGTGCGGCGCCATCGTCCCGAGCAACAAGTTCGACAGACATATGTCCGACAAGCATAATCAGGGGGAATACCTGTGCAATCTGTGTGGGAAGCGTCTCACTAGTGATACCAGCCTGAGGGCGCATCGGAAGAACTGTTGTGGATTTGAGCCCCTGCCACAAAGGCATCACCCTCGCGGCGAAAATGTTCAGTAAATGAGTGGATAGGAGAAGATATACCTGGTAGCTCTTGATAGGCTGTAATTGCCAGCACAACAAGTCTCGAATCTTATGACGATAAGATATGAGTGACAGCATAGTGAGGCATGTATCATTTAGGGTATTGGAGGATCAGTCATATTTATAGTTTGTGTATATGTTTAGTCGCTGTCGAACTGCGAGCTCTTCTTTTCTCACCTCCGGGCTCAGGTCCGTTTGGATGATCCTGACATGCAAATCACCCATTCCCAAGAACTAACGACAGTTGGCGATTGTTTCGCACTTCTCTTTCCCACATAGAGTACTCGTATTACCTCTGTAATAATCGAATCCTTCTTCAGCTTTCCTTTTCTTAACCGCCTTTTTAATTTCCTCTTTCCTACACACCTTCCCAACGCCTATTAGTCATACTCCCTTCTCGATCCGAACATAATAATTATTGAGTCGAATTAAGATTTCACCATGGAAGTTTTCTGCGAGTTCCCCTTATGATTCAACGTGCAGGGTTCGTATGGTGTTTCTGGTACAGGTAGCGGTCTTGTGTATGCATGCACGTATAGAAATATAAATCGCTAGTGCCGCCCGGATCCCTCCAAGCCTTGTAGGGAAGCCTAGCCTGCAAACTCGCCTTCGTCTTCTGATCTCCTCACAATGCAGCTGTGGAGTCCCCTCACGACGAAACTCCACACAAGAACCCACCGGAGGCGGCGGGCCATGTCCTCTGCAAACCGAATTCTCACTCAAACCTACAGGGAGACACTGAAGTCACTTGAAATCAAGAAGGAAAACGACTTTACATTTGGCTTATGATTCTGAGAAAATTTATGGACAGAAAGCGTTGTCAATGTCATACCCATACAGAACAAGCAACAGCCAACCAACTCAAGCCTTGACGAAGTATATGCCCACAACCTTGAAACAGCATCCCAAGAAAGGGACGCAGGAGATGGGCAAACAAAAGCCTAGTAAATTTTAGAATCGTTCACTTAGCTTTCTAGGTCTAGCGCAGGTAAGGACCCTTCTTTGCAACGATCCTCGGGTCATAGGTCCTGATGGCCTCTTCAAAGATGGTATTTGTTCGCTAGTGAAATGACTTCGCCAGAGCCTCTTGTCCGATCATTGGCACATGGGCTCCCTACCTGTCAATTCTGGGGTGAATGCGAATATGATTACAAACAAACAAACAAACCTGTCAATTCTGAAGAACTTAGATAATGCATGAGCTAGTAAGGAAACCATCATCAAGTGGTGTGCTTGATTTAATATCCGCCGGTCGGCTCCTACCAAGAACATTATGTGCTAGTTCTCCATACCTATTTAATTTTCAAGGTGTTTTGTTCGACTACAAATGGCGTATTGAACATACCTATCCTCGCCTACTCAGAACGCAATATGTTGGTGTTTCATTCCGGTTTGTTTTTCAAGTCATCTTCATGGTTCCAAATCGCGGTTTTTCTAGATGGGCTGTAGGCTCTTTCTGTTTCCAATCCTTAATAGTTATCCTCGACAGTCCATTCAACCCCTGGAGCCGCGTTGATAAAGAAAGGAATTTTCCAAACGGCCTGCAGATTTCTAGTCCGGTCAGATGCAGCCCCCCAATCCCCATGGTATGGTCTGTCCGATCTGCATTAGCAGTATAGTCCGGTCCCGGCTAGCTTCGGCAAAACTAGGTTAACCTAGGATCAGATTGTAGGAGGTTGAATTAGAGTGCGGCTCTGTACATAGATCCGACACTAGTTGTGCGATCCCGGGACCCGAGAATAAATAAACTTCCTTCCACCCTGCACTAACCTGACCGGGCTGAGCGCTTCGGAATACTGATACAAATGTCGATGAAGCCGCTGTGCAAGGCCTTGTCTCAGGGCGCCCGTCCGGAACTCTGGATTTAGTGCCGTTAATTAATTTTCGTAGTCATCGCTGCAAGGCATAACAGAAGGCTTCGAGATGCTGTGTGACGAAATGCTGATACCGATTACTGAACTAAAGACTTTAGATAGTAATTATGATTAACGGTCAATTTAAACAAACGATCTCAACTGCTATCAGACAATTCCGAGGCTGCTTTTCGTAGATCGGTTGACGAGGAATGATCGGATGGCTTAGCATGCTGGGTCGTCAGTCCGTGGTATGATTCACAGCTGAGGATAAGGATGGCTGTGTCATGCATGCATGCAACAGTCGAAGCGAAGGGAGCTGAGCAATAAATTAGAGGTAGTTGGTAGGAATACGAGAGCACCGGTGAGAATTTAGCTACAGAATGCAAAGGAAGAAAGCATGAGAACATTTGATGCGGAACAAGTGAAACATGTTGTTGGTGGTGGCTCCGAAGCCTGTGTAGTGAAGTGCAAGGAGCGGAGGTATGTAGACGGACGGGAAACATTTGAACATATGGTACGGTTTAGTCTCGGCCAGACGCTTTTTCCTGCTGTGCATAGCAACTTGTTGGGTGAGCGTCTAATCGAGACTACACCCAGGATTGCGACGACGCACTGGAAGTACAATATGAATTGTGCTTGTCTCGTGCCCAGCCGCCAGAGCCTCATTCGCAAGCTTATTGTTGCCGAGAGACTAGAGGCGAGACAAACTTTCACACCTTCTGCCTCATTTACACATTCCAAACTCTAGCCACGGATATTATACATGCATAATAACTTGCATGATAACTGGTGGTTCCCGACTTCCTATGAATCAATTGAGCGCGCTGATGGCAGTTGTCGTGCCTTAGTGGATAAGGCTAAATCCACAACTACAACATGATCATTCATAAGAGGTAACTAGCTGCTCTCGTTCCCCAGATTTCTCGTCGCTCGCAAGCTCTGTCAGACGGCTGGTTTTCGAGCGCAGTAACTAGCTAAACGTCAAATAAAACAAAGCATTCGTGAAGAGAAAGAAAAACAATGCCCTATCATAATCCTCATTGATACGCAATAACCCCCAAGTACCCAAGATCTCAAGAGACAAAACACAATCTCCTTCACAACCCAGACGCACAAGGAAACACCACCATCAACTAAAAAAGCCAAACCCATCACGAGGCACACATAATCGATAAGAAAACCATATGCTCATCAAGGTCGGACAGAAAATAGAGATTCACAATATCCACTAAGCAACCCCCAAAGCATGCTCCTATCCCCCAGTGCCCAACACTTCCCGCTCCTTCCGTTGCATCCTTCAGATACTCAAACGCATCATCCAAAACTTCACTTTCCTCTCCATCCCAATAACTCCGCTTCCAATACAACTCCTCTAAGGAATAGATACGTCGATATGGACAGTGAGCACAGTAGTGATGGTTGTTTCGACTTCACTTGTAGGGGTGGAATCAGTGATGATGGTTCTATCGACGTCACATGCGGGGATGGATTCGGCAGTATTAGCTGTAGTCTCGTCTTGTGTTTCCGGTGGAGTTGTAGGTTCGACAGCCCCCCTCTCAATTAACAGATCTACCGCTGCTTCGTGGGCCCAATGCCACGCAGCTTGCAAAGCGGTGATGCTGTATTTACCCCCAATAGCATTAACATCAGCACCACTGTCCAATAAAAGGCGCACAATCCGGAGCCTTGGTCCTTGGGTTGAAAGTGCAGCCTGGAGTGGAGGTCCGTTCTCACCACCACAGTCCATATTCACGTCTGCGCCCTGATTCAATAGTAACCGCACAATTGATTCGTGGCCCATATTTGCTGCGGCTGCGAGGGGGGTTCCGTAATGTTGGCTGCCGATATTGATATCAGCTCCCGTATCTAGTAGTTGTCTCACTAGTGATTCATGGCCCCAACATGCTGCCTTTGTAAGGGCGGTTCCGTTGTATCCACCTGATATGTTGATATCAGCCCCCGCATTGAGTAGTAGGCTCACTAATGGCTCGCTGCCTTTAAAAGCTGCACTTGCAAGAGCGGTTCTTGAATATTTGCCAAATGCATTGATATCAGCCCCCCTCTCTAGTAGTAGTTTCACAATTGATTCGTGGCCGTTCTGTGCTGCGGCTGCAAGGGGAGGTCCGAAAAATGGGTCGCTCGTATTGAGGTCGGCTCCTGTTTGTAGTAGTAACTTCACCAGTGATTCATAGCCACGCTCTGCTGCACCTGCTAGATACTCCCCGGCTTTTCCGTGCGCGTTGATGTCGAGCCCATTTTCTATAAGTAGATGTGCCATTGACTCCTGGGCACCTCTGAATGCGGCTGCAAGCGCAGTCTCCCCGTGGTAGTTCACTGTATTTATGTCGACCCCTTTTTCCAGTGCGAGGCGCACCAGCGATTCGTTTCCCATACTCGCTGCATTTGTAAGGACATTCCCGGCACATCCACCCGCATTGATATCCGCTCCATATTTTAGTAGCAAATCTACCACTGACTCGTGACCACCAACTGCTGCCCTTGAAAGGGCTGTATCACCATTATCTATACTGTTGATATCGGCTCCAGCTTTAGTAATAGCTCTACCACTGGTCCGAATCCCCCGTATGCTGCGGCTATAAGGGCAGTTGATCTACTGATAATGTTGACGTCGACTCCCTTATCTAGAAATAACTGCACCAGAGACTTGTGGTCACCTGCCGCTGTGGCTTCGAGGGCATTCTTGTGAAGGGAACCTACGTTGTTGTCGCTCCAGTCAATGCGAGCCCCCTCTTTTAATAGTAGCTTCACTGTTGGCTCGTGACCGATAAATGCAGCTGCTGCAAGGGCGGTGCCTAAGGAAGGATACACCGCATCAATATCGGCGCCTTCCTTCAGTAGTAACTCTACTGTTGAGAGGTGGCCGGTGAATGCTGCTGCTACGAGGACGTTGATATCATCCGCATCGGGGATTTTGGCGCCGGCTTGTATTAACATTCTCACTATTGTGTCTAAGCCATAGTATGAAGCATAAACTAACGGCCGAGAATTTGGGTCAGGACAGAGATTTATGAGATAATTGCCAGACAAATGCAGGATGCTGTTCCGAAGCAGATAATATTTCTCTTTGACCAAGGGCATGGCAACTTCTTCCAATATCACCCGATCGTCTCCTTCGATTCGTACGCAATGTCGATGCCAAAAGTATGTTGCATACCCAAGTAGTGGGAAATGTTTGACCAGGTCGTCGAATTCTCTTTTGACCGATATATCGACTAGTAACAGATAGGTGATGCAAGTTTCAGCAAGGATCCAAGGGGCATTCTGAATCGCTTTGGTAAATACTGCTATATCTGGCTTGTATTTTATTCGCTCGGATATGAGGTATTCCTTTACTGAGCAATGAGATAGCCGAACTATCGATGTTCCACAGGCTCTGATGTTTGAAAACATATAATGTTGATCTTGTTGAAAGTCGATAAGAGAGACAAGGCTCTTACATATCGACATGATATTGGTTGGAACAAAAAATCTGTCAGCTGGATCGATTGTAATTACTGGAGAATGAACTATGGCGGCTTCCGCTAGTTCTTCTAACGTCAAAGGGCGCTCGGAAGATACCAACCACATCAAAGCGGCCTGTGCATGGTTTGCATCGTTTTCGTTTCCGCTTTTTAGGAATTTTTCCAGTATACGGTCATACGTCTGGTCCAGTGTTTTCGGCAGGCGCTTTAGGGCTTGTTTAATCTGATTTGTAGTACGGCAGTCTTGCAAAGTGACAATCTGCAGCTCTGCCCATCGAAACCTAAAAACATTAGATACCCCAAAGCAAAATTACCCACACGCCGGGTATCAACTCCTGAAACAGTGGTATGATCGCAAATTTCTGGGGCTTTGTGTGAAGGGGCTTGAAGGGAGAGGGGGATCGCACAACTCACATTCCCTGTGCACCCTTTCCGAGTTCAATCTCTACTTCTTGTCTTACCTCCTGTGACCATTTCTGAAACTTAGGTTCGTTCCGCAGAGTTTCCCTCACAAAGAGTTGAATATCCGAGTCAACCACCGAATTTTGAATGTCTATGGACTTGAGAGCTGGAAGATCTGAAAGCGCCTCTTCGATATCGCGCTCTTTACGGCTCGTCATTAGAATATTGAGTTTTCCAGACTGTGCATTCACTAGTTTGTTGAGATCCTTTAGAACCGGGGATCTGTCGGATTCGTCCAACGCATCAAGAACAATATAAGTGAAACTTAATTTCTTCGAAATTGTATGTAGAGCCTTAATTAAGACTTCGATTGGTATCGTTTCTTTGGCACCTGCCATTCCTCCCTTAAAATCTGCCGGTATATCCCCTGGATGTAACTGACGGCACAGTTGATCAACTAAAGAGCGCAACATTTGGGAAGACTGTTGTTTTTGTCGATCGCTGAAATCGAAGAAGAAGTATGCAATACCAATATCCGGTTTAGAGCCATGTTCTTCTATCAACGCCGGTATAATTGTTGATCTAAATCATTGGTCAAATCATAAAAACGCACGCAGCAAAATTTCGTCTAGGACGACGTACGCTAAGATGGTTTTTCCACAACCAGCTGGTGTCCGGATCAGCATTTGCACAAGAGGTAAGATACCAGTGAACTCACGGATTCCATTTAACCAAAGCAGGGTGTTGCATAAATAGATCTCATACGGGCTGACTGGGCTGGCTCTCATACGGGCTGACGGGGCTGGCTCTCATACGGGCTGACAGGGCTGGCTCTGATACAGGCTGACGAAGTAGCTCTGATACGGGCTGACGGAGTTCAGCCGTCTCTACATTTAGATGAGTACGTACGTGCTCGTACCATATATATATGGCCTTGTGGCCCTCTTAGATAGCATAGAGCTTCTCAAGCAATCAGCATTTCAACAGGTTATGAGCCCGGCTATCGCTACCATATAAAATCCTATTCTCACGATTTCAAAAAGAACCCTAAACCTCAAGAACCCTAAACCTCAACACCATCTCCACGACCTCACGATGTCTTCCTCCGAACCCACCTTAAACAAGTCCTGGTGGGGCGACATTCCCAAGCTCACTCGCACAAACTACGACGAATGGAAAGACGACCTGATACTTGTCCTATCAGCCATGAGAGCATACGCAATCGTCACCGGAGATGATCCTGAACCGCAGCCCCTGGACTTCGACCACGATGACAACTATGAGGATTGGAAGGCTAAGGAAGCTGAAGCTGCGTCTATGATCAGACTTTCCTGTTCCCCCGAAGTACGGCGTATCGTCAAGGGAATGAGAAACCCTCTCGAGATATGGAATACACTAGAAACCAGCCTGGACACCGCCAGATCTTATATCGGCAGACAGGACATCCTTCGCCAGTTCCGTGCTTGCCGACCCACGGAGGACGAACCACTTAAAGCATACTTCACCAAGCTCAGTAACTACCGCACACAACTGGACCATACAGATGATGCAATCTCTGATCGAGATTTTCGCACGCAAATATTCACATCATTGCCATCACAGTACGTGATGATATTAATGGTCCTAAAGCGTAGAAGACCTTTGCCCACACCCGAAGAAGCCATGCATGACCTCCTAGAAGAAGAAACTACAACCGGCCTTACCAAGGAACTTGGAGATGCATCTACGGGGGCCGCCCTACTTTCCCAACATGGCGGCTACCGCGGCCGAGGCCGTGGGCGCGGCGGACGTGGTGGAAACGTTCGGAACGGTGGAAGCGGTGGAAGTGGTGGAAGCGGAGATAGTCACGAGAGTAAGTGCACCTATTGCAAAATTGACAGCCATACTACATATGCATGCAGAAAGCGGAAACACGCTCAGGAGGGAGGAAACAGCGGAGGAAACGACGAGCGCATTTGGTACCAGTCCGGGTTCCCAGGTCACGTCAAAGTTGATTGCGTCTCCTACAAACGTATAACAGAATGGTGGAGAGTGAAGAAAGCCACTGCTACAGCAGCTCTCGCTACGACCGGAGACTGCGATCCCTTTTGACTAACTGCTTGTGCTCTCGCCGCCGACGCCACTCCGAAGTGGGTCATTTGACTCCGGAGCCTCACACCACATGTGCAATAACCGCAGCACCTTCTCAACGTTCAAAAAGCTCTCACTTCCTATAGTAATCGAACTCGGAGACAAAAATTCAGTCACCGCCACGCATTATGGTTTCGTCGACATACAGGGCTATCAAGTCGAATCCCTCCATACTCCTACTTTTCGACTTTCCCTTTTATCGATCAACCAATTGGATTTGGGCAGGCATACGACTATATTTCGGAATAGAAAATGCTCCATAACTTCGCCATCTTCCTGCACCCTTGCCGGAAAACTAATCAATGGCATATATATCATAGTCCCCGCGACCGCACTCCTATCATCGACTACCGAGAACGGGAGAAAGAGAAAGAGAGACAGCTCACTTCCAAGGGGTATAATCGCAGAACCTACAATCGAGCCTAAAATCGAACCTACAATCGAGTCAGCAAAAGCACCTATCGCAGCCAAAACTAAGTCCACTCAAAAGTCGCTTATAATCTCAGAGTCAAGACTATGGCACCGACGACTAGCCCATATGAATCCTACCACCATGAAATCTCTGATTGACGGATATACACACGATGACTCTATGTGCACAGTCTGCATCCAGGCCAAGCACAAGCAAAGGCTCATTAGAGTGCCAGTCAGGCGCACTACGAAGCCCTTGGAACTTGTACATTCGGATGTGTGCGGTCCCTTCTCTACACCGACCCTTGGAGACAATCGATACTATATACTATACATCGATGACTACACGAGATACACATCCGTATGGCTACTCCCAAATAAGAAAGCCATGACCTGCACCTCCGCCTACCAGTCATTTCAGGCCCGATTAGACTCAATGGGATACAAGATCAAGCGATTCCAGTGCGATAATGGACGGGGAGAATACGACAATAAGACCTTCCGATATGTCCTCGCGGCCCGCGGTACTACATATGAGCTATGCCCTCCATATGCTCATCATAAGAATGGTGTTGCAGAACGAATGATCCGTACAATCACTGAAAAGGCTCGGGCGATGATGATCGACTCCCAGGCTCCCATTCAGTTCTGGGGAGAAGCAGTCAATACCTCAGTCTATCTCCATCAGAGATCACCGAATGAAGGCCTGAAAAGAAGAAATTGTAACGGGCGGGATCGGACGCAGGTGATGTGGATATTGCGGGACTAAACTCGAAGTGCGTATCGAGAGACAAAGATCAGAATATGTTTCAAAGTCGGACTATTGCTTGCTTATA
>Ga0307515_10001134_pt1 | contig 61061 bp, 44 predicted proteins | sample 17_EM_MG_FD_194513 | JGI IMG/M metagenome (GOLD analysis project Ga0307515, IMG submission 194513) | Populus trichocarpa ectomycorrhiza microbial communities from riparian zone in the Pacific Northwest, United States - 17_EM | ecosystem: Host-associated > Plants > Roots > Unclassified | place... | reverse complement strand
CCACCACCCAAAGCCTGGTCGCCAACGGGCAGAACATCGCCGCGGGTGATCTGCGCTTCAACGGCGCCGCGCTGGACCTGTCGGGCAGCCAGACCAGTGCAAGCAACCTGAGCCTCAACGCCAGCGCCGGCCCACTCCATGCCCGCGGTGCCACGCTGGTCGCCACACAAAGCTTGAGCGCCAACAGCACGCAGACCCTCACCACCGACGGCGCCGTGCTCTCGGCCCACCAGCTCAACCTGGCCGCGCACGACCTGTCCAATGTGGGCGGGCAGTTGCTGCAGACCGGCACCGGCGACCTCGCATTGAACCTGGCCGGCAACCTGGACAACCGCCAGGGCGTGATCGCCAGCAACGGCCAGAACCTCACGCTGGCAGCCCGGACGCTGACCAATACCGATGGCTACATCCAGCATGCCGGCAGCGGCACGCTGACTATGACCACCACCGGCGGCCTGGACAACACCGGCGGCGCCATTGCCGGCAACGGCGACGCCGTGCTCACGCTCGGCAGCCTGAACAACACCCGGGGCAGCATCACCGCCAGCGGCAAGCTCGACGTCAGCGCCACCGGCACTGCCAGCGCCAGCGGCGCCATCACCAACACCAGCGGCCTGCTGGCCGCCATGGGCGCGGTCACGCTCTCGGCCGCCAGCCTGGACAACCGCCAGGGCAGCATCGCCTCCGTGCAGGACGCGCTGAGCGTAACGACCACGGGGGTCACCAACAACGACGGCGGCCACATCGCCGCCGCGCTGGATGTGACGCTGCGCAATGCCGGCCTCACCAACACCAACACCAACACCAATACCAACACCGGCACGGACAGCGTCATCAGCGGCCGGAATGTGGATCTGGACACCCAGGGGCAAAGCTTCAACAACGCGGGCGGCACCCTGGTTGCCAGCCAGGCCGCCAGCCTGCAGACCGGCGCCCTGAACAACGACGGCGGGCTGATCCAGGCCGCAGGCGCCCTCGGCATCGACACCCAGGGCCAGACCCTGACGAATACCTCGGCGGCGAACTATGCCACCGGTGCGGGCGGCATCAGTGCACAAGGCACGCTCACCCTGGCCAGCGGCAAGCTGGACAACGCCGCCGGCTTCATCGGCGCGGGCGCCGCCTTGAACGCGGCCACCGCGCAGGTCGACAACAGTGCCGGTGGCCTGATCGTGGGCCAGTCCAGCATCGCCTTCAGCAGCACCGGTTTCGACAACCGCGCAGGCCAGGTGCAGGCCCTGGGGGATGTGTCCATCAACACAGGCACGGGCAGCCTCAACAACAGCGGTGGCCTGCTGCGCAGCGCCGCCACGCTCAGCCTGGCCGCGGCCACGGTGAACAACAGCAACACCCAAGGCACAGACCAGGGCATCGAAGGCTACAACGTTGCCATCGCCGCCAACACCATCACCAACAACACCGGCGCCATCCGCGCCGACAACAACGCCACCCTGAGCAGCAGCGGCAGCATCAACAACAGCCAGGGCCTGGTCAGCGCGGGCAACACCCTGACCGTACAGGACCTGGCCGCCACCAAGACCCTGGCCGTCACCAACACCGGTGGCCAGCAGATCGCCGCGCGCAGCCTGGCCGTGAACAGCGCCAGCCTCACCGGCGACGGCCAGCTGCTGTCGCAAAACGACATGGCCATCAGCCTCACCAGCGACTTCAACAACAGCGGCCAGCTCACGGCCAACGGCAACGCCAGCATCAGCACCAGCGGCAACATCAACAACAGCGGCACGCTGCAAGCCGGCAATACCCTCAGCCTGAACGCCAGCAACATCGACAACAGCGCCAGCGGCAGCATCTCCGCCACCACCACCCAGCTCAACGCCAGCAACACCCTGACCAACCGCGGCCTGATCGACGGCAGCGACACGCAGATCAATGCCGGCACGCTGAACAACCTCGGCAACGCCCGCATCTACGGCGACCATCTCAGCATCCAGGCCGCTACGATCAACAATGGCGCGGAAGACGGTGTCGCCGGTGTCGCCGCAACCATCGCCGCGCGCAGCCGCCTGGACATCGGCGTGACCACCCTCAACAACAGCGGCGGTGCACTGATCCTGAGCCTGGGCGACATGGCCATCGGCGGCAGCCTGGACGCCAACCGCCTGGCCACCGGCGCGGCCGATACCGTCACCAACAGCGCCTCGACCATCCAGGCCATGGGCAGCCTGGCGATCAACACCGCCACGCTGAACAACCTCAACCCCGGCTTTGCCTATACCTTGACCAACGGCGCCAGCAGCAGTTCGACCGAATACATCGCCAGCAACGGCACGGTGTACTCCCCCAGCGACTTCAGTTGGGAGAGCGGCGGTGTGCCGTACAAAATCTTGTACTACCATTCGCCGGGCACGCCTTACTTCGGCGGGGTCTACATCCCCAATGACCTGCAGAACGGCGGCCAACTGCGCAGCAGCCCCTACGCCGACCCGCTCTACAAACAGTTCTACGACGGTCCGGACGCCCACACTCCCGCTTTGACCATCCATCCGCTGGGCACGCCCGCTGGCGAAACACTCAACGACACCACGGTGCCTGAAACCTTCGCCTATGACCGCAGCAGCAGCATCTGGCAAGTCTTTGGCGTGACGCCACCCACCGTCGACTCGCCCGGCCCCTATCCCACCGGCACCCACAATGCCCAACAGGACATTGACCCCACCGCCGCGGAGATTGCCGCATGGGAAGCCAAAGCCGCTCCGTGGATTGAGTTGCAAGCCAAGCTCGACGCCTTCCGCGCCGTGGTCAAGAGCTACATGGTCACCGTCAAGACCTACCGCGACTACACCGAAACCAGCCAGAGCGCCCAGGTCACGGCCAGCACGCCGGGGCAGATCCTGGCCGGCGGCAACCTGGCCATCGATGCCAGCAGCAGCGCGCTGAACGACAACAGCCGGATCATCGCCGGCGCCGCGCTCAGCATCACGGGCGTGGCCGTGAACAACCGCGCCACCGAGGTCACCACCACCAACACCCGTGACGGCACGGTCCATAGCTGGGGCGTCGTTGGCGAAGACTGCAGCTTTTTGTTCGGCTGCGACCCCGTCTACGGCTGGCTCAATAACGCCTACACCCAGAACATCGCCAGCACGGTCACGCTGGGCACCAGCGTGACGCAGTCCTATACCAACGCCGGTGCGGCCGGTGCCAACGTCGGGGGGCGCAGCCAGGCAGCAGCCGTCAACGGTGTGCAAGTGGCCAGTCTGGCGAACGTGGCCTTGCCCGGTGCCGTGGCCACCGGCAGCAGCTTCAGGGTCAACGCAACGCCCCCCGCCAGCGTCAATTCCGCCGCATCCTCGCCGACGTCGGCCGCGCGCTTCAACCAGGTCAGCAGCGCCAGCGGCGGCACGGTCCGCAGCGTGTTGCCCAACACCACGCTGCCCACGGCCAGCCTGTTCCGCACGGTGCCCGGCAGTACCAGCCGCTACCTGGTCGAGACCGACCCGGCCTTCACCAACTACCGCCAATGGCTGAGCTCGGACGCCCTGCTCACGGCCTTGGGTTACAACCCGGCCACGGTGCAGAAACGCCTGGGCGATGGCTTCTACGAGCAGCAGCTGATCCGCGAGCAGGTGGCCGAGCTCACAGGCCACCGCTTCCTCACCGGCTACAGCAGCGACGAAGCCCAGTACCAGGCGCTGATCGCCTCCGGCGTGACCTATGCCAAAGAGTGGAACCTGGTACCCGGCGTGGCCCTCACCGCCGCGCAGATGGCCCAGCTCACCACCGACATGGTCTGGCTGGTCGAACAGACTGTGACCCTGGCCGACGGCAGCACGCAAAAGGTCTTGGTACCCCAGTTGTATGCCGTGGTGCGCGACGGCGACCTGGCCAACAGCGGCGCACTGCTCTCGGGCGGCTCGGTCAACCTCAACCTGACGGGGGACCTGACCAACACCGGCACGATCGCAGGCCGCAGCGTGGTGGCCTTGACGGCCGACAACATCAACAACCTGGGCGGGCGCATCAGCGGCGCGGACGTGGCGGTGCAGGCCGCCACCGACCTGAACAACATCGGCGGCCAGATCGGCGCCAGCAACAGCCTGCTGGCCACGGCCGGGCGTGACCTCAACCTCACCAGCACCACGTTATCGACCCTGACCAAAACGGCCAGCGCCACCGCCAGCTACACCGGTGTCGACCGGGTGGCCAGCCTGTATGTCACCGGTGCCAATGGCACCCTGGTGGCCTATGCGGGCCGCGACATGAACCTGACCGGCGCGGCCATCAACTCGGCCGGCACGGCCACCCTGCAGGCGGGCAACAACCTGAACCTGCAAGCCCTGACCCAGTCCGAGAGCATCGACGCCACCCGCGATGCCAGCAACTACACCCGCTTTGCCCAAAGCCAGAGCGTGGGCAGCACGGTGCTGACCGAGGGTGACCTGACGCTGAGCGCGGGCAATGACCTCACGGCAGTGGCGGCCACCGTCAACAGCATGTCCCGTTCGGATGGTGATCCGAACGGGAGGGCCGGTGCCACCACACTCGCCGCCGGCGGCGACATCAACATCCTGGCCGGACGCAGCACCAGCAGCCTGGCCACGGCCAGTTATGCCGAGGGCTCCAGCAGCTTCGGCTCGGGCAGCACCCGTGTGCGCAACAGCCAGGCCATCGACAACGCCCAGGGCAGTAGCATCGGCGGCGCCACCGTCACCGTGGCCGCCGGGCGGGACCTGAGCGTGTCCGGCTCCAACATCGTCAGCGATGCCGGCACCACCCTGGTGGCGCAGAACAACATCAGCATCCTCTCGGACAAGAACAGCAGCAGCGGCAGCAGCTTCTTCGAACAGAAGAGCAGCGGCTTCTCTTTCGACCAGAGCATGAACATCAGCCACCGGCAGCAAAGCACGGACAGCCAGGGCTCGGGCGACACCGCGGCGGCCAGCACCGTGGCCGCGCTCGGCGGCGACGTGACCATCGTCGCCGGCCAGTCCTACAAACAGGTCGGCTCCGCTGTGACGGCCTTGGCCGGCGACATCGCCATCCAGGCCCGGGACGTGGCCATCACCGAAGCCCGCGAGAGCAGCGCCAGCAGCACCGTCACCAAGCAGAGCAGCAGCGGCTTGAGCCTGGGGGCCTCCAGCCCCGTGCTCACCGCCGTGCAAAGTGCCGTGGGCACTGCCCAGACCCTGGGGGGCGCGGCGCAGGCCACCAAGGGCGACAGCCGCATGCAGGCCCTGGCAGCGGCCAGCACGGTCATGAGTGTGGCCAGCACCGCCAGCGCGGTGGCTGCCGCCGTCAGTGGCGCCAGCATGGGCTTCTCCCTCAGCCTGAGCAACAGCAAGAGCACCAGCACCACCACCGACCAGAGCAACACGGCCGCGGCCAGCAGCGTGACGGCCTCGAACAATGTGAGCATCGTCGCCACCGGCGGGGGGCAGGACTCTGATCTGCTCGTCCAGGCCTCGACCATCACGGCGGGCAAGGCGGTGTGGCTGCAGGCCGACAACCGCATCGCCCTGCAGGCCGCGAAGAACACCACCGAGCAGCACAGCAGCAACGCCAGCAGCGGCGGCAGCGTCGGTGTGACGTACAGCATGGGCAGCCAGAACGGCCTCAGCGTCCAGGTCGGCGCCAGCCGCTCCAAGGGCCATGCCGACGGCACGGAAACCAGCTACAGCAACAGCGCCGTCAGCGCGGGCGATGCCCTCAGCATGGTCAGCGGAGGCGACACCACGCTCAGCGGCGCCGCGGTGGCGGCGCGCAGCATCGCGGTCGATGTGGGCGGCAACCTGACGATCGAGAGCCTGCAAGACAGCGCCACCTATGACAGCCAGCAGCAAAGCGCCAGCTTCGGGGTCAGCGTGTGTGTGCCACCGATCTGCTACGGCGCCAGCAGCGCCAGTGCCAGCGTTGGCAAAAGCCAGATCAACAGCAACTACCAGAGCGTGGGCGCGCAAAGCGCGATCCTGGCCGGAGACGGTGGCTTCCAGGTCAGCGTGAAGGGCGACACCAGCCTCATCGGCGGCGCCATCACCAGCACCCAGGCCGCCATCGACGCGGGGCTCAACAGCTTTGCCACCGGCGGTACGTTGACCACCATCGACTTGCACAACAGCGCCGACTACCAGGGCAGCGGCTTCAACCTCAGTGCCAGCTTCAGTGCCCTGGCCGGCGAGCAGGCCCAGGGCAAGGAGGGCAACGATGCGATGCGCGCCAACGGCGCCACCGACCAGGACGTGGCCGCCACCAACGGCGCCAGCACCAAACCCAGCGGCAGCTTCGGCATCGGCTACACCAGCGGTAGCGCGCAGAGCACCTCCAGCGCCGGGATCTCGGGGATTGCCGGCAACCAGGCGCTGCGCACGGGTGACGCGCAGACCGGCATCCAGCAGATATTTGATGCCGACAAGGTGCAGAAGACGGTGGAGGCGCAGGTGGCGATCACGCAGATATTCAGTAGCCAGGCGACCATGGCGGTTGGCGACTACAGCACTACGCAACGCAATGCCTTGCAAGATCAACTCAAAAACGCCAGCACTGCCGAAGAGAAGGCACAGATCGAGCAAGCCATCAAGGACGTAAATATGCAAGAACGGATTATGAATTTACTGATTGGCGCGGTCTCTGGCATGAGTGCCTCAGCGCTTACCAAAGAAACGCTTTCTGCGGCTGCGGAGGAGATGCGCAACTTGATGATCGAGGATTCGAAGAAGTTCGCGGGGGTGGTCGACTCGACTGGCAAAGTTATCAGCAATCTGAGTGGGCCGAGCGATGGTGTACGCGGCGACGGTAACAAGATCGGTGGAACGCGCATCGATCTGGATTTACTGTGTGGACCTGCCAATGAGCGGTGCATAACGACAAAAGATCAGAGCGGAAAAGACGTACTTGACCTCAAAGACGGCATGGTGCAGTTTGATGACAAGGCGATTGGAATGACATTGGATGATTTCATCAAGACGCCGCAAGGTCAGAAGATGCTTGGAGACACTGGTGGGCTGCAAGGCTACAAGGGAACTCTGTTTGGCGCGCCTTACGCCGCCGGAAGTTGGCAGGACAAGTTGATCGAGGCGTTTTCCGGGGCGCACGACATGATTGGCGGAAAAATCAGTGGCCTGTATGACGAGCAGGGAAACATCAGGCGAGGGATGAGTGATGCGCAACGCGCCGTATACGATAAGGGCATTACTGTAGGCGCAATTCCATTGGCTGCACCCTTCGCAGCGGCGGAAGGATTGTCGCCTGAAGCATGGAATGTGATCTCTATTCTTCTCAAGGCCGCAAGATGAAACATCAGAATTACTTTACGTTGATACTTGTTTTCGCACTTTCTGGGTGCTTACTGGAAAGCGTCCGTCCAGTGGATCGAAACATCCAACCCTACCGCGACTACTGGATCAAACCCGCCATGACGGATGAGGAGCGGAGGGCAGATTGGGTTGCATGTGGGGGAAGCGAGAATGGAAATTTTTCTTGGGATAGCAGAAGAATGCTCTCTGATGAAACCAATGAAACATCTCGCCTCCGCCAATCTTCTGAGCTGAAGGCCTGCTTAACCCAGCGCGGTTACCACTACGAAATTGCCAAAGACTGAAGTGCAACCCGCAGTGACAACAACTTTGCTGCTACGACCAATGATACTCACGACATGATCGGCGGGAAGGTCAGCGGCCTGTATGACAAGCAAGGAAATATCAGACGAGGAATGACAGACGCTGAACGCGGTACTTACAACAATCTGGTGACTACCACGGCCATTGTTCCGAGCATGCCATTTGCTGCGGCGGAACTGCTTTCACCGGAAGTATGGAACGCGATATCGATTCTACTAAAAGGTGCAAAGTGAAAAATATTTCAAAAATTCTTCTAACTTTAGTTCGCTGTCCGTTGGTGTCTAGCTGCGGATTACTTTGCCAAACCGGAACTGGAACCTGCGGCATGAACAGTGAGGAAGCCAACAAACTTCTCCACCCTAAACCCTACCGCGACTACTGGCTTAAACCCGGCATGACAAATGAGGGGCGGAAGGCAGATTGGGTAACATGTGGGGGTGATGTAGACGGTGGATTCTCAGTGCATGTCAGAAGAATGCTCGCTGGTGAAACCAATGAGACATCGTGTCCGCCAATCTTTCGAGTTGAAAGCCTGTTTAACCCAGCGCGGCTACCACTATGAAATTGATAAAAACTGAGCAGCGGCGCGCTGCTCTCGGGCGGCTCCGTCAACATCAACCTCAGCGGCGACCTCACCAATAGCGGCGGCACAGTCGCCGGTCGCAGTGTGGTCAGCCTGACGGCGGAGAATGTGCAAAACCTGGGTGGGCGCATCTCGGGCAGCGATGTGGCGGTGCAGGCTCGCACCAGCAGACTTACGTCGATGCCGCCACACAGGTGACAAAAAATCCGGAAAGCACCAGCTTTACCTACATGAAGAATGACCCCGTATCCGTCATTGCTGCAGGCAATCCTGGGGACGCCTGGGCCGCATTCAAGGAGTTCGCCAACGTCTGGGCCAGCAACAACAGCGCCCATAGTTGCTACGGCACAGGCGCAGCAGGCTGCGCCACCATTGCCAGCCCTGTTGCGGGCGGCCCCGTCCCCACCAATCAGCAATCGCAAAATGTGATGACCTACCGCGGTGGTGTGCTGGTCACGCCACAAGAAGGCAAATGATGTCTCTTCTAGCGATCGTTAAAACCCTGAGTGTCTTTGCTTTGCTGTCCTTGCTGGTGAGTTGTGACAGCATGCCTGAAGGAACCTACCGAGGCGGTGTGCTGATACCACCTCGGCCACTTGGCATTGAAGACCATTATGCCTTCCGCTTTGTGGACAAGTGGCGTATCAGCCATGCTTGGTTGAGCGGTCCGGTGAATATTGACTACTGTCGCTACAGCCGTCGAGACAACAACCGGGGTGAAGACCGGTTCTTTGAGGTAAACGGCGTTTTAAACGTAGAAAGCGTTTCCGGAGACCCCAAGGACAAAGGCAAGAAACTTATTTGGCAGCAAAGTGAAAAAATTTACGGCACAAGCCCTCGCACAGGTGAATTCAAAGGATACCTCGCCTATTGCACGCATACCTTTCAAGACATCTGGACCGGTGCCAGCGTTTTTCTTCTCAAGCCCGATCCGGCCAAAGGTACCGATGCGTGGATCGCAGGCGCCAAGCCTGTCGTGATTGCTGGCCTTCGGTGGCTGCGCAAAGACACTCCCATTGAGGATTACTCGCAAGACCGCAACAAGTGGGCGGCTCCCATCGAAACTTGGGTGCTCAAGATTCCAGACACGCCATATTGGTTCGTCATGCGACTCGGCGGATCTTCCGGCGGCACCGGCACAGCCCCCGGCAGCAACCGCGATCCAGAGAAATTTGCACGCGTGATCGACCTCTTCCACCAGATGGTTGCATCCGTCAAACTGGAGCCCATCACACCCGTCGACACCAGCGTGTTGAGCATCAAGCCTGTTCCGTAAACCTTCAAGCCAATCGACTCATCTCCAGCTATCGACTCAGCATGGAGAGCAGCCCGCCCGCCACGCAGCAGCAACGCATGGCGGCTTTGGCGCCATGGGCTGCCAAAGAAGGTAATTTGCTGGCAATCGAGGTGCCGGCAGCATCCAGCACACTTTCCAATCAAATGGTCATCGCCGCCTTGAAGGCCGGTTCCTCGTCCAATGCAGCAGATCAAATTGTGCAGATGCTGCGCACCGGACAGGCAACGACCTTGGCGATCATGGGCAATAACCTGGCTGTGAATGCTGCCACCTTGCAATCGGCCTTGAAGAAGTGGAGTGCTACAGGTGGTCACACCGCGACCATGGTGCTGCTGGTCGGTGAACCTGACGATGCTGGTGTATTGAAAGAGACGGCTATGGCGGCGGGTGTGCGGCTAGAGATTGCCCCGATACACTGAGTCTGGTAAGTCTCTACCGCCATGAAATTACCCGGAGTGGCGACACACAGAATGTCAAACCACGGCCCAGCGGCACGTCCATCAGCCGTGCCCCACACTCGGGCCGTCTTCCGCGTGTGGCGGCTTGGCGGCGGCGGGCTTCTTGGTCGCGCTGTTGCGCAGCCAGTCCTGGTGGGCTTTCCAGACGGCGCGGCGTTCGGCGGCGGCACGTTTTCGACGCCTGATCTGCAGCAAGGCGGCGATGCCGATGAGCACAACGGCGATCAGCAAAAAAAAGATCCATCCAAACGATTGCAACAAACCAAAACTCCTTCTCTGACTCAACCAGTTCGATGAGGATGGAGGGGGACGGTTCCTCCTACAAGACGCAATTGTTGCATCGACTTGTCAGGAAAATGCTTGAATTACCTGTCTGGATCGTACCAATCCAAGGCCGCAAGACGAAGACACCCCGCGCATTGCAGCGCATCGCCGAAAAACTCGGCTGCGTGTGGGGTCTTGCGGGGGGCTCGGTCTGCGTCAGAGCAGCCCGAGCGCGCCCAACGCCGCACCGGCGCCGAGCAGCCACAACAGGTGCAGGCGCGTGCGCCAGACCAGCAGCGCGGACACGCCGGTCACCAGCCACAGCGGCCAGGCGCGCACGTCACCGTTGTGGGCGGTCGACAGCACCCAGCCGGTGGCGATCAGCAGCGCGACGACGATGGGCGCCATGCCCTGCTTGAACGCACGCACGCCGCGCAGTTGCCGGTTGCGATGGCCCCAGCGCGCGGTCAGCCAGGTCAGGATGGAGCTGGGCAGCAAGATGCCGAGCATGGTGGCGGTCATGCCGAGCAAGGCGGTGCCGAGTCCGCCGCCGGCGTTGATGCCCACGTTCCAGCCCATGAGGGCGATGAACAGCACGTTCGGCCCGGGGGCGGCCTGGGCGATGGCGATGGAGGCGTTGAACTGCGCATCGCTCAGCCAGTGGTGCTGGTCGACCAGGAAGCGGTGCATCTCGGGGGCTGCGGTGATGGCGCCGCCAACCGCCAGCAGCGACAGGGTGAGGAAATGGGCGAACAGGGCCAGCCATTCCGGCCAGCCCATGGCGATGTGCAGCACCGGCATCATTGCGCGTCTTCCTCTTTCTCTTCCTCTTCCTTCGGTGCGAGCCGGTGGTAGGCCAGCCCGCTGGCCAGGCTTCCCAGCACCAGCAGCACCGGCAGCAGGGGCCAGCGCAGCCAGGCGATGGCGACGAAGCAAGCCGCGCCGAGCAGTGCGCACGGCACGGCCCCGAGCGGGTTCGATTTCAGGGCCGGCACAAGCTTCAGCCCGGTGGCCACGATCAGGCCCGCCGCCACCGCGCCCATGCCGCGCAGCGCGCCCGCCACCGCGGGGTGGGCGGCCATCTGCGAATAGGCCAGCGCCAGGGCCAGCACCACCAGCAGCGGCACGGTGAGCATGCCGGCCAGTGCGGCCGCCGCGCCGCGCCAGCCGAAATAACGGTCGCCGAGCATGATGGACAGGTTGACGACGTTCGGGCCCGGCATGATTTGCGCCACGGCCCAGTCTTCGACGAATTCCTCGTTGGTGAGCCAGCGCTTTTTTTCGACCAGCTCGCGCTGCGCGATGGCCAGCACGCCGCCGAAGCCTTGCAGGGCCAGCAGCGTGAACGACATGAACAGGTCGGCGATCGAGGCGGGGCGGGCCGGCGCGGCGGCTGTGGGCGGCGGTGGATGCATGGCCGGATTATCCGTCGCCCAGGTGATGGGCATAAGCACGGCATGGCGTCGCCGCGTGCCGCAGCGGCGTCCACGACCGGGAGGATGGCCAGCACGTCTTGAGCACTTCTGGGAAATCCGCAGGCCCTAGAATCGATTCGCACGAATTTTCCTGGTGCATCAGAACAACAACGGGAGAGCCATGACACCCGAGTTCGCCGACAAGCTGTGGGAACACAATCCTGACGCCTTGATTGCCTGTGCCGCCGACGGCACGGTCCTTCACTGGAGCCCCGCGGCCGAAGTGATCTTCGGCTACTCGCACGATGAGGCCATGGGCAAATCCTTGGCCGGCCTCATCGTCCCACGGGACCGTATGGACGAGGAGCAGCGGGTTCGGTCCGATGCGCTTCGGCTGGGGCTGACCGTCTACGAGGCGGTTCGCCGGCGCAAGGACGGCTCGCTGGTGCACGTCAGTGTCTCCACCAAGGCGGTGCGCAATGCCGAAGGCCAGCTGGCCTATTTCCTGTCCAACAAAAAAGACGTGACCCACCTGAAAGTGCTGCGTGACGCCAAGCTGGTCGAGGCGCGGTTCCATGATCTGCTGGAGTCCACGCCGGACGCCATCGTGATGGTCAATGTGACGGGGCGCATCGTGCTCGTGAACTCGCAGGCCGAAAACTTGTTCGGGTATGCGCGTGCGGACCTGCTGGGGCATCCCGTGGAGACCCTGCTGCCGAAGCGCTTTCGCAGCGCGCACCTCGGACGCCGGAGTGGCTTTTTCGAGCAACCGCGCACGCGCACCATGGGCGCGGGGCTCGAACTCTATGGCATGCGCAAAAGCGGTGATGAGTTTCCTGTCGAAATCAGCCTGAGCCCCATCGACACGGAGGAGGGCACCATGGTGATGAGTGCCATCCGCGACATCACCGACCGCCGGCGGGCCGACCAGAAGTTCAAGGACCTGCTGGAGTCGGCGCCGGACGCCATGGTCATCGTCAATCGTGACGGCGAGATGGTGCTGGTGAATTCCCAGGCCGTACGCCTGTTCGGCTGGGACCGGGAGGAGATGCTGGGCCAGAAGATCGAAAAGCTCGTGCCCGAGCGGTTCCGCAGCCAGCACCCGGACAACCGCAGCAGCTTCTTCGCGCATCCGCGCCCGCGCTCCATGGGGGCGGGGCTGGAGTTGTTCGGGCTGCGCAAGGACGGCTCCGAGTTTCCGGTGGAGATCAGCCTGAGTCCGCTGCAGACCGAGGAAGGCCTGTTCGTTTCCAGCGCGATCCGCGACGTCACCGAACGCAAGCGTTTCGAGCAGACCCTGCGCGACAAGAACGTCGAACTCGAGAATGCGGCGCTGGCGAAAGACCGCTTCTTTGCCAGCATGTCGCATGAGCTGCGTACGCCGCTGAACGCGGTCATCGGCTTCACCGGCACGCTGCTGATGAAGCTGCCCGGCCCGCTGAACACCGAGCAGGAAAGGCAGCTGCGGACCGTGCAGTCCGGGGCCAAGCACCTGTTGTTGCTGATCAATGACTTGCTGGACCTGGCCAAACTCGGTGCCGACAAACTGGAGTTGAACCTCGAGGACGTCGATTGGCTGGACGCCGTGCAAGAAGTCGCCGAGAGCTTGCGGCCGCAGGCCGAGAAAAAGGGGCTGGCCTTTGATGTGGTGCTACCGGGGCATGCCGTGACCTCGCGCACCGATCGGCGTGCGCTGACCCAGATCGTCATCAACCTGCTGGGCAACGCCATCAAGTTCACCGAGCGGGGCTATGTGCGCCTGCACATGCGGCAAGGCCATGCCGCTGGTGTCGAGACGCTGGAGGTCTCGGTGGAAGACAGTGGCGCGGGCATTCCCGCACAAGACCAGGTGCGGCTCTTCGAGGCTTTCTCGCGCGGGGCCGCCGCCGACAAGCGCAAGCTGGAAGGCACCGGCCTCGGCCTGCACCTGAGCCGCAAACTGGCGGCCGCACTGGGTGGCAGCATCAGCTTTCAAAGTGAATGCGGCCAGGGCAGCACCTTTACACTTGAGCTGCCAAGGAGTTGATGCATGCCCGCTCGTATTCTGGTGATCGAGGACGATGGCTTCAGCCGCGACCTGTTGAAATATCTGCTCGAGATGGCCGGGTATGTGGTGCTCGAAGCCGAGGACGGCGGGGCCGGCCTGCAGATGGCCCTGACCGAAAACCCGGATCTGGTGCTGTGTGACCTGCAGATGCCGGTGCTGAACGGCTATGAGGTTGTGCAGAGCCTGCTTGCCAGCCCGGTGTGGCGGCGGGTGCCGGTGATTGCCGTCACCGCTTTTTCGATGATGGGCGATCGGCGCAAGGCCCTGGATGCGGGCTTTGACGAACACATGACGAAACCCATCGAGCCCGAATCCTTCATCCATCGGGTCGAAGCTTTTCTTCCCGCCGAGCTGCGGGCCAACCCGCCGGACTGAACGGCACGAACTTGCCGCATCCGTCATGCTTTTGAAGGAAGCCGCGCCCCGCACGCGGGCAGTATTCACCAGACGCTGACAGGGGCCGGCGAGTAGTCTTCGGGCAAGGTGCGCGCCAGGCCGCACCGCTGGAGAGCCCATGATCGAACGCACTCTTTTCACACCCGAGCACGAGATATTCCGCGACAGCTTCCGCCGTTTCATCCAGCAGGAGATCGCGCCGTTCCATGCCGAGTGGGAGGAGCAGGGCCATGTGGACCGGGTGGTGTGGCATAAGGCGGGCGACCACAACTTTCTCTGTACCACCATGCCGGAAGCCTTCGGCGGCGCGGGGGGCGACAAGCTGTATTCGATCGTGCAGATGGAAGAGCTCGCACGCAGTGGCTTCACCGGCATCGGCTACAACCTGCACAGCGAAATCGTCGCACCCTACATCCTGCAATACGGCACGGCCGCGCAGAAGCAGCACTACCTGCCGCGCCTGGCCTTCGGCGACATGGTGGGCGCCATCGCCGTGACCGAGCCGGCCGCGGGCTCCGATCTGCAGGCCATCCAGACCACCGCCTTGCCCCAGGCCGACGGCAGCTACCTGCTCAATGGCAGCAAGACCTTCATCAGCAATGGCTGGCATGCCGACCTGGTGATCGTGGTGGCCAAGACCGAGCCCGCAGCCGGCGCCAGGGGCATCAGCCTGCTGCTGCTCGAACGCGGCATGCCCGGCTTTACCGTGGGGCGCCGCCTGAAGAAACTGGGCATGAAGGCGCAGGACACGGCCGAGCTGTTCTTCGACAACGTGCGCCTGCCGGCCACGCAGTTGCTCGGCGGGCCGGCGCAGCAGAACAAGGGCTTCATCAGCGTGATGGAGCAGTTGCCCTGGGAGCGGCTGCAGATCGCCATCACCGCCGTGGCCGCGGCGCGGGCGGCGATCGAATGGACGGTGGACTACGTGCTGGTGCGCAATGTGTTCGGCCAGCCGGTGGCGAGTTTTCAGAACACGCGGCACACCCTGGCCGCGCTGCAGACCGAGGTGCAGGTGGCCCAGGTGTTCGTCGACCGCTGTACCGAAATGATGCTGCGCGGCGCGCTGGACACCTCGTCCGCGAGCATGGCGAAATACTGGTGCACCGACCTGCAGTGCAAGGTGATGGACGCCTGCGTGCAGCTGTTTGGCGGCTACGGCTACATGTGGGACTACCCGATCACCCGCGCCTACGCCGATGCACGGGTGCAGCGCATCCATGGCGGCACCAATGAGATCATGAAAGAGGTCATCGCACGCGGAATGGGCCTAGGACGCTAGAGGGCTTTGCGGGGGCTAAGATGCCGCCGATATCGTCATTCTTTGCATCGGAGGAGCCACATGCCCAGTCCTGTTTCATTACTGCGTCGACTGTCCCGTCCTGCCGCTGCCTGCACCGCATTCGCCGCCACCTTGTGGCTGGCCGGCTGCGGCAGCCTGGGCACATCCACGCCCGCACCCGCGCCACGCGACGCCTACCTTGCCGCCTTCAGCACCCAGATGACCGGCATGAACGAGGTGCCGCCGGTGCCGGGCCCGGCCACCGGCCATGTGGATGCGGTGCTGAACAAGAACACCAACGTGCTGCGCTGGCGCGTCACCTACAGCGGGCTCAGCGGCCAGCCGACCATGGGGCACTTTCACGGCCCGGCGCCGGTGGGTATGAATGCGCCGGTGGTGGTGCCTTTCGCCACGCCGCTTGCGAGCGGGATGAGCGGCCAGGCCACGCTCACGCCCGCACAGGCGGCCGACCTGCTGGCGGGCCGCTGGTACGCCAACATCCACACCCCGCTGCGGCCGGCCGGCGAGATCCGCGGGCAGATGATCCTGCGTGAGTGATCCGGTGTAAGGGATTCGGAGGGATTCGGTTCATGGGTTTTGATGGTGACCATTTGAAACAAAGGTGACCATCCGCCACGCCCCGGCCCCACACTTGAAAAATGGGTTTTTGGTACAACAATCACCTTTGTCGGACAATTCCCATCCACCGCCGGACTCATCCGAACCGGCTCATTTACCCGAGGCCTAGCCGCTATGTCTGAAGCTCGCCCCTCCTCATCCTCCTCCAGTGCCCAGGCGACCGGCGCGACGGACGGTGCCTCTCCGTCGTTGGGCGACACGCTGAACCAGACCATCGAGGTCAGGGAAAAGATCGAAGGTGTTGGCGACGAACTTTTGATCGTCAACACGGTGCTCAAGCAGGAAATTCCTGAAACTTTACAAACCGGCGAAGTGGCCCAGGCGCTCGAAAAACACGAGGAACTGGAGACCATCGTCCAGGAGTGTGTGGACGACCTGGCCGAGGTCAACGAGGCGCTGGAAGAAGAGGTGGCACGGCGCAAGCGGCTGGAGCGCCAGTTGGCCCAGAGCCAGTCCGACCTCGCCAAAGAACAGTTACGCGAATAGTACGGCGCACCCGGGAAAGCCCGAATTGCTGAGGTGATAATCGCCCTTCAATTTCGGGAGCGTTTGTGGATACTGTTCTGCTGATCAAGGCCGCGGTGATGGGCATCGTGGAAGGCCTGACCGAGTTTCTGCCCATTTCCTCCACCGGCCATCTGATTCTGGCGGGCTCGCTGCTCGGCCTGGACGACGACAAGGGCAAGGTGTTCGACATCGCCATCCAGACCGGCGCCATCCTCGCCGTGATCATGGTTTATTGGGCCAAGATCCGCGACACCGTGACGGCCCTGCCGCGCGAACGCTCGGCGCGGCGCCTCACGCTCAACGTGGTGATCGGCTTCCTGCCGGCGGTGGTGCTGGGCCTGCTGTTCGGCAAGGCCATCAAGGCGCACCTGTTCACGCCGGCGGTGGTGGCCAGCACCTTCATCATCGGCGGCTTCATCATCTTGTGGGCCGAGAAGCGGCAGCAGGCGGCGGTGCGCGTGCACCATGTGGACGACATGACGCCGATGGACGCGCTCAAGGTCGGCCTGGTGCAGTGCCTGGCCATGATCCCCGGCACCAGCCGTAGCGGCTCGACCATCATCGGCGGCATGCTGCTGGGCCTGTCGCGCCAGGCGGCCACCGATTTCTCTTTCTTCCTGGCGATCCCCACGCTGATCGGTGCGGGTGTCTACAGCCTCTACAAGGAACGCGCGCTGCTGTCCATGGCCGACATGCCGATGTTCGCCGTGGGCCTGGTGTTTTCCTTCATCAGCGCCTGGTTCTGCGTGCGCTGGTTGCTGCGCTACATCGCCAGCCACAGCTTCGTGCCGTTCGCCTGGTACCGCATTGCCTTCGGCATCGTGGTGCTGGCCACGGCCTGGAGCGGCCTGGTGGTCTGGGCCGAATAAGACGCCGGTTTATTTCGACACCGGTGGCAGCACCGGTGCGGCGCTGAACGCCTTGGGCAGCTGGTGAATGTCCGCCGGCAGCTCCTGCTGCCTGGCACGGATGTAGTCGTAGCGGTCCAGCGACAGGGCATTGCTGGCGCTGTCGTCCTCCATCACCACCGGGCGCAAAAACACGATCAGGTTGGTCTTCTTGCGCGAGCGGCTCATGCTGCGGAAGAGGCCGCCGAGCACCGGCAGTTCGGACACCCAGGGCACCCGGTAGGCATCGTCGGTGTAGCTGTCCTCGATCAGGCCTCCCAGCACGATGATCTTGCCGTCGTTGACCATCACGGTGGACTCGATCGAACGCTTGTTGGTGGTCGGCCCCAGGGTGCTGCTGGTGGACGCCACCGACGAAGACTCCTGGTAGATCGTCATGCGGATGTTGCCGCTCTGGCCGATCTGCGGCCGGATGCGCAGCGTGATGCCCACGTCCTTGCGCTCGATGGTCTGGAACGGGCTCGAACTGCTGGTGCTGGTGTAGGAGCCGGTGATGAAGGGCACGTTTTGCCCCACGACGATCTTGGCCTCTTCGTTGTCCAGCGTCACCACGTTGGCGGTGGACAGGATGTTGGTGCCCGACATCGACTCCAGGGCCTTGGCGACCGTGCCCAGGGTGAGGGTGGTGCTGCTGCTGATGTCGAAGATCTGCGACCACTGGATGCCCAGGTCCACACTCTTGCTGGCGTCCACCTCCACCACCAGAGACTCCACATACAGCTGGGCGCGGCGCGAATCCAGCTGCTCGATGATCTGGCGCATCTCCCTGAACTTCGGCTCGGGCGCGGTGATGATCAGGGCGTTGCTGGCCGGGTCGGCCTGGATGCCGCCGCCGGTGGAGGGCTGGCCCGTGGCGGACACTGGCGTGGTGGATTGGGTCGACTCCTTCTTGCTGCTCGAGTCGCTGGAGCCGGTGGACATGCTGGCCAAGGCACTGGAGGCCGTCGAGCCGCCCGAACCCCCCGAACCGGTGGAAGCCGTGCCGCCCGTAGTTTCGGTCGGGAAGGCCGCGCGCAGCACCTGGGCCAGCCGCGTGGCCTCGGTGTTCTTGAGATAGACCACCCGCACGTTGATGTTGTCGCGCGGATGGTCGAGTTGCGCCACCAGGGCGCGGATGACCGCCAGTTGCGCGCGGTTGGGGGCCCTGACCAGCAGGCTGTTGGTCTGGTTGTCCGCCACGATGGAGGCGCTGGCACCAGCGGTGCCGCCGGCAACAGCCGGCGTGGCGGCACCTCCAGTGCCACCTGCGGCACCGTTTTCAGAAGATACGGCGGAGGTCGTCGACAGGCGCCGCACCGTCACCGCCATGTCGGCCGCCGTGGTGTAGCGCAGCGGCATGACTTCGACGTCGGTGGCGCTCGGTGTGTCCAGCGCGGCGACGATGGTGCGCAGGCGCCCCAGGTTGTTGGCGTAGTCGGTGATGACCAGGGAGTTGTTGCCGGCGTTGACGTTGATGACGTTGTTGGCGCTGATCAAGGGCCGCAGCACGGGCAGCAGGTTGTTGGCGTTCTCGTAATTGAGCTTGAAGATTTCGGTCACGATCTGGTCGCCACGCGGCTTGCCCGTGTCCGCCACCACCGAGCCCGACTGCAGCTTGCCGTCCGCCTCCGGAATGACCTTGTACAGGCCTGCGGCCTCCACCACGGTATAGCCCTGCAGGCGCAAGGCCGCGAGGAACTGTTCCCAGGCCCGCGCGGGCGGCACGGGTGTGTCGGTGTTCAAGGACAGCGTGCCCTTGACGCGCGGGTCCACCACGATGTTGTGGTGCGTGATCTCGCTCAGGGTGCGCGCCACGCCTTCGATTTCGGCGTTGTAGAAGTTCAGCGAGACCGGATTTTGCGTGTTGTCCGCGGCGGCGAGGGCCGGGGTTTGCAGGTTGAGGCCGCACAACAGTTGAAGAGCCCAGAAGATCGGCGAGCGGGGGAGAGATTTCATCGGATAGGCGTTGGATGGAACGAGGCTCCCGTGGGGCTGTCCGGGTAGGCCTGTGACGGCGGACTGCCGCGCAGACGGCCAGCGGCATGTGCGCCGGGCCGGAGGTGAGGGACCGTTCTTGTATTCTGCTGGCGCTACATGCAGGGCATGTATCAGCTTTGCATGCTTTTATGAAGAAGCATGAGGCGTTCGGCGACGCTGTAACGGCGCCGCGCCGGCCGGCGGGCCGGCTTCCTGGACCGCGTTCTTACCCCGGTTTGGGCGGCTTGCGCGGCTGGGGCTTTTGCAGATAGGCCCCGGAAGCAAACAGCTGGCTCTCGGCCGCCTCGATGCGCTCCACCACCGCGCTGCCGGACTGCGTCACCACCAGCTCCACCAGGGCTTCCACCAGCGCCATGGCCGCCGCGATGGAAGGAAAGAAGGAAGGGCTGTGCACCTGGAACAGCAGGGTCTCGTCGGCCAGCAGCGACAGGGGGGAGGCCGCGCTGTCGGTCAGCGCCAGCAGCTTGCAGCCGCGTTCACGCGCGGTTTGCGCCACCACCTCGGCCTCGCGCGAGTAGGGCACGAAACCCACGACCACCACGGCATCTTCGGGTGTGATGGCACGCAGCTGCATCTCCAGCCCGCCCGCATGGCCATCGAGCAGATGCACCGAGGAACGGAACAGGCGGTACAGGTAGACCAGCTGGAATGCCGGCGAGAAGCTGGCGCGAAAGCCCGCCACATGCACCCGGGCTGCCCCCGCCAGCATGGCGGCCGCGCGGGGCAGGGCCTCTCCGTTGTGGGTCTTGGTGTATTGCAGGTTGCGTGTCTGCACCTCGAGCAATTCGTCCAGCAGCGTGGCCTTGCCATCCGACTGCCGGCCGCGCTCGATCAGGCTTTGGGCGCGCTGCCCGTATTGTTCGGGCGCCAGGCCGAGCTCCAGCGCGAAGGCTTCCTTGAGCTGCGGCCAGCCCGCAAAGCCCAGGGTCTGGGCAAAACGCACCAGCGTGGCCGGCGGCACCTCGGCCCGCTGCGCGATGCTGCGCATCGAGACGGTGACGATCTCGTTGGGGTGGTCCAGCGCATACTTGCCCGCGCGTTGCAGGCCCGGGCTGAGGATGGTGAAGCGGTCGCGGATCAGGTCGCTGGCGTTCATGGAACAGATGTTACAGGAGTGCTCCCGAGACACCCGTCCAAACTGACAAAACCGTCATCAAGCCGACAGCATGGGGTCGGAGGCGCTGCCTATAGTGGCTTGTGCCATGAACCCTTTTGATGCACCACCGCGGCCGTACCGGCCGAGTCCCCAAGCTTCCGCCTCCTGGCTGACCAGTATCGCGTTTGCAGCGCTGCTTGCCGGCTGCGCCGTTGGTCCCGACTATGTACGACCGCAGTTGGACCTGCCGGCGGCCTACCAGGAAAACGCCGGCTGGAAACCCGCCACGCCGCAGTTGATCGATGCCAGCCAGCCCTGGTGGGAGGCCTACCGCGACGCCGGCCTGAGCGCGCTGATGGCGCAGGCCAACCGCGCCAACCAGAACATCCTGCAGTCCGAAGCCGTGTACCGCGAGGCCCGGGCCATTGCCGCCGCCGCGCGGGCCAGCTTCTTCCCGACGGTGGGCGCGAGCGCGGGCGCCAGCCGTGCCAGGTCCAACAGCAGCGGCAGCGTCAAGCTGGGTGACGACTACAGCCTGGGCCTGGCCGCAAGCTGGGAGCCCGACGTGTGGGGCTCGGTGCGGCGTGCGGTCGAGGCCGGCGATGCCGGCACACAGGCCAGCGCGGCCGACCTCGCCGGTGCGCGGCTGAGCATCCAGTCCACGCTGGCGCAGGACTACATGCAGGTGCGCGCGATCGACCTGCAGCGCAAGCTCTACGCCGCCACCACCGATGCCTATGCCAGGTCGCTGGCGCTGACCCAGCACCAGTACGCCGCCGGCGTGGTGTTGCGCTCCGACGTGGCGCTGGCGCAAAGCCAGCTGGCCCAGGCTCAGGCCCAGGCCGTCGACCTGGAGGCCCAGCGCAGCCAGCTCGAACACGCCATCGCGGTGTTGACCGGGCAGACGCCGTCGACCTTCAGGCTGGCGCCGCTGGCGGAGGGGGATGCCATGCAGATGCAGGTTCCGGTGGTCCCGCCCGGCCTGCCGTCGACGCTGCTGGAGCGCCGCCCCGACATCGCCGCCGCCGAGCGCCGCATGCGCGCGGCCAATGCCAACATCGGCGTGGCCCAGGCCGCGTTGTATCCGCAGATCACGCTGAGCGCGAGCGGCGGCTTCAACAGCGCCACCATCGGCGCGCTGTTCAACACGCCGAGCCGGGTCTTCTCGCTCGGCGCGGCCCTGGCCCAGACGGTGTTCGACGGCGGGCTGCGCCGTGCCCACAGCGACCAGGCCGTCGCCACCTATGACGCCAGCGTGGCGCAATACAAGCAGACCGTGCTCAGCGGCTTCCAGCAGGTGGAAGACAACCTGGCCACGCTGCGCCTGCTCGAGCAGGAATCAAGCTACCAGGCCCAGGCCGTGGAAGCCTCGCAACTGTCCGAACGCCTGGCACTGAGCCAGTACCGCGCGGGCACCGCCAGCTACCTGAGCGTGGTGACGGCGCAGGCGCTGTCGCTCACCAACCAGCGCAGCGCGGCCCAGTTGCTGGGCCGGCGGCTGGTCGCCAGCGTGGCCCTGATCGCCGCCACTGGCGGCGGCTGGAACACCGCCGGCCTTGCATCCCTTTCTTCTCCTTTATCCCCTTCTTCTCCAACCGCCTCCGACATGCCTGCCCACGCAGGAAGCTGATCGCCATGACCACCTCCACTTCCTTGTTCCAACGCCGCGCGATCTGGGTCGCTGTCGCCACCACCCTGATTGCCGTGGCCGGCGCGGCCTGGCTGGTTCACGCCCCGGCCTTTGCGGCCAAACCCGAAACCGCCACCAAGTCGCCGCCGGTGCAGGTGACGACCACCCGCGTGCAGCAGCAGGACGTGCAGGTCTACCGCGCGGGCATCGGCGCCGTGAGTTCGATGGCGACGGTCACCGTCAAGGCCCGTATCGACGGCCAGCTCGACAAGGTCGGCTTCGCCGAAGGGCAGGACCTGAAGGCCGGCCAACTGCTGGCCCAGCTCGATCCGCGCACGCTGCAGGCCCAGCTGGCCCAGGCCCAGGCCACGCGGGCCAAGGACCAGGCGACGCTGGCCAATGCACGCGCCGACCTGGCGCGTTACGCCACGCTGATCACGCAGGACGCGGCCACCCAGCAGCAGCTCGACACCCAGAAGGCGCTGGTGGCACAACTCGAGGCCGCGGTGCAGACCGACAACGCCGCCGTGCAATACGCCGAGGTGCAGCTCAGCTTCACCCGCATCGTCTCGCCGATCAACGGCCGTGCCGGCGCGCGCCTGGTGGACCCGGGCAACATCGTGCATGCGGCCGACACCACCGGCCTGGTGGTCATCAATCAGATCGACCCGATCGCCGTGCAGTTCACCCTGCCGGAAGAGGCGGTGCAGGACATCAACCGCGCCCAGCAGCAAAGCGGCCAGCCGCTCGGCGTGGTGGCCTATGACCGCAGCGGCAGCGAGAAGCTCGGCACCGGCAAACTGATCCTGATGAACAACCAGATCGACACCACCAACGGCACGGTGCAGCTCAAGGGCAGCTTCGCCAACCCGGCGCACACGCTGTGGCCGGGCCAGTTCGTCAACGTGCGGCTGCAACTCGGCCACCGTGAAAACGCCCTGACGCTGCCCGCCGCCGCGGTGCAGCGCAGCCAGGACGGCACCTATGTGTGGACCGTCGGCGAAGACAGCACCGTGGCCAACACGCCGGTGCATGTGGTGCAGATCGCCGACGGTGTGGCCGTGGTCGACAAGGGCCTGGCCGAGGGCCAGCGCGTGGTGGTCGACGGGCAGTACAAGCTCAAGGCCGGCGTCGGCATCATCGAGCCGACCAAGGACGGTGCGGCCACGGCCAAGCTGGCCCAGCGCAGCGTCGGCGGGAGCGCCAATTGAGCATTTCCGCCAACTTCATCAAGCGCCCGATCGGCACCACGCTGCTGGCCATCGCCCTGCTGCTGCTCGGCGTGGCGGTGTTTCCGCTGCTGCCGGTGGCGCCGTTGCCGCAGGTGGACTTTCCCACCATCCAGGTCTCGGCCAACCTGCCCGGGGCCAGCCCGGAGACCATGGCCTCCAACGTGGCGCAGCCGCTGGAGCGGCAGTTCTCGCTGATCGCCGGCCTGTCGCAGATGACCTCGACCAGCGGCCTCGGCTCGACCCAGATCACGCTGCAGTTCGACCTGGACCGCAGCATCGATGCCGCCGCGCTCGACGTGCAGGCCGCCATCAACGCCTCCAGCGGCCAGCTGCCGGCCAACCTGCCGAGCCCGCCGACCTTTCGCAAGGTGAACCCGGCGGATGCGCCGATCCTGATCCTGGCCGTGCAGTCCAGGACGCTGCCGCTGACCGAGGTCAACGACTATGCCGACAACATCCTCGCGCAGCAGATCTCGCAGATCTCCGGCGTGGGCCTGGTCAACATCGGCGGCGTGCAGAAACCGGCGGTGCGGGTGCAGCTCGACCCGGCCAAGCTGGCCGCGCTGGGCCTGAGCCTGGAGGACGTGCGCACGGTGCTGGTCTCGGCCACGGTCAACCAGCCCAAGGGCACGGTCGACGGGCTGAACCAGAGCTTCACCGTCTACACCAACGACCAGTTGCTGAAGTCGGCTCCGTGGAACGACGTGATCCTGGCCTACCGCAACGGTGCGCCGATCCGGGTGCGCGACCTGGGCGTGGCGGTCGATGGCCCCGAGAACGCCAAGATCGCGGGCTGGGCCTACGCCGGTGCCGCCGCACCCGCCGGCAACACCGTGCAGAACGGCCGCTCCATCGTGCTGGCCATCACCAAGCAGCCCGGCGCCAACGTCATCGAGACGGTGGACCGCATCAAGGCCGCGCTGCCGCGGCTCAAGGCCTCGATCCCGCCGACGGTGGAGGTCAACGCCATCATCGACCGCACCGAGACCATCCGCGCCTCGGTGAAGGACGTGGAGTTCACGCTGCTCTTGACCATCGCCCTGGTGGTGATGGTGATCTTCGTGTTCCTGCGCAACGTGGCCGCCACGCTGATCCCGAGCGTGACCGTGCCGCTGGCGCTGATGGGCACGGTGGCGGTGATGTACTTGCTCGGCTACAGCCTGGACAACCTGTCGCTGATGGCGTTGACCATTGCGGTGGGCTTCGTGGTGGACGACGCCATCGTGATGCTGGAGAACATCTACCGCTACATCGAAGAGGGCATGGCGCCGATGGAGGCCGCGTACAAGGGCGCGAGCGAGATCGGCTTCACCATCATCTCGATTTCGGTGTCGCTGATCGCGGTGTTCATTCCGCTGCTGCTGATGGGCGGCATCGTCGGGCGGCTGTTCCGCGAATTCGCCGTGACGGTGACCTTGACCATCGTGGTGTCGGTGGTGGTGTCGCTCACGCTCACGCCGATGCTGTGTTCGCGCTTCCTGAAGAACGAACACGCACGCAAGCACGGCCGCTTGTACATGCTGTTCGAGCGCGGCTTCGACGCACTGCTGGGCGGCTACAAGCGCGGCCTGCACCTGGTGCTGGAGCACCAGTTCCTCACGCTGTGCGCCTTCATCGCCACCGTGGTGGCCACCGGCTTCCTGTTCGTCATCATTCCCAAGGGCTTCTTTCCGCAGCAGGACACCGGCTTCATCTCGGGCTTTGCCGAATCGTCGCAAGACTCGTCTTTTGCCGCGATGAACGCCCGCATGCTGGCGCTGGCCGACGTGGTGCGGCGCGACCCTGATGTGACCGGCTTCGGCATGAACGGCAGCTCGTCGACCTACAACACCGGCAACTTCTTCATCGCACTCAAATCGAAGGAAGACGGCCGCGAGGCCAGCGCCGACCAGATCATCGCCCGGCTGCGTCCGCAGCTGGCCAAGGTGGAAGGCGTGAACCTGTTCCTGCAGGCCGGACAGGACATCCGCGTCGGCGGCCGGGCTTCGCGCACCCAGTACCAGTACACCGTGACCGATGCCAACCTGGACGAGCTCAACACCTGGGCGCCCAAGCTGCTGCAGCGTTTTCGCCAGTTGCCCGAGCTGACCGACCTGGCCTCCGACCAGCAGAACGCCGCGGCCTCGGCCGTGCTCACCATCGACCGTGACCGCGCGTCGAGCTTCGGCATCACGCCGGCGACCATCGACGCCACGCTGTACGACGCCATTGGCCAGCGCCAGGTGGCGCAGTATTTCACCCAGCTCAACAGCTACCACGTGGTGATGGAGATCACGCCCGCGCTGCAGCAGGATCCGGCCTTGTTCAGCAAGCTCTACCTGAATTCGCCGCTGACCGGCCAGCAGGTGCCGCTGTCGACCTTCGTGAAGGTGGACACCAGCAAGACCGCCTACCTGGCGATCAACCACCAGGGCCAGTTCCCGGCGGTGACGATCTCCTTCAACCTGGCACCGGGCCATGCGCTGGGCGACGCGGTTAATGCCATCAACCAGGCCCAGGCCGAGATGGGTCTGCCGCAGTCGCTCACCGGGGCCTTCCAGGGCACGGCCCAGGCCTTCCGGGATTCACTGTCCACCCAGCCCTACCTGATCGCCGCGGCACTGGTGGCGGTGTACATCGTGCTGGGCCTGCTGTATGAAAGCTACATCCATCCGCTGACCATTTTGTCCACCCTGCCTTCGGCCGGCGTGGGTGCACTGCTGATCCTGATGGCGGGCGGTTATGACCTGAGCGTGATCGCGCTGATCGGCATCATCTTGCTGATCGGCATCGTGAAGAAGAACGGCATCATGATGATCGACTTCGCGCTCAAGGCCGAACGCGAGCAGGGCATGTCGCCGCATGACGCGATCTACCAGGCCTGCCTGCTGCGCTTCCGTCCGATCATGATGACCACCATGTGTGCGCTGCTCTCGGGCCTGCCGCTGATGCTGGGCCATGGCTCGGGTTCGGAGCTGCGCCGGCCGCTGGGTTATGCGATGGTCGGCGGGCTGATTTTGTCGCAGGCGCTCACGCTGTTCACTACGCCGGTGGTCTACCTCTACCTCGATCGGGCACACTACTGGTACGAGAAGCGCAAGGCCGCGCGGGCCGCCAGGAAGGCGGCCAAGGCCAGCGGCGAGGCATTGCCGACACCTGTGCAATCCCACGGTTGAACCTTCCGCAGCGCGCAGCGAACGCCATGGAGTGAGATGAAGATCCTGATTGTCGAAGACGAAGTCAAGACGGCCGACTACCTGTACAAGGGCTTGACCGAGCAGGGCTGCGCGGTCGACATCGCCCACAACGGACTCGACGGCCAGCACCTGGCGATGCAGCACGACTACGACGTGATCGTGCTCGACGTGATGCTGCCCGGCCTGGACGGCTTCTCGGTGCTGCGCTCGCTGCGCACCCTGAAGCAGACGCCGGTGATCATGCTCACCGCACGCGACGGCGTGGAAGACCGCGTCAAGGGCCTGCACGAAGGCGCCGACGACTACCTGGTCAAGCCCTTTTCGTTTCTGGAGTTGCTGGCCCGGCTGCAGGCGCTGAACCGGCGCGGCCGCAGCCAGGAACCGATGCAGCTCAGCATCGCCGATCTGCAGATCGACCTGCTCAAGCGCAAGGCTTTCCGTGGCAGTGGTAGTGGCAGTGGTGGCGGCGGCGTGCGCATCGACCTCACGGCCAAGGAGTTCGCGCTGCTGGCGGTACTGGCCAGGCGCCAGGGCGAAATATTGTCCAAGACGGCCATCGCCGAACTGGTGTGGGACATGAACTTCGACAGCAACACCAATGTGGTGGAAGTGGCGATCAAGCGGCTGCGCGACAAGATCGACGTGCCCTTCGCCGCCACCTCGCCCAAGCTGCTGCACACCATCCGCGGCATGGGTTATGTGATGGAGCTGCGCGAAGGGCACGAGGCCGGCGAGCAGGAGGGGAGCCTCCTGTCGTGAAGCGTTCGATCACGGCCCGGCTGGTGGCCATGTTCGCCGCGGCGGCCCTGGTGACCTTCGCGTTGATCGGTGCCGCGCTCTACACCGTGCTGGACCGCGAGCTGATGCGCCACCAGGACGACGAGCTCAACATCGGCCTGCAGAACATGGCGTATTCGATCCAGCACGTCGGCACGGTGAGCCGCTGGGGCCGCGTGCAGGCCAAGATGGACACGCTCACACCACCGGACGGCAGCGTGCGCTTCTGGGTGCTGAGCGACGACCCGCGCTTTCACTACGGCACGGGGCTGGCCGACGTGGAGCGCATGACCCATGAGGCCGATGGCCACGGCGCCATCGTGCTGCCCGGGCAGGAATACGAGATGCGCACGCGTTCGGCCTACATCGAAGCGCTCGACGAGCGGCCTGGCGTGCGGCTGATCGTCGGCAGCGACTCCGCGCCCTACCGGCGTACACGCCGGGCGTTCTTCACCGCGCTGCTGGGGCTCAGCCTGGCGGCGGTGCTGGCGGTGGCGTTGATGGGCTACTGGATCGCCCGCGTGGGCCTGAAGCCACTGGAGCGCCTGTCCGCCGAGGCCCTGGCGCTGCGGCCCAAGACCTTGTCGCAGCGGCTGCCGGTGGCGGCGCTGCCGGTGGAACTCAAGGCTTTGACCGAGGCCTTCAATGGCGCGCTGGCCCGGCTCGAAGAAGCCTATGCGCAGCTCGAAGCCTTCAACGCCGACGTGGCCCACGAGCTGCGCACGCCGCTGGCCAACCTGATCGGCGGCACGCAGGTGGCGCTGTCGCGCCAGCGCAGTGCGCCGGAATTCCAGGAGGTGCTGGCCTCGAACCTCGAAGACCTGGAGCGGCTGCGCTCCATCGTCAACGACATGTTGTTCCTCGCGCGCGCCGACCGCGGTGAAGCGGCCACCGGCCTGGTGCGCACGCCCGTGGCCGAAGAGGTGCGCAAGACCATCGAGTTCTTCGAATTCGTGCTCGACGAGAGCGGCGTGCAGGTGCGCATCGAAGGCGACCTGGCGATGGAGGCCGGGCTCGAGACCGCGCTGTTTCGCCGCGCCATGTCGAACCTGCTGCAAAACGCCATCGAACATTCGGCGCCGGACGCGCAACTGGTGGTGACGCTGCGCGAGGAGGCCGATGCCAGCTGGATCACCGTCTCCAACCCCGGCGAGCCGATTGCCCGGGCCCACCTCTCGCACCTGTTCGACCGCTTCTACCGCGTCGACGCGGCGCGCCACGGCCTGGGCCAGCACCACGGCCACGGCCTGGGCCTGGCCATCGTGAAAGCCGTGGCCGGCATGCACGGCGGCCAGGTGGCGGCCACCAGCGAGGGTGGCATCAACACCTTTGGTTTCAGCGTGGCGGGTGGCACACGTACGCTCGCGGACTGAGCGCGTGGCCGGCCTGGTGGCCGGCATCTTCTGTTTCGGGGCGGCTGCTGTAGGCCCCATGCTGTTCGGTTGACACCGTTCGCCCTGAGCCTGTCGAAGGGCGCGTCACTTTCGGGCGCGGCTTCGACAGGCTCAGCCCGAACGGTTTTGGGGTTCACCGAACCGCATTGGCTGCAGCCCTCTACATCATGTTCAGCAGCGCGGCCTCGATGGCGGCCGCGGTGGCCAGTGGCTTTTCCATGGGGAACAGATGGCTGCCGTCGAGCATCATCATCCGGCCCCGCTGCTCGCCGCTGCCGCCGGTCATCTTGCGGGTCAGGGCCATGCCGACCTGGCGCATCTCCACCGAATCGCGCCCGCCGATGAAGGCCACCGGGCACTGCAGCGGGTGCTGCCGCACCAGGCGGTCGAGGTGGTCGGGCAGGGTGTTGTAGATGGCAGTCTCCACCTCGCGGTCGAAGCTGAGCACGCGTTTCCTGTCGGCGCCGCTGCCTTCGTCGTGCGTGCCGTGGGTGATGTAGTCCTGCAGCACCCGCGGGTCCCAGAGGGCGAAGGCCTTCTTGCGCTGGAAATGCGCCAGGGCCTCCTCGGCGCTGGCCCAGCTGTTGCGCCGCCGGCGGCTGACCTTGCCCGGCGTGATCGAGCCCACCAGCGGGGTGCGCTTGACCATGCCGAGCGTGGTGGCGCGCCAGCCGCCCAGCATCGGTGCATCGAGCAGCAGCACGCCGCGGGCCAGCGTGGGGTGCTGGGCCGCGGTCATCAGGCTCAAAAAGCCGCCGAGCGAATGGCCGACGAGGAAGGCCGGTGCACCCGTCTTGCCGGTTTCGCGTTCGGCGAAGTCGGCCAGCTGCTGCACCAGGTGGGGCCAGTTGTTGGTGACGAGGTAGGGCGCCTCGTGGCCGAATTTCTCCACCGCGGCCACCTGGAAGCCGCGCGCACGCAGGCTCTTGAACAACACGCCGTAGGTGCCGGCGGGGAAGCTGTTGGCGTGGGAGAAGACGATCAGCGGTGCGGCCTGCCCCTGGCCCGCGGTGGTGGGCACCCTCAGATCAGCCGTTCGTGCGGCGTGGTGATCTTGCGCAGCGGCTTGCCGCGGCTGGACTCGACCATCAGCGGGATCGTGGTCGGGCCGCCGTGCCACTGCGGGTGTTCGATGCTGTCGAAGACTTCGCGCAGCTTCTGGCCCCAACTGCTGTGCAGCATGCGGAAGTAGGGGTTGTGTTCGTCGATGCAGACCACCTTGTCGGTCTGGAACTGGTCGGCCTCGTAGACCACCAGGTCCAGCGGCAGGCCCACCGACAGGTTGGACTTGAGCGTGGAGTCCATCGACACCAGCGCGCATTTGGCGGCTTCGTCGAGCGGGGTGTCGGGGCCGATCACGCGGTCGAGCACGGGCTTGCCGTATTTGGATTCGCCGACCTGGAAGTAGGGCGTCTCGGGCGTGGCTTCGATGAAGTTGCCGGCCGAATACACCTGGAACAGGCGCATGCCTTCACCCTTGATCTGGCCGCCGAAGATCAGCGACACGTTGAAGTCCACGCCGGCGGCCTTGAGCGAGGCGGCGTCGCGGTCGTGCACGTGGCGTACGGCCGAGCCGAGCACGCGTGCGGCATCGAACATGCTCTTGGCGTTCCAGATGGTGATCGGTGGGCTGTCTTCGTGTTCTTTCAGCTGCTCGACCTGCAGGATCTCGCGCACCGATTGCGAGATGCTGAGGTTGCCGGCCGACAGCAGCACCATGAAGCGGTCGTCCGGCTTTTCGTAGACGATCATCTTGCGGAAGGTGCTGATCTGGTCGAGGCCGGCGTTGGTGCGGGAGTCGGACAGGAACACCAGTCCGGCGTTGAGTTTGATGGCGACGCAGTAGGTCATGGGGCGTTCATTCTTGGAGAGGGCGAGGGAGAGGGCGAGGGAGAGAGAGGGGAGAGGGGTCGTGTCAGGCCTGTTCCCGCTGGGCCAGCTTCTTGAGCCGGTAGAGGGCGTCGAGCGCTTCGCGGGGGGTCAGTGCGTCTGGCTGGATGGCGTTCAGGGCCGATTCTAAAGGGCCGGGGCTGTTGTCCTGGCTTGCCGGCGGCGGCGCGAACAGGTCGACCTGCGCGCGCGAGGCGGTGGCGCCGGTCTCCAGCGCGTCGAGCGCGTGGCGTGCGTGGTTCAGCACCGGCGTGGGCATGCCGGCCAGGCGGGCCACGTGGATGCCGTAGCTGCGGCTGGCCGGACCGGCCTGGATCTCGTGCAGGAACACGATTTCGCTGCCCGATTCGGCCGCGCTCACATGCACGTTGATGGCCGCGCGGTGCTTGGCTGGGAATTCGGTGAGCTCGAAATAATGCGTGGCGAACAGGGTGAAGGCCTGGGTCTTGTCGTGCAGGTGCGCGGCGATGCCCGAGGCCAGCGCCAGGCCGTCGAAGGTGGAGGTGCCGCGGCCGATCTCGTCCATCAGCACCAGGCTGTAGGGCGTGGCGCTGTGCAGGATCTGCGCGGCCTCGGTCATCTCCATCATGAAGGTCGACTGCGCGTTGGCCAGGTCGTCGGCCGCGCCGATGCGGGTGTGGATGGCGTCGATCGGCCCGAGCCGGCAGCTTGCCGCTGGCACATAGCTGCCGATGCTGGCCAGCAGCACGATGATCGCCACCTGGCGCATGTAGGTCGACTTACCGCCCATGTTCGGGCCGGTGATGACCTGCATGCGCTGGCGCGGGCCGAGGCTGGTGTCGTTGGCGATGAAGCTGGCGTTGGCGGTCTCGGCCAGCCGGGCTTCCACCACCGGGTGGCGGCCGCGCTGGATGTCGATGCAGGGCTCGCGCACGAACACCGGCGCGCACCAGCCCAGCGTGAGCGAGCGTTCGGCCAGCGCGCACAGCGCGTCGAGCGAGGCCAGCGCCTGCGCCAGCTGGCCGAGCCGCGGCACGAAGGCCTGCAGCGCGTCCAGGACTTGTTCGTACAGCCATTTCTCGCGGGCCAGCGCGCGTTCCTGCGCGCTCAGGGCCTTGTCTTCGAAGGCCTTGAGTTCGGGTGTGATGAAGCGCTCGGCGTTCTTCAGCGTCTGGCGGCGGCGGTAGTCGTCGGGCACCTTGTCGAGCTGCCCTTGCGTGATCTCGATGTAGAAGCCATGCACGCGGTTGAACTGCACCTTCAGGTTGGCGATGCCGGTGCGGGCCTTCTCGCGGGTTTCCAGGTCGAGCAGGAAGCTGTCGCAATTGGTCTGGATGGCGCGCAGCTCGTCGAGCTCGGCATCGAAGCCGCTGGCGATCACGCCGCCGTCGCGCACCAGGGCCGCGGGTTCCTCCAGGATCGCGCGCTGCAGCAGCGCGGCGCAGCCCTCGGGCGGCAGGAGGCGGCTGGCGATTTCGGCCAGCAGCGAGGTCTGGGCCGACAAGGCCGGCGCCAGCAGCGCGGTCTTCTGCAGCGTGAACTGCAGCGCCACGAGTTCGCGCGGCCGCACCTGGCGCAGGGCAATGCGCGCGGTGATGCGCTCCACGTCGGAGCTGCCCTTCAACTGCTCGCGCAGCTTCTGCCAGCCGCTGGCGCCGGGCGCATCGCGCAGCAGGCCGATTGCCTGCAGGCGCAGGGCCGCCTCGGTGCGGTCGCGCTGCGGCTCCAGCAGCCAGCGCTTGAGCGCGCGGCTGCCCATGCTGGTCATGCAGGTGTCGATCAGCGAGAACAGGGTGGGGCTGTCTTCGCCGCGCAGGGTCTGTGTCAGCTCCAGGTTGCGCCGGGTGGACAGCGGCAGCTCGATGCCGGCGTCGCCGCGCTGCACCCGGATGGTCTGTACGTGCGACAAGGCCCGGCCCTGGGTGTGCTCGGCATAGGCCAGCAGCGCGGCCGCGGCGGCATGCGCCTGCGGCAGGGCATCGGCCTGCCAGGCGGCCAGGCTGGCGGCGTGGAGCTGCTCCAGCAGCTTGCGTTGGCCGAGCGCGGCGTCGAACTGCCAGCCGGCCCGGGTGGTGGTCGACAGGGCTGCGCCTTGCGGCGTGGTGAGCCGCATGGCCTTGATGCGTGCCGTGAAACTGGCGCTGGCGTCGGCGCTGACCAAAAGCTCGCTCGGGGCGATGCGCACCACCCAGGCATCCATCTCGTCGGCCGGGCATTCGCCCAGGTGGATCTCTCCCTGCGTCACGCTGAGCCAGGCCAGGCCGCAGGTGTTGCGCGGGCCCTGGTGCACGGCCAGCAGGATGGATTCGGACTTGTCGGCCAGCAGCTCGGTGTCGGTGAGCGTGCCGGGGGTCACCACCCGCACCACCTTGCGCTCCACCGGGCCCTTGCCGGTGACTTCGCCGACCTGTTCGCAGATGGCCACCGACTCGCCGAGCTTGATCAGTTTGGCCAGATAACCCTCCATCGCATGGAAGGGCACACCGCACATCACCACTGGCTGGCCGGCCGACTGGCCGCGCCGCGTCAGCGTGATGTCGAGCAGGGCCGCGGCCTTTTCGGCATCGGCGTAGAACAGCTCGTAGAAGTCACCCATGCGGTAGAACACCAGGGTGTCGGGGTGGTCCACCTTGAGCCCGAGGTATTGGGCCATCATGGGGGTATGGGCGGAGAAATCAGGTTTGTCCATGGACATCGGAAAAGGATTCAGGCGTCGGTGTCGAGCGCGGCGGCAAAAAGCAGGTGTTCGGGACGGCGCAACCAGCGCCGGTGCTGCGCGCGTGCGCGCGAGGGCTCCACAGTGTAGCCAGACTGGGAGGGATGCTCCGGCTGTGGCCCGGTCGAGGCGACGAGGAAAGACTTACCGCCAAAGACTTGTTTCCGTCACGAATCAACCGGCCAACTGCTTCAGAATCCGTGGAAGCGTATTACAGTGGAAGCCGGGAGTGTGGTTTCCGGCTGCGAGGTCGTGGCGTTGCGCGCACCTCGCGATTTTTGGCGGTTTTGGGCTTTACGACCTGATCATCATGGACTTTGCTAGCGCCTTCTCTGAGAAACCCGTGATCACCGTGTTAGTGGTGGACGACACGCCCGACAATCTCGCGTTGATGAGCTCCCTGCTCAAGGACCACTACCGCGTCAAGGTGGCCAATCACGGCGAGAAGGGCCTGCGCATCGCCAATGCCGAGGTGCCGCCCGACCTGATCCTGCTCGACATCATGATGCCCGACATCGACGGCTACGAAGTCTGCCGCCGCCTCAAGGCCGAACCACGCACACGCGACATCCCGGTGATCTTCCTCACCGCGCGCTCCGAGGTGGAAGACGAGACCAAGGGCCTGGAGCTTGGCGCGGCCGACTACATCACCAAGCCGATCAGCCCGCCGATCGTGCTGGCGCGGGTACGCACCCATCTGGCGCTGAAGGCCTCGGCCGATTTTCTACGCGACAAGAGCGACTTCCTCGAGCGCGAGGTGGCGATGCGCACGCTGGAGGTGCATGCGATCCAGGACGTGACCATCATGGCCATGGCCTCGCTGGCCGAGACCCGCGACAACGAAACCGGCAACCACATCCGCCGCACCCAGCTGTATGTGCGCCGCCTGGCCGAGCAGCTGCGCCACCATCCGCGTTTTTCCGATTTCCTGAGCGAGCGCAACATCGAGTTGCTGTTCAAGTCGGCGCCGCTGCACGACATCGGCAAGATCGGCATTCCGGACCTGATCCTGCTCAAGCCCGGCAAGCTCACGCCCGAAGAGTTCGAGGTGATGAAGACACACACCACGCTGGGCCGCAACGCCATCGAAGACGCCGAACGGCGTCTGGGCATGGAGGTGGTGTTTTTGACGCTGGCCAAGGAGATCGCCTACAGCCACCAGGAGAAATGGGATGGCTCGGGCTACCCGCTGGGGCTGGCGGGCGATGCGATTCCGATCTCGGCGCGGCTGATGGCGCTGGCCGATGTGTACGACGCGCTGATCAGCAAGCGGGTCTACAAACCGGCCTTCACCCATGAGGTGGCCTGCGACATCGTGATCAAGGGCCGGGGCAGCCATTTCGACCCCGACATCACCGACGCCTTCATCGAAATCGCCGAGGACTTCCGCGCGATTGCGCAAAAGTACGCGGACGACGAGTAACCCGGCAGCTTAAAACGGCGCGTCGCCGCCCTTGGTTTCGGCCGTGTTGGGCGATGCCTCTTCCTCGGCCGGTTTTTCCAGGCTTCCCACGGCTTCAACGGCTTCGGGCGCCTGGCGCAGCGTGGCTTTTTCGCCGGCGCTGGCGAACTTGCTGTATTTGCCGAGCAGGCCGACCAGTTGGCCGTAGATGCGTGGGTTCGCGGCCAGGCATTCCTTGTGGTCGAGGAAATCGGCTTCGCCGGTGAAGTTGCCGACCAGGCCACCGGCCTCGGTGATCAGCAGGGCGCCGGCGGCCATGTCCCAGGGGCTCAGGCCGGTTTCGAAAAAGCCATCGGAGAAACCGGCGGCCACATAGGCCAGGTCGAGTGCGGCCGCGCCAGGGCGGCGCAGGCCGGCCGCCAGCGGCATGATGTCGGCCATCATGCGCAAGTAGTTCTTGAAGTTGTCGCCCGGGCGGAAGGGGAAGCCGGTGGACAGGATGCAGTCGCTCATGCGCACGCGCTTGGAGACGCGGATGCGGCGCTCGTTCATGTAGGCGCCGCGGCCCTTGGTGGCGGTGAACAGATCGTTGCGGGTAGGGTCGTAGACCACGGCCTGCTCGAGCCGGCCCTTGACCGACAGGGCGATGCTCACGCAGTAGAACGGGAAGCCGTGGATGAAGTTGGTGGTGCCGTCCAGCGGATCGATGATCCACACGTATTCCGAATCCTTGGCGCCATGCTCGGTGCCCGATTCCTCGGCCAGGATGCCGTGGCCGGGGTAGGCGGCGAGCAGCGTCTCGATGATGGCCTTCTCGGCGGCGTGGTCGACTTCGGTGACGAAATCGTTGACCTGCTTTTGCGAGATGCGCACGGCTTCGAGGTCGAGTGCTGCGCGGTTGATGATGGCGCCAGCGGCGCGGGCGGCCTTGACGGCCACGTTGAGCATGGGGTGCAGATTGAGGGACGACATAAGTTGTGGTGAAGAGCTGGACGCAAAAGACCGGGGAACTTCCGGTGAACTGCCCGGCGATGCGGACGGCGACAATAGCGCGATTTTACCCGTCCCGTCCAGTCGCTCCCAGCGGCCGGGCTTTGCCCTCTGTCCCACTTTCATGCAAACCCGCTTCATCCTGATCCAAACCAGCCACGCAGGCAACGTCGGCGCCACCGCGCGCGCGCTCAAGGTCATGGGCTTCGATGACCTGGTGCTGGTGGCGCCGCGCTGGGCCAATGTGCTGCGCCGCCAGGAAACCATCCAGCGCGCCAGCGGTGCACTCGACGTGCTGGACAAGGCCCGCATCGTGGCCACGCTCGACGAGGCGCTCGACGGCATGACGCATCTTTGCGCCACCGCGATGACGCCGCGCGACTTCGGCCCGCCCACCCGCGCGCCGCGCGAGCATTTCGATCTGCTCCTGAAAACAGAGCAAAAACCACTGGCGGATGCTGGGTCGGGAGGCATGGCCTTCCTGTTCGGTTCCGAGCGTTTCGGCATGGCCAACGAAGACGTCTACCGCTGCAACGTGGCGCTGAGCATCCCGACCAATCCGAAGTTCGGCTCCCTCAACCTCGGTGCCGCGGTACAGCTCATCGCCTACGAATGGCGCATGGCGCTTGGCGGCTTCTCAGTGCAGCCGGCCACCGCGCCGCCGGTGCGGGCCGATGCGCGCCAGCTCGGCGGCATGCTCGCGCATTGGGAAGAGGCGCTGGCCGCGATCGACTTTCTCGACCCCGCCGCGCCGAAGAAACTCATGCCGCGGCTGAACCAGTTGTTCAACCGCGCCGCGCCGACGACCGAGGAAATCCATATCCTGCGCGGCATCGCCAAAGCCATGCTGCAAACGGCTGCCCAGGCCCGGAGCACGGCCGACACCACGATGCCCACACCGCCAGCGTCAACACCTTCGAACGACTAGACTGCGCCCATGTTTGCCCGCCTCCGCTCCGACATCCAGTGCATCCTCGACCGCGACCCCGCCGCCCGCACGGCCTGGGAGGTGCTGACGTGTTACCCGGGTCTGCATGCGCTGGTGCTGCACCGGCGCGCCCACTGGTGCTGGAACCACGGCCTGCAATGGCTGGCGCGCTTTCTCTCGCACATCGCCCGCGGCCTGACCGGCATCGAGATCCATCCGGCCGCCCGCATCGGCGAGCGGGTGTTCTTCGACCACGCGATGGGCGTGGTGGTCGGTGAAACCGCCGAAATCGGCGACGGCTGCACCATCTACCAGGGCGTGACCCTGGGCGGAACCTCGCTGTACAAGGGCGCCAAGCGCCACCCCACGCTGGGCCGCGACGTGGTGGTCAGCGCCGGCGCCAAGGTGCTGGGCGGCTTCACCGTGGGCGACGGCGCCAAGATCGGCTCGAACGCGGTGGTCATCAAGCCGGTGCCGGCCGGCGCCACCGCGGTGGGCATTCCGGCGCGCATCATCATGCCCAAGGACGGCGCGGGCGCAGGCGACGCCGCCATGTCGAGCCGCCGCTTCTCGGCCTACGGCGTCACCCCGGACGACGACCCGCTGAGCCAGGCCATGCGCGGCCTGATCGACAGCGCCGCCTCGCAAGACCACCAGATCGCCATGCTGTGGCAGGCCATCGAAAAGCTGTCCGAAACCCAGCACACCACCGGCTGCGTGCCCGGCGACGCCGCGCGCAGCGAGTGTTTCGAGGCGGCCAAGCTCAATGAGTTGGTGGGGAAGTAAAGCTAAGAAACCTGGCCGGCTTCAACCGTCCGAGGCAGCCGGGCGCTGCGCCGACTTCGGCCGGAACGCCTTGCACACCGCGTCATTGGTTTCCAGATAGGGGCCGCCGATCAGGTCGATGCAGTAGGGCACGGCGGCGAAGATGCCGGGGGTGCCCAGTGCCGGCAGGCCTTCCAGCGTTTCGGCAATCGCCTTGGGCTGGCCGGGCAGGTTGATGATCAGGCTCTGGCCGCGCACCACCGCGGTCTGGCGCGACAAGATGGCGGTGGGGACGAACTTCAGGCTGATCTGGCGCATCTGCTCGCCGAAGCCCGGCATTTCCTTGTGGGCCACGGCCAGCGTGGCTTCGGGCGTGACGTCGCGCAAGGCGGGGCCGGTGCCGCCGGTGGTCAGCACCAGCGCGCAGCCGGCGTCGACGAGTTCGACCAGGGTGGCGCTGATCACCGGCTGTTCGTCGGGGATCAGCCGGGGCAAGAATTCGATCGGGTTCTTCAGCGCGCGCGTGAGCCAGTCCTGCAGCGCGGGCAGGCCCTTGTCTTCATAGACTCCGCTCGATGCGCGGTCGCTCACCGAGACGATGCCGATCTTGACTGGGGGCAATTCACTCATGCTTCGTCGTCTTCGTTATCTTCGTCTTTTTCGGCGGCGGGGGCGGCGCCGTTCAACGGACCGTCTTCGGCCAGCAGATGCTGGCGCACCAGTTGGAAGATCTCGCGGTAGGCGCGGCCGTAGCGCGGGAACGCGCCGGGTTTCTCGGGCTTGGCATCCTTGCGGGCCTGGCGCACCAGGGCGCGCAGCTGCTGCGAATCGGTGGCAGGGTAGGCTTCCATCCAGGCGGCCAGGCGGCCGTCGTCGGCGATGAGTTCGTCGCGCCAGGACTCGGCCTTGTGCAGGGCCAGGTTTTCATGGGCCGAGCCGTTGTGCTGTTCGTCGAGTGCGGCGTGGATCGCGGTGATCATGGCCTCGTCCTGCTTGCGCATGAGTTTGCCCACGTACTGCATCTGCCGGCGCTTGCCTTCGAAGTTGGTGATGCGTTTGGCCTCGACGATGGCGTCGTGCAGCTTCTCGTCGAGCCCGAGGCGGGTGAACAGGTCGGCGCGCAGGGCCATGAGCTGTTCGCCCAGTTCCTGCAGCTCGTTGCTTTCGTTTTTCAGGTCGGTGCGGCTGGCGGCGTCCGTGCCTTTGAGTTCGGCCTTCATCTGCAGGTCGAGTTCGCTGCCTTCGGCGACGAACTGGCCGCGGACGAAGTAGCCTTTTTTGAATTTGCGTGACATGGGTATGTGGTCTTGGGTCGCTGCGCGTCAGGGTGACTGCGTGGATGAGCGGCGCGTCGGCTGCGTGGCAAGTATCATAGCCGCCAACATGAAAACACCCGATTCCCGCGCCCAGAGCGCAACTGGTGCCCCTGGCACCGAGGGCGCGGACAGCGCCAGCCTCCACTCCACCCGTCCCGACAGCGGCTTTGCCTACAGCCGGGCCTTTTTCGAGGACCTGGTGGACAGCGCGCTGGCGCATGCCAAGAAAATCGGCGCCACCAATGCCGGTGCAGAGGCTTCCGAGGGCTGCGGCCTGAGCGTTTCGGTGCGCCAGGGCGAGCTGGAAAACGTGGAACGCAACCGCGACAAGTCGCTGGGCGTGACGGTCTACATCGGCCAGCGCCGCGGCAACGCCAGCACGTCCGACTTTTCGGCCAAGGCGGTGCAGCAGACGGTGCAGGCCGCCTATGACATCGCCCGCTTCACCGCCGAAGACCCGGTGGCCGGCCTGCCCGATGAGGAAAACATCGCCACCGAGCAGCGCGACCTCGACCTGTTTCACCCCTGGGCCGTCACCAGCGAAGAAGCCGCCAAACTCGCGCTGGAATGCGAGGCCGCAGCGCTCTCAACCAGCAAGCGCATCACCAACAGCGAAGGCGCCGGCGTGTCGGCCCAGCAGTCGCATTTCTTCAGCGCCCACACCCATGGTTTTCGTGGCGGTTATGCGAGTTCACGGCACTCGCTGTCGGTCGCACCGATTGCCGGCAAGGGCAGCGGCATGCAGCGCGACGCCTGGTACAGCTCGATGCGCAACGCGGCCGAACTGGCAACGCCTGCGGCTGTGGGCCGTTATGCCGCCGAGCGTGCGCTGAGCCGGCTGAAGTCGCGCAAGATCGCCACCACGCAATGCCCTGTGCTGTTCGAGTCGCCGCTGGCTGCCGGCCTGCTGGGCGGCTTCGTGCAGGCCATCAGCGGCGGCGCGCTGTACCGCAAGAGCAGCTTCTTGGTGGATTCGCTGGGTAAGCAGGTCTTCCCCAAGCATATCGACCTGCTGGAAGATCCGTTCATCCTCGGCGGCAAGGGCAGCTCTCCTTTCGACGAGGAAGGTGTGCGCGTGCAGCCGCGCAAGGTGGTCGACGCGGGGCGCGTGGAGGGCTATTTCCTCAGCACCTATTCGGCGCGCAAGCTCGGCATGAAAACCACCGGCAACGCTGGCGGTTCGCACAACCTGAGCCTGGTGTCGCGCCAGACCCGGCGCGGCGACGATCTGGACGCGATGCTGAAGAAACTTGGCACCGGGCTGTTCGTGATCGAACTCATGGGCCAGGGCGTGAACTACGTGACCGGCGACTACTCGCGCGGTGCCAGCGGCTTCTGGGTGGAAAACGGCGAGATTGCCTTTCCGGTGCAGGAGATCACCATCGCCGGCAACTTGCGCGACATGCTCAAGGGCATCGTCGCCGTGGGCGCGGACCGCTACAACTACGGTGCGAAGACCGTGGGTTCGGTGCTGATCAACCGCATGAAGGTGGCCGGCAGCTGATTCCGTTTCCGCGGAATAAGCCGCCTGGTGCCGGCTAGCGCTGCTCGTTGTTGCCGGGCAGCATCTGCGGGTTCGGCCGGGGCTTAGGCCGAGGCTGCTGGTCGGCCTGTGCGGCTGGCTGTTGCCTATTGGCGCCGGGCGGATCGATCTGGTTCGGCTGCACTCGCTGCTGTTGCTGTTGTTGGCGCTGCAACTGTTCACGCTGCGCCAGTTCGCGTTGCTGGCGTTCCTGCTGAGTCTGCTGCTCGCGCCGTAGCTGTTCGGCCTGCTGATTCTGCTGTTCCCGCTGTTGCAGTTGCTGCTGGCGCTGCAATTGCTCGCGCTGGGCCGTCTCGCGCTGTTGGCGCTCTTGCTGGGCTTGTTGTTCGCGCCGCAGCAGGTCGGACTGCTGGAGTTGGGGGCGAGCGCCCGGCGGGTCGATCTGGTTCGGCTGTACTCGCTGCTGTTGCTGTTGCTGTTGCTGTTGCTGGCGTTGCTGTTGTTCGAGTTGCTGCCGCTGTTGCAACTGCTGGTGTTGCTGTAGTTGCATCTCCCGCTGCAGGCGTTCCTGCTGTACTTGCTGGGCTTGCCGTTCGAGGTTCGGGCGTTGCAGCGCGTCTTGCTGGCGCTGGCGTGCTTCTTCGGCCTGGATCTGCGCGCGCTGCGCCTGCTCGGCCTGGCTGCGTGCGGCGTCGCTGCGTTGCGAGCGGTCGAAGTCGGGCCGCGTACCGGGCCGGACCTGCGGCACTTGTGGGGCTTGTGACGCTTGTGGCACTTGCCGCACTTGCGGCATCGGCGGCGCCGACAGCACCTGGGCATGTGCCAGGTCGGCTTCGCGCAGCCCCGGCCGGTTCTGCCGCCAGGCCGGGCCGTGGCCGAATTCGGCTTGCGGCACGGCGGTCACGGCGTTTGGCCGTCCCTGGAAGAAGTAGGGGCGGCTGCGGTCGTCCTGGCGTCCGCCGTCGCGGTTGATGTTGCCCAGGTAGCGGGGGCTGGCGCGGTAGCCGGGCCGCCAGGCTTCACCGGGCGCGAGCGGGAACCAGCCGATGCCGGGGCCGGCCTGCAGGTGCCAGTTGCTGCTGCCGGGCTGGCTGCCGATAAAACCGACCAGCGCCGGGGCGTAGGTGGGGCGTGGTGCCTTCGGGCCGGGCACCCAGACCCAGCGCGGGCCGAGCTGGGCCCAGCGGCCATAGTGGAAGGGCGCGAAGCCCCAGGGGGCATCGTCCACCCAGGTCCAGCCCCAAGGGGGGATCCAGCGCCACTGGCCGTAACGGTAGGGCGCCCAGCCGGCGACGGTGACGCGTGGAATCCACACCGCGCCGTAGGTAGTGTCGTTCTGCCAATCGCCGAAAGCATCGAGCTGCTGGTAGCCAGGGATGTCGCGCGACACGTAGCGGGCACTGATGGACTGGTCTTCGGCCCGGTCGCGTGCATCGGCCCAGAGGTCGAAGTCGTCGTTGCGCCAGGCGCTGGGTGGGGCGGCCTGGGCCAGGTTGCGGGCGGCAAATGTGAATTGCTGGCCGTTCGCCGGCAAGGGCATCGCTTCGGCGTTTTCGCCATAGACGGTGGCGCTGCCGTAGCGCGTTGCCACCCGGGTGGTGGCCGAGCGTGGGTCTACTTCCAGGCTGTAGCTGCCCGGTTGCTGCACCGTGAGTGCAAGGTTCGGCGTGTCGATTTCGATCTGCTCGCCGGGGTAGAGGTTGCGCACGCGCAGGTTGAGTTGGCCCTCGCTGAGGGTCAACCGCGTGGTGTTGTCGTCGAGCTGGCTGATGTCGAGCATGCTCGGCCCTTCCAGTCTGGCGGCAGTGGAGCCGCTGTGCAGTTCCAGGCGCGCGCCCGGCTCGGCGCGCAGGCGGTCACCGGTGGTGAGAGGGCGGTTGATCTCGGCCTGGCTCCAGTCGTTGTCGCCCGCGGGCAACTGGCCGACCGTGCCTTGCAGCAGGTTGAGCCGGGCCACACGGCCGGGCGGGTCGATGTCCTGGGCCAGCGCGCCCAACTGGGCCGTGCCGGCCAGCAGCAGACCGCCGGTGATCAGCAGGCGCCGGACAAGGGAAATCAGGTTGGATCGGTTCATGGACGGGCCGTACGTTCGTAAAGTTGCGTATCCGGTACAGATACACATGCACCTAGAACGTGCGAACCCGCCAAAAGGTTTGCGCCAGGAGCCAAACAAATCAGGAATCGACCCGGTTTTTTGCAACCGGGTGTTGCTTTGGGTGAGGCTTTGGGGCGAGGCTCAGCCGGCGAGCGCGGCCTTGACGGCGGCGGACACCTGGCCCATCTCGGCCTTGCCGGCGAGTTGGGTCTTGACCGCGCCCATGACCTTGCCCATGTCACCCTGGGCCACCGGACGGCCGAGTTCGGCGGCCAGCGCGGCGACGATGGCTTTGACTTCGGTGGCGATTTCATCGGCGCCGAGCCGCTGCGGCAGGTAGGCCTCAAGCACTTTCAGCTCGGAGGCTTCCTTGTCGGCCAGGTCGGTGCGGCCGGCCTGGGTGAAGGCCTGCAGCGAATCCTTGCGCTGCTTGATGAGCTTGTCGACGATGGCCACCACGGCCGCGTCGTCGAGCACCACACGCTCGTCCACTTCCTTTTGTTTCATGGCCGCCAGCAGCAGGCGGATCGTGCCCAGGCGCTCGCTGTCCTTGGCGCGCATGGCGGTTTTCATGTCGTCGGTGATCTGGTCTTTGAGGGACATGGTGGGTTCCTTGGCAAAAAGATGAGGGTGTGGAATTAAAAAAGCCCGCCCTGGCGTCCCGGGGCGGGCTTTTCAGGACCATCAGCCTGACGGCGATGGCCTGAAGTGCGCGGAGCGCGGCAGATTTAGAACAGCTTTTTGGGCAGTTGCATCGAACGCACACGCTTGTAGTGGCGTTTCACGGCAGCAGCCTTCTTGCGCTTGCGCTCGGCGGTGGGCTTTTCATAGAACTCGCGGGCGCGCAGGTCGGTCAGCAGGCCCAGCTTTTCGATGGTGCGCTTGAAGCGGCGCAGGGCGACGTCAAAGGGCTCGTTCTCTTTTACACGGATGGTGGTCATTACGTAATGGTTTCCGAAATTGTGCAGGAAGCGGGTTCAAAGGAAGATCGGTGCCTTGGAGCCATACCTGCGGGTTCCCCAACTGAAAGGTGATCAGGCCGTTGGGGGATTGCCAGCAAAGCCTAGGATTATAGCTTTTTATGCGGTCTCGGCAAGAAGCGGGACAGGGGCGGGTTTTTATCCGATTGGCGGCGTGCCACACGCCCTTATCATCGCCCCCTGTCGGGTTTGCGCCACGTGGCACTCGCTTCGACGACAACAGCGTCATTTTTTGCGAAATCGATGAACCGGACACCGGCTCGCCATGTGCAAACGTATTTTTCTGAAAAGTCTGGTGGCGGGTGGCGCTGCGCTGGCGATGAGCCGGCTGCAGGCTGCGGACAAGGCCGAGCCTGCAGACCCGGTCATCCTCACGGTGCGTGGCAAGGTCCGCGGTGGCGTGGCCCAGGATTTCGATGCCAGAGCGCTCGAAGCGCTGGGCGTTCGCGAGATCCACACCAAAACCCAATGGCTGGCGGCGCCGGCCGACTGGAGCGGCGTGCCGCTGGGCAAGCTGCTGGCCAGCGTCGGCGCGAGTGGCGACACGCTGCGCATGCGCGCGCTCAACGACTATTCGGTCACCATCCCGATGGCCGACATCGGCCGCTTCAACCCGGTTCTGGCCAACCGGCTGAACGGCAAGACCTTGAGCGTGCGCGACCGCGGCCCGCTGATCGTCATCTACCCCTATGACAGCTTTCCCGAGCTCAACACCCAGGTCTTTTATGACCGGGCGGTGTGGCAGCTGCGGGAAATCGTCGTGGAATAGGTTTATTTCATGCACCGCGTGGTCAAGATGCGCCGTCTGGTGCTGTCGCTGTCGCTGTGCGTGGCCCTGCTCAGCGCTGCGGCGGGCGCGGCCTTGTGGCATGTGTTCAAGCCGATGCGCGCCTTGTCGGAACCGTCGCTGCAGACCAACGGCTTCCAGGTCGACCAGCTGCAGTTGCAGTACGAGCGTTTTCTCGAAGCCTTGTGGACGTTTTCGGCCGGCCAAATGGACGTTGCCGCACTGTCGCTGCGGCTGGACATCCTGGCCAGCCGGCTGGCACCGGCGCGCGAGCTTTCCGGCATCTCCAGCCTGCCCGGCCCGAGCGACGCGCTGCAGGCGCTGGAGAAAAAAATCGACATCTGGACGCCGGTGGTGGCCCAACTGCACGATGGCGACGCGGCGTCGCGCGCCAGCGCCACGGCCTTGATCGGTGATGTGAAGGATTTCCGCTCGCGGGTGCAGGACATGGTGGTCGAGACCAACCGTTTGTTCGGCGAGCAGCGCGACCGCGAACGTGTGGCCTTCTTCGCGCGTTTTCGCTGGCTGCTGATGGCCATCGGCGCACTGGCTTTCGGGGTGGTGATGCTGGTGGCGGTGTTGTGGCGCCAACTCAAGCGGTCGAGCCAGCTCGGCGATTCCCTGGTCGAGCTGAACCTCACCCTGGAAGACCGCGTGGCGCGCCGCACCCTGCAGTTGCAGGAGCGTGAGCGTCACCTGCACACCATCCTCGACGCCAGTCCGATCGCGGTGGCGCTGCTGCGGCTTGCCGACCGGCAGATGTTGTTTGCCAACCAGCGCTTCGTACGGCAGTTCAACCTGGCGCCGCAGCCCGGTGCCGCGCCGCCGCTGCATTTCGAATCGATCTTTGCCTATGCCAGCACGGCCCAGGATTTCTGGCGCTTTTTCCACATCTCGCGCAGCCTCGAGGACTACGAGGTGCAACTCAATGGAGGGCCTGCCGGCGAGCCCGGCTGGGCGCTGGTTTCCGCGCGCGAGCTGGTGATGGACGACGCGCCGGTGCTGCTGTTCTGGGCCTATGACATCACCACGCGCAAGGAGCTTGAAGGCGAGCTGCGCCAGCTGGCGCACACCGATCCGCTCACCGGTGTGTTGAACCGCCGTGCCTTCACCGAGCGTGGTGCGGAAGCCATTGCCTCGGCCCGCCGCCACCAGCGGCCGTTGGCGGTGCTGATGCTCGACATCGACCACTTCAAGCAGGTCAACGACACCCATGGCCACGCGGCCGGCGACGCGGCGATCCAGCAGGTGGCGGCGCTGTCGTTGCGCAACCTGCGCGCGCTCGACCTGCTGGGCCGGCTCGGCGGCGAAGAATTCGGCATTCTGTTGCCGGAGACGACGGCGGGCGAGGCGCTGGCCACGGCCGAGCGGTTGCGTGCGGCCATCGCCATGCAGTCGCTGGAACTGGGCGGTGCCCGCTTCACGCTGACGGTGAGCATCGGCCTGGCCTGCCTGGTGCCGGGCGAAGACGCGGCCTCCTTGTATGGCCGTGCCGACCAGGCGCTCTACCAGGCCAAACGTGCCGGGCGCAACTGTGTTCTTGCCGCGGTGGACAGCTTTTCCGACAGCAGCCGCTAGCAGCCGCTAGCAGCCGTTGAGGCCTCGGCTCAGGCCGTTTCCTGCCGCACCGCGGCCATGGCCTGCGCGCATGCGAAGGCGCTGGCCCAGGCCCACTGGAAGTTGTAGCCGCCGAGCCAACCGGTCACGTCCACCACCTCGCCGATGAAATACAGCCCGGGCTGTTTCGACTCCATGGTCTGTGACGACAGGTCGCGTGTGTCCACGCCGCCGGCGGTCACCTCGGCCTTGCGGTAGCCTTCGGTGCCCATTGGCGTGATCTCCCAGCGCGCGAGGCGCTCGGCCAGCAGGTTCAAGGCCTTGTCGGAGGCTTCGGCCACCGGCCGTTGCCAGCCAGTCTCCTGCTGCACCCAGGCGTCGGCCAGGCGCGAAGGCACGAGCTGGGCGAGCTCGTTGGTGATCAGTTTTTTGGACACCGCCTTGGCACGTGCCAGGGCCTGGGGCAGATCGGTGTCGGGCGCGAGGTTCAGCCGGATCGGCGTGCCCTCGGCCCAGTAGCTCGAGATCTGCAGCACGGCCGGGCCGCTCAGGCCCCGGTGGGTGAACAGCAGGTCTTCGGCGAAGCCGGTCTTGCCCTTCTTGGCGCCGGTTTCGATCCACACCGGCAAGGCCAGGCCGGCCAGCTGCGCATACGGCGCCCAGTGCGCGCCGTCGAAGGCCAGCGGCACCAGCGCCGGCTTTGTGGCCACGAGACGCAGGCCGAACTGGCGCGCCACGCGGTAGCCGAAATCGGTGGCGCCGATCTTCGGGATCGACAGGCCGCCGGTGGCCACCACCAGCCGGGGCGTCTGGACCAGGCCGCGGTCAGTCTCGATCTCATAGGTGCCGGAGCCCGAAAAAGCGATGCTCTTGACGGCGCAGGGCTGCCAGCGCGCCACCTGGCCGGTGGCGCACTCGGCCAGCAGCATGTGGATCAGGTCCTCGGCCGAGTTGTCGCAGAACAGCTGGCCCTTGTGCTTCTCGTGGAAGGCGATGCCGTGGCGCTGCACCAGGGCCACGAAATCCTTTGGCGTGTAGCGGCTCAGCGCGCTGCGGCAGAAATTCGGGTTGTCGCCCAGGAAGTTGGCCGGCGCCGCGTCGCGGTTCGTGAAGTTGGCCCGGCCGCCGCCGGAGATGCGGATCTTTTCCGCGACTTTTTCGCTGTGGTCGATCGCCAGCACCTTCAGGCCGAGCTGGCCGGCCACGCCCGCGCAGAACAGGCCGGCCGCGCCGGCGCCGACGATCACCACGTCAAAGTCATGGCTCATGCCTTCGCTCCCAGGGTCATGGCGCGTGTGCGGGTTACCTCCAGCGCCGCCGGGTCCACCGGCAACTGCGTCGGCCAACCGGCCAGGTGGTTCTGCGCGATGCCGCCGAGTGCGGCGATCCACTGCGGCTGGTCGTTCAGGCAGGCAATGTGGTGGAACTCCTTGCCGCCGGCGGTCAGGAAGGCCGTGCGGCCTTCCATGGCGATTTCCTCCAGCGTCTCCAGGCAGTCGCTGGTGAAGCCGGGGCAGATCACGTCGACGCGTTTCACGCCGGCCTTGCCCAGCGCGACGAGGCTCGGCTCGGTGTAGGGCGCGAGCCACTTGGCCCGGCCCAGGCGCGACTGGAATGTCACCTGGAAGTCGGCCGGCTTCAACGCCAACGCCTCGGCCAGCAGCCGCGCGGTCTTGTGGCATTCGCAGTGGTAGGGGTCGCCCAGGTGCAGGGTGCGCTCGGGCACACCGTGGAAACTCATCACCAGCTTTTCGGGCCGGCCGTGGTGCGTCCAATGCCGGCGCACAGTGTTCGCCAGCGCCTGGATGTAGCCGGCGTCGTCGTGGTAGCGGTTGACGAAACGCAGCTCGGGGATGCTGCGCGTGCGCGCGGCCCAGGCATAGACTGCGTCGAACACACTGGCCGTGCTGGTGGCCGAATACTGCGGATAGGCCGGCACGATCAGCACCCGGGTCACGCCTTCGGCCTTGAGCGCGTCGAGCTGCACGGGGACCGACGGGTTGCCGTAGCGCATGGCGTAGCGCACGCTCACGCGGTGGCCGCGTTCGCCGAGCCAGCCCTGCAGCAGCAGCGCCTGCTTGGCCGTCCACAGCCGCAGCGGCGAGCCGTCCTTGGTCCAGATGCTGGCGTATTTGGCGGCCGACTGCTTGGGGCGGGTGCGCAGGATGATGCCGTGCAGGACCAGGTTCCAGATCACTTTCGGGATTTCGATCACGCGGTGGTCGCTGAGGAATTCGGCCAGATAACGGCGCACCGCCTGCGGCGTCGGCTCGTCGGGGGTGCCGAGGTTGCAGAACAGGATGGCGGTGTGCGGCGTGGTGGGCGCTTTTCCATGCTGGAAGGAGGGTTCGGGCTGAAAAGGCGAGTCGAGCAGAGAAAATGGGCGCATTGCCGTATTCTCGGGCACCTATGTTGGACATCACCAAAATCCGCGCCATATCCCTGGATCTGGACGACACGCTCTGGCCGATCTGGCCCACCATCGCCCGGGCCGAGCGGGTCTTGCTCGAATGGCTGCAGACCCATGCGCCGACCACCGCCGCGCTCTACAGCAGCCCCGAGGCGCTGCGCGACATCCGCAACCAGATCCACAGTGTGCGCCCTGATCTGCGCAGCGACCTGAGCGCGCTGCGCCGTGAATCCATCCGCGTGGCACTGCACCGCGCGGGTGACGACAGCCTGCTGGCCGACGAGGCTTTCGAGGTGTTCTTCGCCGAGCGCCAGAAGGTGGATCTGTTCGAAGACGTGTTGCCCGCGCTCGACGCGCTGGCCGCGCGTTTTCCGCTGGTGGCGCTGAGCAATGGCAACGCCGACATCAAGAGGGTGGGGCTCGACCGCTATTTCACCGCTGCCATCAGCGCCCGCGAATTCGGCGTGGCCAAGCCCGACGCGCGTATCTTCGTCGCCGCGGCCGGTGCCGCCGAAGTCATGCCCGAACAGGTTCTGCATGTGGGCGACGACGCGCTGCTCGACGTGCTGGGTGCGCTCAACGCCGACATGCAGGCGGTGTGGGTCAACCGCAGCGACCAGTTATGGACGCAGGAACTGCAGCCGCATGCCGAGGTCGCCAGCCTGGCCGAGCTGTGCGCCATGCTCGGGCACTGAGGGCCGCTGGCCGTCAGGCCGAGCAGCGCCGCAGCACTCGCAGGTGGTGACTTATGCCGGTCCGGGCGTGGTGGGTACCAGGGTCCGGGCCGCGTCGACGGCGCTGCGTACCGCGCCTTCGATGGTGCCGGGGTAGGGGCCGGCCACATATTCGCCGCAGGCCAAAAGGCCGGGCGCGATGGCCATGCCGGGGCGGCGCAGCCCCGGCGTACAGGCGAAGGTGGCGCGTTTTTCGACCACGGTCTGCACCGGCATCAGGTCCGTCAGGCCGAGCTGGGCGCGGCCCTGGGCCAGCACCTGGCGTTCGATGCTGTCGCGTTCGCCGTGGCTGGCGCTGACCACGAAGGCCAGCACGGCATCTTCCTGCGGGTTGAGATGGCGCCGGTCGAAGACGAACTGCGCAGGCGCTTCCGGCCCCGAGCGCAGGGCCAGCAGCGGCAGGGCCAGCCGGGTGGCGCTGCGGGCATAGACGGTGGTGATGGCCTCGAAGTTCAGGCCTTCGGTATCGGCCAGCCAGGCGTTGGTGTTCGGCAGGCCGGCCTGTCGCACCAGGCGGGCGGCTTCCCAGGAAGGGCAGGCCAGCAGCACGGCGTCGAAGCGTTCGTCGCTCGTGTCGGCCTGCACGCGCCAGGTGCTGCCGTCTTGCCCATCTTGCCCATCTTGCGTCAGCGACTGGACGCGGCAGCCCAGGCGCACCTCACCGCCCTGCGCCGCCAGCCAGGCTGCGGCTGGCGTGGGAAACAGCTGGCCGAGGTCCACGCGCGGAATCAACAGGTTGGAGCCGCCGCGCGGACCCAGCAGCGAATCCTGGATCACGCGCAGAAAGACCTGGCCGCTGGCCTCTGTGGCGGCAGTGTTCAGCGCCGAGACGCACAGCGGCTCGATCAGCTCGGCCATGACCCGCGGCGTGAGGCCGGCACATAACTCGGCGACGCTGAGCCCGGCGTCGCAACGGAACTGCTGGCGCTGCCAGCCCGATGCACAACGCAGCAGGGCCAGCTTGTCGCGCCAGGTCCAGCCGCGTGCGCCGAGGATGCCGGCCAGGCCGTCGAATGGCGCTGGCCAGTCGGGGCACCGCAGCCCGGTGCCGTCGGGGAAGCGCAGGGTCAGCGGCAGGCGCAGCAGCGCCTGGGATGCGTCTACGCCGACTTCCCGCATCAGCCTCAGGGTTTCGGCGTAGGCGCCGATCAGGATGTGCTGGCCGTTGTCGAGCAGCCGCGCCGTGCCGTCGGGCTGGACGTGTTTCAGGGCCCTGGCCCGTCCGCCCAGGCTGCGGGAGGCTTCGAAAACCACGGCGTTATGGCCTGCGCGTGTGACCTCAACGGCGGCCGCCAGGCCGGCCCAGCCAGCGCCGACGATCGCGATTTTCACGGGCAGGGAGCCTTCATACCCGCCCGAGGGCTTGCACCTTCCAGGCGAGCCAGAACTTGCGCAACGGTGTCAGGCTGTTGCGCTGGTGCAGCACCTGGAAGTTGTCGCGTTCGATCTCGCGCAGCAGGGTGCGGTAGATGCTGGCCATCATCAGGCCGGGCTTTTGTGTGCGCCGGTCTTCGGCCGGCAACAGTGCCATGGCTTCGTCATAGAGTCGGTGCGCGCGCTCGGCCTGAAAGCGCATCAGCGCGGTGAAGCGGTCCGAGTAGGTGCGCTTGAGGACTTCATGGGCTTTCACGTCGAACTGCTGCAGCTCGTTGACCGGCAGGTAGATGCGGCCCATCAGCGCGTCTTCGCCCACGTCGCGGATGATGTTGGTGAGCTGGAAGGCCAGGCCGAGCTTGTGCGCGTAGGACGTGGTGGCGGCCTGGGTCTGGCCGAAGATGCGAGCCGAGACTTCTCCCACCACGCCGGCCACCAGGTGGCAGTAGCGCTGCAGGCCGGCGAAGTCGAGGTAACGCGTCTGCTCCAGGTCCATCTGGCAGCCGTCGATGATGGCCTGCAGGTGCTGCTGCTCGATCTGGTAGTCGGCGGTGTGCGGCATCAATGCCTGCAGCACCGGATGGGTGGCGCGGCCATCGTAGGCCTGGGCCACCTCGCTTTTCCACCAGGCCAGCTTGGTCTGGGCGACGCCGGGGTCGGAGACTTCGTCGACCACATCGTCGACCTCGCGGCAGAAGGCGTAGAAGGCTGTGATGGCTGCGCGGCGCGGACGCGGCAGGAAAAGAAAGGCGTAATAGAAGCTGCTGCCGGAGGCGGCGGCCTTTTGCTGGACGTACTGCTCGGGGGTCATTGGGTGGGGATTGTTACATTGCAATCACGCGCGCCAGCATCACCGGGGCGTCCCAGCCGGTGATGCGCGGTCGTGCGCGCAAGGTGGCGAAGTCCATGGCTTCGATCTTGTCGAGGATACGCAGGCCGCCTTGCACCACCAGGCGCAGTTCCCAGCCGGCGCGGCCCGGGACGGTATGCACCAGCGGCGTGCCGCTGCGCATGAGTTCGCGCGCCCAGGCCACCTGTTCGGCAATAAGCCGGGTGGCCTGCGGCGTTTGATCACGTGCCAGCAGCGTCTGCTGGGTCACGCCGTGGTGGGCGCAGCGGTCGGCGGGCAGGTAGTAGCGGCCGCGCGGCAGGTCCAGGCTCAGGTCCTGCCAGAAGTTGATGAGTTGCAGCGCATTGCAGATGGCGTCGCTCTGGCGCAGGGACAGATCATCGGCCACGCCGTACAGGTGCAGCAGTAGCCGGCCGACGGGAGCGGCGGAGCGCTGGCAATAGGCCAGCAGCTCGTCGCGATCGGCGTAGCCTTGCTGGTTTTGGGTTTTATTTACATCCTGGACAAAGGCATCGAGCAGGTCGGCCAGCAGTCTGTGCGACAGCGAAAATGCCGCCATCGCGCGTGCCAGCGGCGCGAACACTTCGGGCCAGCGTGGGGATGTTTCGCGGCCCGCGGCCGCTGCGTCCAGGTCGGTCTGGTAGGCGGTGAGATCGGCGAGGCGTTGTGCGGCAGTGGCGTCTCCTTCGTCCGCGATGTCGTCCGCTGTGCGCGCGAAATGGTAGATCGCCGCGATCGGCGGGCGCAGGGCGGGAGGGCACAGCCAGGAGGCAACCGGAAAATTTTCGTAGTGGTCTACGCTTTGTCGGGTAGCATTTTGGGTCGGAGAGGAGGCATTCACGGGTCGTATTGTCGCTGGACGATGACGCGACCATTGCCCGCCGGCGGATTCGCAGTCATTGTCCAGAGAGTAACCAGTTGTACGAATATGTGCTTATATGTACAGTTGCTCCGTCGTTTTCAGCAGGCCATCCATGTCAAAAAAAATACCGCGTAGTTCATTACGCTCTTCGATGCGCGCCGGTTGGATGGGGGTGGCCTGGGTGGCGATCGTGTCTTTGGCCGTGCTGGCCACGGGATGCGCGAAGCCCGAGCCCGAAGCAGAGCCGATCCGCTCCGTCAAGGTGTTGACCGTGGCACCGAGCGGGCTGCTGTCGCGGTATGAATTCGCTGGCGAGGTGCGGGCGCGTGTCGAGTCGCCGCTGGGCTTTCGGGTGGCCGGCAAGATGGTGCGGCGCCAGGCCGAGCTGGGCCAGCGGGTGCGTGTGGGGCAGGTGCTGGCGCAGCTCGATGCGCAGGACTTTCGGCTCGCTACCGAGGCGGCGCAGGCCCAGGTGGCCGCCGCGCTGACCAACCGCAACCTGGCCGCGGCCGACTACAAACGCTACAAGGAACTGCGCGACCAGAACTTCATCAGCGGCGCCGAGCTCGAGCGGCGCGACACTGCGTTGAAGTCGGCGCAGGCGCAGCTCGACCAGGCCCGCGCCCAGTCGTCATCTCAAGGCAATCAGACCGGCTACGCCACGCTGGTGGCCGATGTGGCCGGCGTGGTGACGGCCATCAATGCCGAGCCGGGGCAGGTCGTCGCGGCTGGCGCGCCGGTGCTGCGCATCGCCCAGGACGGGCCGCGCGACGTGGTGTTTGTCGTGCCCGAAGACAAGGTGGCCGCCGCGGCGGTGGGTTCGCCGGTGGAGGTGCAGATCTGGGCCTCGAACCTGGTGTTGCCCGGCGTGGTGCGCGAAGTCGCCGCCAGCGCCGATCCGGTGACGCGCACCTTCCAGGTGAAGGTGGCGCTGGAGGCGGCCGAGCCGCCGTCGCTCGGCACCACGGTGACGGTGGCGCCGAAGGCGCTGAGCCACGAAGGCCTGCCCGTCATCAAGTTGCCGACCAGTGCGTTGCGCGAGGATGGCAAGGCTGGCAGTGCCGTGTGGGTGCTGGAGCCGTCGACCATGACCGTGCGTTCGCAGCCGGTGGTGGTGGCTACCGCCGATGGCAACGACGCGGTGATCGGTGCCGGCCTCACGCCCGGCATGATGGTGGTGACGGCTGGTGTGCACGTGCTGGCACCGGGGCAGAAGGTTCGCATCTACCAGGACAAAGGCGCGCAAAACCAAGTGCCACCCGTGCCGGCAACGCCGCCTGCGGCACCAGTCTCGGCTGCGAAGTGAGCCGTCGATGAGCAACCTCGAACACAAGCCCGTGGCCGACGCGGAGCCGAAGGGCTTCAATCTTTCGAAATGGGCGCTGGACCACCCTGCGTTGACCCGCTACCTGATGGTGGTGCTGATGCTGATGGGCTTCGCTGCCTATTTCCAGCTGGGGCAGGACGAAGACCCGCCATTCACCTTCCGGGTGATGGTGGTGCGCACCTATTGGCCTGGCGCCACGGCGCAGCAGGTGGCCGAGCAGGTGACCGACAAGCTCGAGCGCACGCTGCAGGAAGTGCCGTATGCGGACCGCATCCGCAGCTATTCGAAGCCGGGCGAGTCGCAGATCATCTTCCAGCTCAAGGACTCGTTCAAGGGCAGCGAGGTGGCCAACCTCTGGTACGTGGTGCGCAAGAAGATCGGCGACATCCGCTACACGCTGCCGTCTGGCATCCAGGGGCCGTTTTTCAACGACGACTTCGGCGATGTCTACGGCATCATCTATGCGCTGGAGGCCGACGGCTTCAGCAATGCCGAGCTGAAGGTGTTCGCCGACGACGTGCGCCAGCAATTGCTGCGCGTGCCCGACGTGGCCAAGGTCGATCTGTTCGGTGTGCAGGACCAGAAGGTCTTCGTCGAGATTTCCCAGAAGCGGCTTTCCCAGCTTGGCCTGGACATGAACCAGGTGCTGGCCCAGCTCGGCCAGCAGAACGCGGTGGAGAATGCCGGCGCGGTACAGACGCCGCTGGACGTGGTGCAGGTGCGCGTCGACGGGCAGTTCGAGGCGGTCGAGGACCTCAAGGCCATGCCGATCCGGGGTGCCTCGGGCGGCACGCTGCGGCTGTCCGACATCGCCGAGGTCACCCGCGGTTATGTCGATCCGCCCCAGGTGAAGGTGCGCCATCAGGGCCAGGAGGTGATTGCGCTGGGCGTGTCGATGATCCGCGGTGGCGACATCATCGCGCTGGGCAAGGCCATGGATGGTTTGTCCGCACGCATCGCCAAAAGCCTGCCTGCCGGTGTGCGGCTGGTGCAGGTGCAGGACCAGCCCAAGGCGGTGTCGAGTTCGGTCAATGAATTTGTTGGCGTGCTGATCGAGGCGGTGGCGATCGTGCTGGTGGTGAGTTTCATCAGCCTTGGGCTGCACAAGCGCCCCGGCCGGAACCCCTGGTGGAAACACTACATGCTCGACATGCGTCCCGGCATGGTGGTGGGCATCACCATTCCGCTGGTGTTGGGCGTCACTTTCCTGGGCATGTGGTACTGGGGCATCGGGCTGCACAAGATATCGCTGGGCTCGCTGATCATCGCGCTGGGCCTGCTGGTCGACGACGCCATCATTGCGGTGGAGATGATGGTGCGCAAGATGGAGGAGGGTTACGACAAGGTGCGCGCGGCCACCTTCGCCTACGAGATCACCGCCATGCCGATGCTCACCGGCACGCTGATCACGGCCGCCGGCTTCCTGCCGATCGGCTTGGCCAAGTCGGTCACCGGCGAATACACCTTCGCGATTTTTGCGGTGACGGTGCTGGCTTTGCTGCTGAGCTGGTTCGTCTCGGTGTATTTCGTGCCCTACCTCGGCACGCTGCTGCTGAAGCCGCCGCACCACGTGATCGCAGCGGCCGAGAGCGGCGAGCACCATGAGAGCTTCAATTCGCCGTTCTACAACAGCTTTCGCCGGCTGGTGAACTGGTGCGTGCTGCACCGCTGGATCACCATCGGCCTGACGCTGGCCACCTTTGCCCTGGGCATCGTCGGCATGGGCAAGGTGGAGCAGCAGTTCTTTCCCGATTCCAGCCGGCCGGAGATCATGGTCGACATCTGGTTTCCCGAAGGCACGTCCTTCGCCGCCAACGAAAAGGTGGCCAAGCAGGTGGAGGCCCGGCTGATGCGCGAGGCCGGCGTGTCCACCGTGACCGCCTGGGTCGGCTCTGGCGTACCGCGTTTTTACCTGCCGCTCGACCAGGTGTTTCCGCAGGCCAATGTCACGCAGTTCATCGTGCTGGCCAAGGATCTGCACCAGCGTGAACTGCTGCGGGTGAAGCTGCCCAGCCTGCTCGCGGTGGAGTTCCCCGAGGTCCGTGGCCGGGTGAAGCTGCTGCCGAACGGGCCGCCCGTACCTTACCCGGTGCAGTTTCGCGTGGTGGGCACCGACCCGCTGGTGTTGCGCGACCGGGCCAACGAGGTCAAGGCCGCAATGCGCGAGAACACCAACACCCGAGGCGTCAACGACAACTGGAACGAGTCGGTCAAGGTGATGCGCCTGCAGGTCGACCAGGCCAAGGCGCGTGCACTGGGTGTGACCAGCCAGTCGATTGCGCAGGCGGCCAACACCATCCTGCTCGGCGCCACCGTGGGCCAGTACCGCGAAGGCGACAAACTCATCGACATCGTGCTGCGCCAGCCGCTTTCCGAGCGCGGCGCCATCACCGACATCGCCAACGCCTACCTGCCCACGTCCAGCGGCAGGTCGATTCCACTGACGCAGATCGCCAAACCGGTGTTCGATTGGGAGCCGGGTGTGATGTGGCGTGAAAACCGCAACTACGCCATCACGGTGCAGAGCGACATCACTGAAGGCCTGCAGGGCGCCACCGTGACCAACGAACTGCTGCCTCAGCTGAAAAAACTCGAAGCCAAATGGGCGGAGCAGGGCATGGGCGGCTACCGCATCGACGTGGCTGGCGCGGTGGAGGAAAGCAGCAAGGGCTCGTCGTCGATCGCCGCCGGCGTGCCGATCATGCTGTTCATCACCTTCACCCTGCTGATGCTGCAACTGCACAGCTTCAGCCGCGCGATGCTGGTGTTCCTGACCGGGCCGCTGGGCATCGCCGGCGTGGCGGGGGCCTTGCTGCTGCTGGGGCGGCCGTTCGGCTTCGTGGCGCTCCTGGGGGTGATCGCGCTGATGGGCATGATCCAGCGCAATTCGGTGATCCTGATCGACCAGATCGAGCAGGAGCGTGCCCGCGGCGTGCCGACCTGGGACGCCATCGTCGACGCGGCCGTGGGGCGGCTGCGGCCGATCGTGCTGACCGCGGCTGCCGCCGTGCTGGCGATGATCCCGCTGTCGCGTTCGGTGTTCTGGGGGCCGATGGCCGTGGCCATCATGGGCGGCCTGGTGGTGGCCACCGTGCTGACACTGCTGGCCCTACCGGCCATGTATGCAGCCTGGTTTCGCGTTCGCCGCGATAACTAGGCACACCCCCAGGTTGCGCACTGCGTGTCGCGCCCACCCCCTTGCAGGGGGCGACACCAGCGGCCCGGCAGAGCCGGTTCCGCGGTGCCCCTGGAAGGGATGCGATTCACTGCAAAACCAGTCCTCGGCGATTTTCCGGATCGGTGGCCGGAAAACCGATCTTGCGGCAGGCTAAAATGCCAGGTTCACCGATTTCACGCGAACGGTTGGCAGCCGGGAACTTCAAAAAGTCCCAGCGCTTGCGAGCCGGTCGTTTTGTTTGGAACAAGCGCGGGTGGCGAAATTGGTAGACGCACCAGGTTTAGGTCCTGACGCCAGCAATGGTGTGGGGGTTCGAGTCCCCCCCCGCGCACCACACTTTTTTTAAGAGACCAAAATGGCCGTTACTGTTGAAACCCTGGAAAAGCTGGAACGCAAGATCACGCTGTCGCTGCCGGTCGACGTGATCCAGAACGAGGTGAATTCCCGCCTCAAGAAAATGGCGCGCACGGTCAAGATGGACGGCTTCCGTCCCGGCAAGGTGCCGATGAACGTCGTGGCCCAGCGTTACGGCTATTCGGTCCATTACGAAGTGATGAACGACAAGGTCGGCGAAGCTTTTGCGAGCGCCGCCAACGAAGCCAAGCTGCGTGTGGCCGGCCAGCCGCGCATCAGCGAGAAGGAAGAGTCGCCCGAAGGCCAACTGGCTTTCGACGCGGTGTTCGAAGTGTTCCCCGAAGTCAAGATCGGCGACCTGTCCAGCGCTGAAGTCGACAAGCTGAGCACCGAAGTCACCGACGCCGCCATCGACAAGACCATCGAGATCCTGCGCAAGCAACGCCGCAGCTTCGCCCAGCGCGCGCAAGACGCCGCCGCGGTGGACAGCGACCGCGTGACGGTCGACTTCGAAGGCAAGATCGACGGCGAAACCTTCGCCGGCGGCAAGGCCGAAGACTTCCAGTTCCTGGTCGGCGAAGGCCAGATGCTGAAGGAATTCGAAGACGCCGTGCGCGGCATGAAGGCCGGTGAAAGCCGCACCTTCCCGCTGTCGTTCCCGGCCGATTACCACGGCAAGGACGTGGCCGGCAAGCAGGCCGACTTCATGGTCACCGTGAAGAAGATCGAAGCTGCGCACCTGCCTGAAGTCAACGAAGCCCTGGCCAAGTCGCTCGGCATCGCCGACGCCAGCGTCGAAGGCCTGCGCGCCGACATCAAGAAGAACCTGGAGCGCGAAGTCAAGTTCCGCCTGCAGTCGCGCAACAAGCAAGCCGTGATGGACGCGCTGATCGCCAAGGCCGAACTCGACCTGCCCAACGCCAGCGTGCAGTCCGAAATCAACCGCATGATCGAATCGGCCCGTGCCGACCTGAAGCAGCGCGGCATCAAGGACGCCGACAAGGCCCCGATCCCCGACGAAGTGGTGCGTCCCCAAGCCGAGCGCCGCGTGCGCCTGGGCCTGGTGGTGGCCGAGCTGGTGCGCGCCAACAACCTGCAGGCCAAACCCGAGCAGATCAAGGCCCACGTGGAAGAGCTGGCCTCGAGCTACGAGAAGCCGTCGGAAGTGCAGCGCTGGTACTACAGCGACCAACAGCGCCTGGCCGAAGTCGAAGGCATCGTGATCGAAAACAACGTGACGGAATTCGTGCTGGGCCAAGCCAAGGTCAGCGACAAGGTCATCTCGTTTGATGATCTGATGGCGCAGCAGAACTGATTTCAGTTCGCTGACCGCGTTGCAGGGGCTTGTGCTTTGCAGTGCAGGCCCCTATTTACGTGGAGTCTCCTTCAACCATATCGGGAAATCACATGATCATCGGAAAAAGCGCGCTCGACACCCAGGGACTCGGCATGGTCCCCATGGTCATCGAACAATCAGGCCGTGGCGAACGCTCCTACGACATCTATTCACGGCTGCTCAAGGAGCGCGTGATCTTCCTGGTCGGCCCGGTCAATGACCAGACGGCCAACCTGGTCGTCGCCCAACTGCTGTTCCTGGAAAGCGAAAATCCGGACAAGGACATTTCGTTCTACATCAACTCGCCTGGCGGCTCCGTGACGGCCGGCATGGCCATCTACGACACCATGCAGTTCATCAAGCCGGACGTGTCCACGCTGTGCGTCGGCATGGCGGCCAGCATGGGCGCGTTCCTGCTGGCGGCCGGTGCGAAGGGCAAGCGGTTTTCGCTGCCGAATTCGCGTGTCATGATCCACCAGCCCTCGGGCGGTGCGCAGGGCCAGGCGACCGACATCGAAATCCACGCCCGCGACATCCTGAAGACGCGTGACCAGTTGAACCGCATCCTGGCAGAGCGTACCGGGCAAAGCATCGAGAAGATCGAGCGCGACACCGAACGCGACTACTTCATGTTTGCCGACGAGGCCAAGGCCTATGGCGTGGTCGACGAGGTGATCTCCAAGCGACCCTGAGCTCTGCGGGGCGGCTGACCGAACGGCGTTTTCTGGTTCAGAAAGCGCCGTTTTTTATTTGGTTATCATTCAGTAACGACTGAAAAAGGCATTCTTCCCATGGCCGAGAAAAAAGGCTCTTCCAGCGAAAAAACCCTGTATTGCTCCTTCTGCGGCAAAAGCCAGCACGAAGTGAAGAAGCTGATCGCAGGGCCGTCGGTGTTCATCTGCGATGAATGCATCGACTTGTGCAATGAAATCATCCGCGACGAAGTGCCGTCGGGTACCGAGGTGGGCGAGCCGCGCAGCGATCTGCCGACCCCGGTCGAGATCAAGAACAACCTGGACAACTATGTGATTGGCCAGGAAGTCGCCAAGCGCACGCTGGCCGTGGCGGTCTACAACCACTACAAACGCCTGCGCCACAAGGAAAAGGCCAAGAAGGACGACATCGAGCTCACCAAGAGCAACATCTTGCTGATCGGCCCCACGGGCTCCGGCAAGACGCTGCTGGCGCAAACCCTGGCGCGCATGCTCGACGTGCCCTTCGTGATGGCCGACGCCACCACGCTGACCGAAGCCGGCTATGTGGGCGAGGACGTGGAAAACATCGTGGCCAAGCTGCTGCAAAGCTGCAACTACGAAGTCGAGCGCGCCCAGCGCGGCATCGTCTATATCGATGAAATCGACAAGATCTCGCGCAAGTCCGACAACCCCTCGATCACCCGCGACGTGTCGGGTGAAGGCGTGCAGCAGGCCTTGCTCAAGCTTATCGAAGGCACCATGGCCAGCGTGCCGCCGCAGGGCGGGCGCAAGCACCCCAACCAGGATTTCCTGCAGATCGACACCACCAACATCCTGTTCATCCTCGGCGGCGCGTTCGCGGGGCTGGAAAAGGTGATCGGTAACCGCACGGAATCGTCGGGCATCGGCTTCGGCGCCTCGGTCAAGAGCAAAAAGGAGCGCAGCCTGACCGAAGTGTTCCGAGAGGTCGAGCCCGAGGATTTGATCAAGTTCGGGCTGATTCCAGAACTGGTGGGCCGCATGCCGGTGGTGGCGACGCTGGCCGAGCTCAGCGAAGACGCGCTGGTGCAGATCCTCACCGAGCCGAAGAACGCCTTGGTCAAGCAATACAGCAAGCTCCTGGCGATGGAAGGCGTGGACCTCGAGATCCGCCCCTCGGCGCTGAAGGCGATCGCCAAGAAGGCGCTGGCCCGCAAGACCGGCGCGCGCGGTTTGCGTTCTATTTTGGAGCTGTCGCTGATCGACACGATGTTCGAATTACCCAATACCACCAATGTCGACAAGGTCGTGGTGGACGAATCCACCATCGAGGAAAACAAGCCGCCACTGTTGGTTTACCGCGAGGCGGCGAAGAAAGCCTGATCGTTGACACCGTGCCGGCCAATGTGCCGGCACTTTTTTGCCCTTACTCCGGGTTCAGGCATCGCCGCTGGGTTGAAAATAGCCCACAGACGTCCATATTCAACAGGACTTTCAAAGGATCTTCATGTCCGGACATACATCATTGCCTGCTGACCCCATCGAACTGCCACTGCTGCCTTTGCGCGACGTGGTGGTGTTCCCTCACATGGTGATTCCGCTGTTCGTCGGCCGTCCCAAGAGCATCAAGGCGCTCGAGGCTGCGATGGAGTCCGATCGCCGCATCATGCTGGTGGCCCAGAAGGCCGCCGCCAAGGACGAGCCGCTGGTCTCCGACATGTTCGATGTCGGCTGCGTCTCCACCATCCTGCAGATGCTCAAGCTACCCGACGGTACCGTCAAGGTGCTGGTCGAAGGCCAGCAGCGCGCCCGCGTCAATCATATTGACGACGGCGAGTCGCATTTCACCGCCAACGTGACCCCGGTCGAAGCCGTGCCGCTGCCGCAGAAAAACACCGAAGTCGAGGCCCTGCGCCGCGCGGTGATGCAGCAGTTCGACCAGTACGTCAAACTCAACAAGAAGATCCCGCCCGAGATCCTCACCTCGATCTCCAGCATCGATGATCCGGGCCGCCTGGCCGACACCATCGCAGCGCACCTGCCGCTCAAGCTCGACAGCAAGCAGGTCGTGCTCGATCTGGCCGATGTGCGTGAACGCCTGGAAAACCTGTTCGGCCAGTTGGAACGCGAAGTCGACATCCTCAATGTCGATAAGAAGATCCGTGGCCGCGTCAAGCGCCAGATGGAGAAGAACCAGCGCGACTTCTACCTGAACGAGCAGGTCAAGGCCATCCAGAAGGAGCTCGGCGAAGGCGAAGAGGGTGCCGACATCGAGGAGATCGAAAAGAAGATCAAGCTCGCCAAGATGCCGAAGGAGGCCTTGAAGAAGGCCGAGGCCGAGCTCAAGAAGCTCAAGCTGATGTCGCCCATGTCGGCCGAAGCCACCGTGGTGCGCAACTACATCGACGTGCTGGTCGGCCTGCCCTGGAGCAAGAAGACCAAG
>Ga0307515_10001133_pt1 | contig 61075 bp, 70 predicted proteins | sample 17_EM_MG_FD_194513 | JGI IMG/M metagenome (GOLD analysis project Ga0307515, IMG submission 194513) | Populus trichocarpa ectomycorrhiza microbial communities from riparian zone in the Pacific Northwest, United States - 17_EM | ecosystem: Host-associated > Plants > Roots > Unclassified | place... | reverse complement strand
CCAATGAACCCATTCCGACGTATGGTCACAGTTGGCCACAACGCCAGAGTGTTTGTTTAAAATAGGAGACCGACAGAGCGAGAAGAAACGGCGACACGGCGATCGGAGGGCGATGTGCAACGCGACGTGTGGTATTGACGCCGGGCGCGGAGTAATCTGCCACCGGGGTGTCTCTGACGGCTCTGACGGAGCGCGTCCACTCTGAAGGAGCCATTCCGCCCGAACGGAAATGTTTTTTGCTGATGTGTGTTGAAAGGCTATGTCGATGTGTTCGATCTGGGTAGCAACAGAGCGTCAACGATTTTTTGTCTTACATATTCGACAATCAAAGGGCTCTATTGTCATGTCCCTCCCAAGTGAATGTATTGGTCAGCATTATAGCCAACAAGGCAAATGACACGCTCATTGCCGCATCCTAAAGATGAGCGTCCACAGAGCGTCGACAATTTTTACTCTTACACATTGGACAATCAAAGGGCTGCGTTGTCACCTCCTGCCAAAGTCCATGTATTGGTCGGCATTGTAGCTACAAAGGCTAATGACACGCACGTTGCCCCATCCTTAAAATGAGCCTCAATGGAGTGTCAACGATGTTTGAGTTAATATCATAGGAAATCCAAGGGTTATGCAGCAACATTGACCAATAATCAAACTATCAGCTGCCTTTCTTGGCAAAAATGCTTGGGACAGTGCCGCTACTATACCCTAAAAGTGAGCATCAACGGAGTGTCATCGATTTTTGGCATTGCATCTCGGACAATCCAAAGTCTGTGTGGCAACATCAACCCATAATTGAACTATCGGCCACCTCTCTAGGCAAAAATGCTTGTGACAACATCGCTGCTATGTCCCAAAACTGAGTGTCAATGCAAAGTCAATGGAGCATCAACATAGCATCAACAATTTTTGGGCATGTAAAATGCATAATCCAATGGCTTCGCATCGACATAAAGCCATAATCACCGTGTTGGCCGCCTTTGTTGGCACAAATGCCACTAACAATTCCACTACTGCCTCCTAAGAATGTGTTTCAGCAGAGCGGCAACAGGTTCTGTGAGGCTCAGTAAGCTTCACAGCAACGAAATGCCTTGAGTCATTCCCAATAGGCATTTTTAACAGTCAGTCTTGGCAGTATGACCCTGTATTCAACATCACAACTATGCATGCAATGTCTCACAGGTCTTACTTTTGTCTTTTGTGTAGCTCAAGAGTCAACATTTAAGCACCTGCATTCTACTCAACAATAATGAGACTTTTGACAGTCTCTCAACTGGAATTACACACCTTCCAAATTCCTACAACCATGTCAGATTCCCAATCTATAAATACCTCATTGCTAGAGGTTATGATATCTTCCAAACTTGAACGTGTCATTATTCGCGATTTGAGCTACCACACTTTACGAATCATATTTGACGTTTGGTGGGCTTCAATACATGTGGGCTCGAAGCGTCCAATTGCTTTGATATACTAGAAATGCGCCATCGTACTGTTTCTATTTGCACTGCGGAATTGAGCAGACCGGCAGCCCTTGCATCATATGCATCATGTGTCATGAAGTTCTTCGCCATACAACAGAACCTGGGACCAGATCCATGTGGAAACACATGCTGGCAAAAGTGCACATTGCAAAGTTAAACAAATTAACAGAGTGGGAAGATTCTGAATTGACAAGTACAACCATTGATGAAACCGCTTTGGCTATATGAAGTGATAAGGCTGTCGTGGAATTACCATTGTAAGTTCGCAAAAGAAATCCATATTCAACTGTTAGATCTTACCTATATCAACACAATTAACAGACACAACGCTCTAAACTGGCAGCAAAGAACTACTTAACTGCCGAATTCCTCCAAGATACCTGGAATAGCTACGTCATGTTAGGATTTGTGTTGGCTCACATTCCATGGAATACAGTATCAAACCTCAAGCTACGACGGTCATTAAATGCATTACACAGCGTGCTGGTGCTTCCATCTGCCAGCACCCTGAGCAACATTTGCCGGAGGGAATACTCACTGACATTGGATGCAATTGAGAAGCAATTGCTGTCAACACATAAAGTTCTCTTAGCTTTAGATGGGTGGACATCAACAAACAAATTAGCCATAGCATCGGACTTAGCTCACTATATGGATCGAAATTGGGCATTGAGACAGGTACAACTCGCATCCGACAAGGTTGATTGCCTGTTCTTTTCCTATTTCCAATCCTAATTAGCAATAATAGGTCAAGGATCAACATACTGGAGCAAGGCTAGCAATACATTGGAATGAAGTTCTAGATCATTTGGAGCTTACCGATGGCCGTTTACCAGGAATTATGAGTGATAATGCTTCTTCCAAGTAGTCAATGACTCGGGAACTACAATCAGCCCTTGAGGCCTCCGGAATCGGTTGGCCTGCAATGAGGAACCACCTCCCATGCATGGCGCACGTCATTCAGCTTGCTTTGGGTGGGTTCATAACTGATCTTGATGTAAAAAGGCCACATCAAGTCATTGGAAGCCCATGGGCGTGATCAGCAATTTGGTGAGAATGAGAGCACGGATATTGGGAAGAGTCAACGACTGCGAAAAGAAAGCAATGCGAGAATCAATAAGGTGTTGGCTATGCGACCAGGTTCGGTGAAGATGATTGAGAAAGTACGTATTTCAAGATATTTTGAAAGACCTGAAACTGACCTTCACATAGCAGAGTATGCTTGCTGTTTTGATTACGCTGAGACCTGGTTGTCGAAACGAGTTCATTTATTGTCAAAAAGCCAGGATAGGAATTGCAGTACTACCAATTACAGATATGAAAACATGGTGTGATTCGACACAGGAGTTGCTTGCGTGAGCCTTCCGATTACAAGCATTTACCCATGAGTTGCTCAACAATCCGAGATACAGTGATTACTGGCCACTCTCCATAACTCGGGATGAATGGACCATTGTCAAGTCCATCATGGAAGTTTCAAAGTTATTCTGATACTGGACCCTGTTGATGTTGAAAAGGCATACTGTTGCTCTTCATCACATCATCATTGACTGCAATGGCATGTTAGATCACATAGATGGCGTTATGCGAGCATTGGCTAAGAAGAAGTCACAATGGAAGGAAGACTTATACTTCGCTGCGAAGGTTCTGCGCCCAAAGCTGTCCAAATATTATGCTGAAGTCACCCCAACAGCCGGTATGCTTCTGATTTCAGCACATATCCTTGAAACTTCCAAGAGGTTGCGATCATTCAGGAACTGGGACAAGGCGATGGATATTAATCCTGAGGACGAGACCTTTCATACTACCAAATACCAGGAGGCCTTTCTGAAGTATGTGCTGACCAAATACTGTGCCAAACATCGACGAATGTCTGTCATTTCACCCTATAATGTTCTGCACAGCAGTATCATCCCCTCTGCAAAGGCTTCTGGATTTGGTCAATCATCTTTTGATCCAAATGATTTGTCCAGCGACTATGAAAAATACTTAACGCCTGAAACCATCGCTGAAATGACACCCAGACTAAGTGATTGCGCAGAACCCGTATTGACTGCTGCAAGGCTCTATCTGGATTCGCCACCTGCATCGCCACAGAACTGGGGGCAAGTGAATCCAAATCTTAATGATTACCACTCCGACGCCATGGAGATTAGCAGTAAATTTTGGTTACTGGATATCACAGACTGGTGGTGCCAGCAAGATGAAATGCACCCACAGTACGCTGATCTCTCAAATGTGGCACACAACATATTCTGTACTATACCACATGGTGTCGGAGTGGAGGCTAGTTTTTGCCATGTGCATGACATTATTGGCTGGAGACAGTCTAAAACGACTGGCGATACACTTCGGGAAAAGGTCATTGTAAGGCAGTTTGCTCCAGCCAATACAGGAATATTTGCGGGTGATAGCGCAGTATTGGATACAGTGGAAACCGAAAACGACTAGGCATTGAAGAAAGAGGCGGAGGAAAGAATATTGGACAGAATGTCCAAGGTCCAAGACTTTTTGGAAATGTGGCAGTGAAGCCAAATTCTACGTACTACATAGAAGGAATCTCGCGCTCAAAAGAAGCAAATGACAGCCGTTGGTTACATTTCAGATACCGAAGAGATCATCAAAGCATCCTTGTCAAATTTTCAACATAACGGTGCAGCTGCATTTAAATTGTCAGAAAGATCACCTTTCCCACCAGCTTTGTCTGCAAAGGACCTCCCAGGAGGACAAACTCAAGTATTAAATATCGGGCCAATCAGAAGAGGTGACTGCGATCGAGTCGACAGTGATGAGGATAGCACAGCAGGAAGCATATCCAACTCCGAAAATTGGCTTAACTGGGATGGTGATTCGGATATTCCAAACGAGAGCGAAGATGACTGTGAGGCAGATGATGTATCCGATGCATAGCTAGGCAATCGCATCAAGGCTTTAGTAAGCCCAGAGCACCGGGTGGTGAGTGCCGCACTAAACTTTTCTGGATTGATTTAGCCATTACAGAGGTCAATGAAACAGGCTGAACAGGGGTTGATGACTGTCAGTGGAATGGAAACATGGAGGAATAAGGGAAATAAGAAAAAGTAGGAAAGATTGGGTCAATATGTTTTCACCAGGTTCTATATGTGGCTTGACCAAGAATGTGACTTAGACAAATATTATGGCAGAATAGTGAGCAGTCGCATGAGGATAATTGTTCATAAACCAAAGTATAGCTGGCGAAATGTAATGTTCAGTTAGATATATCAATTCTGGTAGCACGAGAGGGGCCTGTGCAAGAATATTACTGGGCACGGCATTGCCAACGAGCTGAGTATCAATCGCACCGAAAGGCAACCAATATATATCACTCATTATTTATCCAATTATCTATGGCAGCAGGTATTGACTATACAATAGATTAAGATGAGCGTCAACGAAGTGTCAACAATTCGTGGTATTGTGTCCTGGGTGATCAGACCGCTGATTTGTTGCAGACAGTCATGAAGGGATATCCATCCGCCTTTATAGGAAAGACAGATTGCGATGCCCTCCCTGCCCCATCTTGAAAATCAGCATCAATGAATGTTGGTCGTGCATCTTGGGTAATCTGGGGGGCGACAAGTTGCAGACAGTCATACACGAAGTGGTCACTGCCTTTATAGGCCAAAGAGAGCGCGACATACTCCCTGCCCCATCTTGGATATGAGCGTCAATGGAGTGTGAACAATTGTTAGCCTAGTGTCATGGTTACTCACAGCGCGATGTGGCCATTATTATCTATATACATCGTTTTGACTGTTTTTGTATGTTAAAAGGCTCAAGAACACTTAGTGGTAGCTCTTTGAATGAAATAAGTTGTTACTGTCCCAGAGGATGTGGTGGGAATATCCCATACATATTTGCCTATAATGGCTGCCATACCCTTGTTTATGGATGCTTGTGATCAAGTGGCACTCATATTACCAAAGATGCAAGACCAAAAATTGTTGGCACTCCGTTGACTCTTATTTTCAAGATGGGGTAGGGAGCGTTTCGCTTTCTTCTTTTCCTATAAACGTGGCCAATACTTTGCTTCTGACTGTGTGTAACCTGTCGCCCCCGAGAATACCCAAGATACCCGACCAACAATCATTGACGCTCTGTTGATGCTCATTTTCAGAATGTGGTAGGGCATGTGACTCTGTTGGTTTTGATCATTAAGGCGGCCAATAAATCGAAAACAAACATTGATATACCAATGTCAATGTTTTGCGATGAACAGTAGGATATCTGAATGGGATGATAAATAGTGAAACCCGAAACACAGAACTGGAGATTGGAACTGATGGTTCTAGCCATACCTGCCAATAGCTGCGGGGTGACGGGTACTGGTCTGAGTTTGGCCCCCCAAGAGTCAGCGAGGCAGGTTTTCGGACAGTGTGGAACTGAAGAGACGTGTTTTTTCAGTTCAAACCCAGACTGCTGACAGGTTACCCGGACCCATTGCTAACACTATGCCTGCCCTAACCTGAAAATGAGTGTCAACAGAGCCTCAACAATTTTTGCTCTTGCATCTTTGGTAATCTAATTGTCACTTAGTGTCAATAATTCATATACCATGTAATGGTCGCATTTTCCACCAAAACAGTGCACGATTTCTTTGTTACCACATTTTGGAAATCAGCGTCAACCATGCGTCGACAATTTTTGGTCTTGGATATTGGGTGATCAAGGCATCGCGTGGATATTTGAGATCATAACAGAATTATTGACTGGCTTAGTAGTCCAAAATGCAAAACACAAAAGGAAAAACATTGTTTCCAAAATAATTGATATCATAACCTGCAAAGCACTCAAAAAGGGATTACTGGATGTTGAATAAGTGATTTTAATCAGATACTATTATCAAAGAGCAAAAGCCAGAGCATTATGTGAATCTACTGATGAACCCGCTGGACAACCCGCTGACAACATGCCCAGTTCGGACAGGTTGGGAAATATCCATCGAACCGTACCTGAATTGACAGTTCAGGTGTACTGCCAACCTGGACCGCCAATTTGGCGATGTTTCAGTTCCGAACCGGGCCCCGAGCTGAAGTGATGGTCAGGAACCATTGCTAACATTTGGAAGCAGACATTGAGTCTGATATAAAGCTAGACAATGTCATTGAGGCTCCGGAAAGCCCAGAGCACCAGGATATGAGTGCTGCACCAAATGTTGCCGGAATGATTCGGCCAACACAGAGGTCAAAGAAACCGGTTGGAAATGTGTTGATGACCATCAATACAATGGTAATGAGAAAGATCAAGGGCAACAAGAATAAGTAGGACAGAAAGCATCAATGTATTTTCACCAGGTTCTGTATGTTGTTTGGCCCAGATTTTCATTAAGAGAAATATTATGGGAGAATAATGAGCAGTTGCATGTGAATATTGGTTAATAAACAGACCTATAGCAGGCAAAATGAATCATTTGGCAAGATGTGTAAATTTTAATAGAATAAGAGCGACCAGTGCAAGAATATTGCTGGGCTTGGCTTCGCCAAAGGGCTAAGTCTCAATCAGTCAGAAAGGCAACCAACAAGATCAAATAATTGTGAATCCAATTATCGACGGCCGAAGATTTTGAATCGACAATGCATCAACACCCGCTTTAATGGAGTGTCAATGATTTTTGGTCTTGTAAGTACCCAAAGCTGGCTGATGGTGATAGAGCAAAGCTGGGTAGAAGATTCCAAGCAAAAATATTTGTGATTGATTTATGCTGAGTAGATACTGGTGGCTGCAATTTGAGTAAAGCTGGCTGGTGATAACTGGGTAAAGCTACACAGAGGCTGTTAAACAAAGATGGTAGTATTGAAGTGATGGTGGGTGGCAGATTATAACTGTGGATTATGCAAAGCTGGCTGATCATGTATATTCAATTATAGCTTGACACTGACAGCAATAAATCAAGTAAAGTGGAATATAGCCTGCCTAGCAAAGAAGGTGGTAATGGTGACAACATTAGCAATTGTAAACAAGGGGGTTGTGAAAGGGCATAAGGTATGAGAAATTTACATTGTGCTGTAATCAGTTATGACATATAGTAACACCCTTATAACACTTCTATAACACTCTTGTAAGAAACCAAATACTTGGTGTGCAATCTTATATTGTGGTAGTCAACTATAATACATTGTTACTGTCATAAGTCCATGGCAGTAACAGTAGCAGAGAAGTATCACCTGATACATATAAGACTATATATGTTTGTTCAACATACTAATTCCTTGGTATTATATTTTCCAGACATGATTAGAGAATTCAGCTCAGGTAGAATATCCATATGACTGTACTTGTTAATGGTTTTAATAGAAAGTATATTTATAGTATTTCAATTCTTACGAATTCTAGTGCAAAGTTAAATCTAATTACAAATCTTCTCAAGAAAGTATTGAAGTTATTAGAAACTATCAAAGAGCCATCAAATTATTAACAGAATTCGTATATACAACCTAAACAGATGTTTTCTTTATTTGCTACTTATTTCCGTTGCATTATGTAAATATTTAGCAGCTATGAGACATTGACTCAGAGGCTTCTTGAGCATTGCAATTCTACAGCTTGCTTTCACCTTCATTTTAATGATATTATTATTCGTCTTTTAATGTATCTGGATTTCACTAAGGCAAATTGCAGTGCTGATCCCATATGGTGACAAGGCTATCTGTTTGTCAGAAGTAGTAATACTATCTTGGGGTATTTTCAAAATCAATGACTAATTATTTGATTAAGTGTCAACTTTCGATCCAGCATTTGGTCAAAGGCCCCCAGAGATGTAACAACATTTCTTCAATTTTGAATGGATATTCAAAGTTTCAGACTCACTCATTATTGCCACCAGTCAATGGTGATAATTATGGCACACTGACCTTTACCATAGTGGAAATTATAAATGTTTCCATAATGTTCATTGCTGTTTACTACCACAACATTCAGAATCTGTACAACTGCATAATAGTTAACCACTCCCACAAACATGTAGATGAAAATATGACAAATGTACTTGTGCAAGTACCTTCTAATGATAACCACACAAAGTCCACTGAACTCAATGTGTTTATGGTAATTAGAGGTTAATTCAAGGTCAATTTGAAGTTCCATTTATGGATATTTCACTTTTGTTTTTAATATACAGATTTTCTTGTTCATCTGGATGGCTATCCTCAGGCTACAATAGTACTCTCTTCCTGCTCCCTTTCTAAGCAGCATTTTAGAGAGGCTACAGTGGAAATCACAAGTAACACATTACCTTTGTGTATATTTATTTGTGATTTGTTTATTTGTTACTCCGCTGAGTATAGTGAGAAAGGGGTTATTGCATATATGGAGCATTTCCATTGCATATGGCACATAGGATTCACCGAGACTGATGGGGAATATTATCACCCAATGACAATCTTTATTCCTGTCTCGGCTAAAGATACCAGGTGAGTGTATATACATGTATATAAGGTATACTCTGAATGCCATATATAAGATCTCAGAAACGCTCCTATAATTTAGAAAATACAAGCTTCAAACAATCAGTATTTCCCACCAGTTGTTGAAATACTGCTTGCTAGAGCAGTTGGTAAATTCAGATATATTGGAACATTTCACATTTTATATATAGCATTTGGAGTATATCTTGCTTCCATTCATGCCCACACAGCTGATATCTCCAGTAGAGTGTAGAATTACCATCATCATTATGAGACGATAATCCCCATCGGCCCAGCTTAAATCTACAAGTCATCTGTCAGGGAGATAGTCTATATATTCTTCCCTTCCCCCTCTTGCTATACTCTACAGAGAAACAAACAAAAAAAGAACCATATAAACAATAAACTTGTAACATCTGCAGTAGCTAGATTAAATCTCTGTGTGATACGTGAATAGGAATCGAGTACTACTGTAGCCTGAAGTTGGCCATCCATATAAATAGAGAAATCTGTCTACCCATATCACATGTAAAACAACCCAGAATCAAATCTTAATGTAATCTCCAATTGACCTGCAATTACCATAAACCAATTGCTTTTGTGAACTAAATATGCTTTTCATAAACAAGTGCTTTCAGAAGTATATCTGTTATACTTTCATCTGTGTGGACATTGGTGTGGTTTACTATTCAGCATGTGTGCAGATTCCTGCTTTCATGATAGCAAATGTTGATATGCTTTGTTTGAACTCTAATAATTACTGGAGACCTAAGAGTAACAGCTCTGTGGTTATGGCATTAGAATTGCTCTGGTGGTAGGTGTTTGAATTAGATAGCTTTTGGTAATTGAAGTCATGATTTTGCTTCTTAAAAGGCCTCCAAGCAGACAATATACCCAGCCTTGACAGTTGACATGGCAATGACATGTTGCATTTGAGACTGCCCCAAGCTGGCTCCATTGCCACCAAGAAACACTTTACCTCCCCTTGAGTTCTGGTTCCTGGAGTCATTGGCCCAATCGGAATCTAAGTTCATGGTAAGCCTCATGCCAATGCCGATAATAATGACATTGCTGATGCTGATGCCAATGCAGATGCCATTGCCATTCAAATGGAATTGAAAATCAGCTGTGGATTTGAGGTACTGAAGAACTCTCTTACCAGCAGTCAATGTTATAGGGGTACTAGATTCCAATAATGAATAGAATATTGATTAGGACCTACAACAGCTACCTGGTAAAATAGGCTTCTCGTTTTTCCTTGTTTTTCCCAATACTCAACTTCTCATCAACCCTGACAACAACAAACTGGAAAATGTAATCATTATGGAAATGAATACCTTCTTCAAAACTGTTCTGGACCATCTCACTAGTGTGACAGTATGGTAACATGTTACACTGGTCAGGAAATGCTTCGGTGTAACCATAATGGAGATAGAATATCCCCATTACCACTGTGTTACAGTTGTGTACTATAGATTATGACTGCCTACTATGGACTTTGGTAATTAGGGAAGTGTTCTGGGTATGCTATGTGGGTGTTACAATGTGTAACATCAAATTGCAGAATGAAGCATATTTCTCATACTGTATGTATTCTATCAACCCCTTTTTTCAATTGTCATCTCCACCACCATCACCATCACCACCATCACCATCACCACCATCACTATCACCACCATCACCATCACCACCATCACCATCGCCATCACCACCATCACCATCACTACCATCACCATCACTACCATCACCATCACTACCATCACCATTACTACCATCACCATCACTACCATCACCATCACCACCTTTGGGTATTTTACTCATAAATTATTCCTCCATCAGCTGTATGTATTACACCCCTGCCAACTCTCAGTAAAGCCAGATCCTCTGCCAGTTGGGATGGCAGATCCGCTGCTGTATTCAAACCAAGATCTTACCGACTTCATTTCAGCAAATGCAGATCCACTGTTTGAAGCGAAGCCCTATCCCTCCGTACCAGCAAGCACAGATCCACTGCAACCAGCGAAGCCAGAACCACCGCTACCAGCTTGCTCCCACCGATGCCAGATTGTCAGGAAGGTAAAAGTGAGCATGTCAGAGCAGTGAAACTAAGCATGACAGAGTTGAGGGAGCAAAGCCAGATCCAAAGCTTCTTGCCAGCTTATAGCAAATCCAGATTCTCCACTACCAGTAAAGCCATATTCACCACCACCAGCTTGCTCCCAGTGAAGCCAGATCCATTGCCACCAGCAAGGCCTGTTTCACCCCTACCAGTGAAGTCGTATCCACCACTACCAGCTTGCTCCCAGCAAAGCCAGATTGTCAGAGAGGTAAGAGTAAGCATGTCAGAGCAGTGAGACCAAGCATGTCACAGTTGTGGGAGTGAAACCAGATCCAAAGCTTCTTGCCAGCTCATAGCAAATCCAGATTCTGTGCTACCAGTGAAGCCATATCCGCCGCTACCAGCTCACTCCCAGCAAAGTCAGATTGACTGGTACCAGTGAAGGCAGGTTTACCCCTACCAGCGAAGCCAGATCCACTCCTACCAGCTTCTTCCCAGCGAAGCCATAACAATAGCTTGTTGCCAGCTCATAGCAAATCCAGATTCTCTGCTACCAGTGAAGCCTCAACTACCCTTACCAGCATGCTTCCAATGAGTCCAGATCCACTGCAACCAGAGAAGCCAGTTTTGCCCCTACCAGCAAAGCCGGATCCACTGCTACCAGCTTGCTCCCAGTGAAGCCTGATCAAATGCTTCTCGCCAGCTCATTGCAAGTCCAGATTCTTTGCTACCAGCGAAGCAACATCCACCCCTACCAGCATGCTTTCAGCGAGCGCAGATCCACTGCTACCAGTTCGCACCCATCAAAGCCAGATCCACAGCTACTTTCCAGCGTATAGCGAGTCTGAATTCCCTGATACCTGCGAACTCATGTCCACCACTACCAGCTTGCTCCCAGCGAAGCAGAATTGTCAGAGAGGTGAGAGTGAACATGTCAGAGCCATGAGACCAAATATGTCAGAGTGCTAAAAGTGAGTATGTAAGAATTGTAAGAGCAAGCATATCGGTTGTGAATATGAGCATGTCAGAGTTGTTTGGGCAAGCTTGTCACAGTTGTGAGACTGAGTATGACAGAGTTGTGGGAGCATTATAAGCTTGTCAGAGTCATGAAAGTCAGAGTGTGTGCTTGGCACAGTTGTCCAAGTGAGCATGTCACAGTTAAAAGAGTCCATGTTAAAAATGCGAAAAGAGATGTCAGAGTAGCAAATAAATGAGTAATTGTAATCCATAATTAGTAAATTGCAGTATATAATACATGTGCTACAATTGAATTACTGTGTAAATTCAGTTGTGCTTTCAGTAAATTACACGTGTAATATCGGAGGTTATAGGAAATGGCTGTGGGGTAGATTGTATGATTTAGTGATATTGGTGTTACAGAAGGTTACTGTACGCCATATGGCCTATGGTGGATTATATGTAAAAGAATATCTTTTCCCAGACACTGAAGGTCATACTGAACTCTGAGAATGCCAGCATGATATGCTATCTGATAAGCATTGGAAGACAGATTATATGCTTTGGAAAAATGCTGTAGCTGTTATGCCATAACCATTGTGCTGAATCTCTCTATTGACCCAAAGTCACTGACTCTCTAAGTGTGATTGACATGTAAGCAAGAACTAAAGTGTATACGGCTCTGCTGTGCACAACTCTCAACCAACCCACATGGTGACTGCACTCAATCGGTCCCCACACTCCTCCAGGGTGGTATCACGACAGTAAAACAAATCCACAAACAAAGCAAAGATTGAGCCTTGCCTGAAGTTCATCCCAAACACTCAACTGTGGCTACAGCTCCTGCAAAACAATAATCCTCTCACTCGATATCACTTGCTTTGGCTGCTCTGTCACCAGGACCTTTCCGTAGATGCACTTTTGCCAGCATTTGGTGTGGTGTACCGTCTGCTCTCTTTTGATTGATGCAGCATTCCTGCAACCTTTGTATACAACCGGAATAACCCTCCAATCAGGTGTGCCACACCCAAATGACTTCCTCGACCTCGACCATTACACTCTGCTGGTACTTTGTCATATATCTTGAACCTGTAGCCATTGACAGGCACATTCTGCAACCCCCAATTCGTAAGCCACAATTGCGACAGTGAGTTGTGTACTCCTTAGACATGCCAGACATTTCTCATAACAGCCTCCTGTTTCCGGCCTCCTGGCAATTGCAGTTTTAGTTGTACATCTCCATGTCTGATGGCCTTGCCTGCTACCCTGCCAGCCAACTCGCAAATCTCCAGCTTGTCTCTGTCAGTATACTCTGTCCAGTGTTCGAAGTTGCGCTGATCTCCGTATATGTGAGAATCGTTGGCACAATCCAAATACCAGCTCTCCTTTGATGGGGCTTCTCTGCCAGTTGTGGTCATCCAATAGTACTCAATAGATGTTGTTGTCGTCACTGCAGCTGTGGCTGTCTCTCGTGGTGCTGAGCTTTCCTCCTGCACAGTACTTGAACAATACGTCACAATGCACACTATCTGATGGCATCTGTAGCATTCCTGAGTATGTCTATGGCGATGCTTCTCACTCTCTGAACTACTACCATCGCCCATACAGCCGCTAGAAGGGGACATCCAGGACTTCCAAGTCTGCTTCGAATTCGGCTTGTTCCTCTTCATTTTCAATTTAGAGAGCATGACTGCTACTTCTGAATTGTCACCATTCTGTAATCAGACTTTGTGGGCTTTGATCGTCGTAACAATCATCTTTGGTTCATTAGCCAGGGTGTCAATCTTGTCGTACATCAATTGGGCGAAAAACCTCCAATCAACATCCTTACATATAGCCTGCAACAGGTAGTAGCTGTGTTCGCTCTTTGGCATTGTACCAGTCGAACTCTCTGCACAGAGGTTAAAGTTATTTACATACCCCAGGGGCTTCGATGCATATTCCTGCAGATCCTCGCAATCCCTCAACTTCACCGCTGCCATTTCATCTCGCAAAGCCCACTTATTCAGCTTTACCATCTATTCATACTCCTCCTTCCACTGATCCCACAGCGCCTTTGCCTCTTTCTGAACACCATACTGCTGCTGCATAGACCTCTCCATCATGAGGAGAATGGTCAACCTAGTGATTCCGTAATGCTCATGCCATGCTATGAACTCTGTCGCGTTGTTTGGATCCGGTGCTTCCTCCGGATCCTCGACAACACTGAGCACCTGTTACTGCTCCAAGAGTATGTCAGTTTCCAAACTCCGGCTGTTGTGGTCTGTACCATCAAACTTCTTAATTGAGATTGCTCTTGATTCAGCCGTCTTGTCATCCATATGCACATATGGCAGTTGGTCTGTACTCCTCTCAGACCATGTTGATGGAGCCATAATTACTGTTCGCAATGGTTCCAGATTGTCACCTCAGGCCTGGGTCTGGGTCGAAACCAAACCGTTGCCAAATTGGCGGTCCAGGTCATCAATACACCTGAACCATCAATTCAGGTATGGTTTGATGGAAGTTTCCCAACCAGTCTGATATAGGCAGGTTCTCAGCGGATTGACCAGCGGGTCCATCAGTAGATTTCTATAATGCTCTTGTTTTTGCTGCATGATAATAGTATCTTATCAAAATCACTTTTCAACATCCAGTAATCACTTTTTGCATGTTTTGCAGTTTGCGATAATGATTATTTTGGAATCCATGTATTTGCTTTCATATGTTGTATTTTTGCCTATTAAGGTGGTCAATAGTTCGGTTATGAGATTGAATAACCATGCGATGCCTTCATTACCTAATTTGCAAGAACTAACATTGATCACTGTCCGTTGAAGCTCATGTTCATGATGGGGTAAGGAAGATATCATGTACTGTTTTGCCTGCAAAGGCGGCAATTACTTCATATATGGATTAATGCCACAAAGTGACACTTAGATTAGCCAAGATGCAAAACCAAAAATTGTTGACACTGTGTTGACACTCATTGTCAGGATGGGGCAGGGAGCGTGTCGCTTTTGTTTTAGCCCCTAAAGGCAGCTAAAATGTCATTTATGGATGTCTGCAACCAGTCACCACTTAGATAACCCATGATGCAAAGCCAAAAATCATTGACGCTCCGTTGATGCGCATTTTCAGAATGGTGCAGTGACCATGTCACTTTCTCCTTCGCCAATAAAGGCTGCCAATAGGTTGGTCATGCATAACAGCGACCAAATCAATTTTCAATTGCGTTACAAACAACATCGAAATTCGTTGACAGTTCAGTGACACTCATTTTCACAATTGGGCAGTGACCGTGTCACTATCTTTTTCTACTTATCAAGACTACCGATAGGTTGGTTATGCATAACAGTGACCAAATCAATTTTCAATTACCTTACTTACAAGACACACAATTGTTGACACTGATTTTCAGAATGAGGAAGTAACCGAGTTGTTTGCTCTTTTGCCTATAAAGGCTGCCAATATGTCGGTTATGCATAACAGCGACCAAGTCACATTTCGCTCACTTTACTTACAAGACCAAAATTCATTCACACTTCTTTGATTTTTATTTTAATGTATTGTCTAGTCAAAATCTGCTGCCATCAATAATTGTGCGAAGAATTATTTGAACTGATTGGTTCCATTTGTGTGTAATTGAGACTCTGCCCATTGGCAAAGCCGAGCCCAGTAATATTCTTGCACGGGTCGCTCTCAGTCTATGAAAATTTATATATCTTGCTGAAATGGTCATTTCGCCCGCTATGGATCAGTTTATCAACAAATACTCACATGCAATGGCTCACAATTCTCCCACAATATTTCTCTTAGCAAAATTCTCGGTCAAGCAACATATAGAACCCGGTGAAAACATATTGACCCATTCTGTGCTACTTTTTTTGTTTCCCTTATTCCTCCTTGTTTCCATGGTATTGACCACCACAAACCAGTTTTAAACCTTCTGTTTGACCACTCTGTCGGCCGGATAGACCTGGGAACATTTCGTGGGGCATTGACATCCCACCGCACTGAGCTTTCAATGTCTTTGATGGCATTGTCTAGCTTTGCATCGGATTCATCATCAGCCTCGCAGTTATCGTCACTCACATTTGGAATATCCAAGTCACCAGTCCAGTTAAGCTATTTTCTGGTGGCAAAAATACTTTCAGTGGAACTATCCTCATCACTTTGGCTGGATGACGATTGATTCTTTCTATTCAGAGGACATTTAATACCTGAGTTTGTCCTCCAGGGAAGTTCTGTGCAGACAAAGCTGGTGGCAAATGTGATCTTTCTGACAATTTAAACACAGCCGCACCATCATGTTGAAAGTTTGACCAGTATGCTTTGACGATCTCATCCATATCTGAAATGAATCCTATAGCTGTCATTTTCTAGTTTTAAGTGTGACATTTAGTGTTAGCAACAGTTGCACCCCGCTAGAACGGTTCCTGGTTGGGGTTGGAACCAGACCCAAACAGTTGCAACTGTTTTACCACTTGAAAAACCAGGACTGTTGCTTTTGGGCCAGTTTCCACCTCAATACCAGACCTTTGCAAACCCAGATTTTTCGCTCCAATTCAGGATATGAGTTCTCATCACATCGCAACATAATCTATATGTGGATTACGCAGTTTCAGGAGCTCTTTCAACAGGGGGTCTCCGACTGGGAATCGGAGCAATATTCATTGAGTCGCTGTTTAAAACCCGCGATTTGGGTGTGATTTTGAGTGTGATTTGATAGCAACCCAACAAATATTGATCAGATTATAAATTAGAGACCAGGGCATGAAAGAGCTTCTAAAACTGCATCTATTACATATATACTATTGTGTGATACAATAAGCACTCGAAAACCTAATTGCAGCCAAAATTGTATGAACTGCAAAACTTCACCGTGGTCCAGTTCCAACCCAGCTAAAAACCGGCGGTTTTATTTCCAGTCCAGCTTACAGTGCCGCCAAGAATCAGTGGGTCACGTTGTTGGATGAGTCTGGAACCTAACCAAACTGGTTGAGCGGTCCGAGTCTGGACCATTCGTGGGTTACCCGGACCCATTGCTAACACTAGCGAGATTGCATCTGTGTAGCACGTAGGGGTGGGCCACCCTGCCATATCTCTAAACAGTTGGGGACCTTGGCCATTCTGTGCACTTTTCCTTCATCTGCCACTTGCTTCATGTCGAGGTCGTTTCCAGGTTGTATCCAATGCTCACTCATTGCCTGCCAATATCTTGTGATTGGCTCCAGCAAACTGCCTTACAACAACGTTTTTGCGAAGGGTCTCGCCTGGTGTTTTTGACTGCCCCCAGCTGATAACATCTCGCCCAAGGGGAGAACCTGCTTCCCCTCTGACACCATGTGGTATGATAGACAATATGTCGCGTGCTGCATTAGAGGGATTGGCATACTTGGAGTGTGATTCTTCTGCTTGGCGCCACCAGTCAGTGATATCCAGTATCCAAAAGGTATTGCTAATTTCCATGGGGTCGGAGTGATAATCATTAAGATTTGGATGTATTTCTCCCAGTTCTTTGGTGATTCAGGCGGTGAATTCAAATAGAGCATTGTGACTGTCAATAAGCATGCTGCGCAATCACTTCATCTGGGTGTCATTTCAGCCCCATGTTCAGGCGTCCAGTATCCATCCTCTTCGCTGGACAAAGCATATGGATCAAACGAGCATTGACCTGATCCACAAGCAGTTGATGAGGGAAGAGATTGTTGAGTGGTATATTTTTGGGTTTAATGACGGACAATCGTCTATGTTTGGCACAGTATTCATTCGCTACATACTTCAGAAACGCCACCAGGTATTGGGTGGTATAAGATGTCTTGTCCTCAGGATGAATAGCCATTCCCTGGTCCCACTTCCTAATAAATCGCAACTTCCGGAAAGAAGCATGGATGTGTCCTGAAATGAGAATCATACCCGTCATTGGAGTAACCTCAGCATAATATTTGGACAACTTCGGTCACCCAAACTTCATGGCGAAGTATATGTATTCCTTCTATTGAGTCCTGTTCTTAGCTAATGCTCTCATAACATCATTCATATGATCGAACATGTCATTGTAGACAGTGATAATGTGATGCAGAGTTACCATATGCCTTTTCGACATCCACAGGGTCCAGTATGGGAATGGCCATACAACTTCCATGAAGTAGTTGACAATTGTCCATTCATCCTGCGTTGTGAAGAGTGGGCGGTAATCCCGGTATTCTGGATTGTTGAGCCACTTGGGGGTGACTTCTTGGAATCAGTAGGCTCACTCAAGCAACTCCATCGTCAAATTCCACCCAGTTTTCACATCCATATTCACTACTACTGTGATTTGTACTTTGGCCTTTTGACAGTCAGTGAACTCGCTTCGACATCCCGGTGTCAGGGTAATGAATATAGCTAGCATTCGTTGCCGTAGGAAGGTCAGTCTCTGGACATTCAAAATTTCTTGAAATACGTACTTTCTCGAATATCTTTGCCAAAGTTGGTCTCATGACCGACACCTTGTTGATTCTAGCGTTACCCTCATTTCGAAGTTGTTGACTCTTCCCAATGTCTGTGCTTTCAGTCTATCCAAATCGGTGATCGCGCACTTGGGTTTCCCAAGACTTGGTGCGGCCTTTCACACTTTGACTGCTCATGAATGCACCTAAAGCAAGCTGAATGACATGCGCCATGCACAGTATGTGCTTTCTCAATGCAGGCCACTCGATTCTGGAGGCCTCCAGGGTTGATTGTAGTTCTCGAGTGATTCAGGAGTATGAGGAAGCAGAATCGGTCATCATTCCAAGCAAACAGCCGTCGGTACGCTCAAAACGATCAAGAACTGCTTTCTGATATATGGCTAGCCTTGCGCCGGTATGGTGACCCTGGACCAATGATCCATAGTAAGGTTTCGCAATGGGAACAGAACAGGTTATCGACTTCATTGAAAGTGAGTTGTACTTCGTCCAATGCCCAATTTGGATCCATGTTGTAAGCACGGAACAACGTATTGGCAAATTTATTCGTTGATGTCCACCTGTACACAGCTAAGCTAAATATATTTCTTGGTGGTAATTGCTTCTAAATTGCATCCACTGTCAGTGAGTATTCCCTCTGCCAAATGTTGCTAAGGGTGCTGGCGGACGGAAGAACCAGCTCGCTGCTTATGCATTATATGACCGTCGTAGCTCTTGGATAGATATCGCATTCCCTGCAATATTAGGCGAAAGAAATCGTAACATGAGGTAGCGATTCCAGGTGTCTTCAATGATTCCACCAGTCTGGACGGAACCGCTCTGGGGTTGGGCTCAGTCCGGTCCGGTCCCACCGGAAGGTCGGACTGGACCGGGCCCCAGAATGGCACTCTTGGACTGGACGGGCTTGGTCTGGACCAGTCCAAACAGCATAATATTTATCAATTTCAAAGTAGATCCGAAAAACTACAGAACTGAGACAGTAATCCCTGCAACCCTAACTCAGACACAACCCGAAGGAAGATCAGCAGCCAAGGCCCAGAGGGAGGCCGACAAATGCAGTAAGCACTTTGACTACAGAATGAAGGGCAAAGCAGGCAATAGGGGACTTATCCCAAATTCCCAATGACAAGCGCAAAGTCATTGGCAACAAGATTCTACCAACTGAAGTGTGGGCATGCGCCTACCGGAGCTTACCTATACCGATTTGGTCACCGAGAGGATGACAAGTGCAGGTGAATGGTAGGACAAACACGGGAGCATCTCCTCCATCACTGCGGCCATGGACGTTGGGAAGTTCCCGCCGGGGTGAGGCATGGAGGCCGCAGTGGCCAGTCTTTCTTTTCTCTCCTGCTTTCTCTTTCGTTTGTCAGTGGGGACGAAGGGTAGTAGATGGGAGCTCTGCCATCTAACCGGCTTGCCCGGAGGTGGAGGGAATAAGGCTCTGTCATACCATAGCTAGAGTAAATACAGTATGAATAAACAACAACAACTCAGACACAACGTCACTTCATAACAACCACCCTCTGCAAGCAATCACTATGAACCAACCTGCGACTGCTAGCAAGCACCACCACGAGAAACCCAACCATACCAAAGGAGTGGTGAGTGGTGAGTGGCAAGTGGCAAGTGGCAAGTGGTGAGGGGTGAGATGTGCATTGTGACTTGTGAATGGCAAGATGAGTCTACATGTATGAGTATATGTGTATGAGGCTAATTGTTGACTCAGTGTATCAGTAACTCCAAGCATATTCGGGCCGATTCAGCCCGAGTGGACTGGTCCAATGCTGTCCAGGCCAGTTCAGTCCAGGTCCCGAAAAATTGGGAATTGGTCTGATTCCGGTCCAAAAATTTCTTGGACTGGACCTGGACTAGACTGGTCCATTGCTGGACTGGTGGAATCATTGGGTGTCTTCATGAAATATGGCAGTTACAAAGTCCTTAGCTGCCAATTTAGAGCGCTTTGTCTGACAACTCAGTTAATATGGATAAGATCTAAATGTTGAATATGAATTTCCTTTGCAAACTTACTATTGTATTTCCTCGACTTCCTTGTATTTTTAGTATAGCCATAGCTGTTTCATTCACTGTTGAAGTATTCAATTCAGTGACTTCTGACTCTGTTAATCTGTTTAACTTTGCACTTTGTACTTTTGCCAGCAAGTGTTTCCCCATTGAGCTGGTTCCATGATCTGACCGATGGCAAAGAACGTGATGACAAATAATACATATGATGCCAGGGCTGCCGGATACCACATTTCCGCAGTGCCAATAGAAACACCATGAAGGCGCATGTCTGGAAATCTTCCAAGGAATTGAATGCTTCGAGCTCCCATTCATAGATGTCCACCCAGCATTAAATATGATTTGTTCAGCAAGGTCACTCAAATCGCAAATAATGGCTTGTTCATTTTTGGAAGACATCATAATGTCTAGCAACAATGTCTTTAACTATTGTGAATCCGACAAGGTGGTAGGGATTTGAAATCTCCATCATTCGAATTGAGAGACTGTCAAAAGTATTGTTATTACTAAGTAGATTGCTGGTTCTTAAATATTGACTCTAGAGCTACGAGCAAGAAAAACATAAGATCTGTGAGACACTGCATGCCTAGTGTGAAGTTGTATACAAAGACATATTGAAAACACTGACGGCTAAAAACTTCATTTAGGAACGATGCAATGCGGTTTATCGCTGTGTAGCTTGCTGACCTCCCACAATCACTGTTGACGCTCTGTTGAAGCTCATTTTCAGGAGGTGGTAGCGATATCGCCACTATCAGTTTTGCCCATAAAGGTGGCCAATACTATGATTCTGCGATAGTCCAGTTGCATAGCCCTGTGAGTATCTAAGATGCAAGACGGAAAATTGTTGATGCTCCGTCGACATTCATCATTAGGTGGTGGTAGCAATATCGTCAGTAGCATTGTCACCAATAATGGCGGCGGGTAGTTTGATCATAGGTTGATGCCGTTGCACAGCCCTTGCATTATCTAAGATGAGAGACCAAAAATTGTTGACACTCATTTTTACAATAGGGCAACAAGCGCATCGCTTGCCTTTCTACCTATCAGACGACCAATAATGTCATGTTGGAAGGATGTGACTTTGCAGCCCATTGATTGCTGATCGTGTAAGAATAAACATGATGGATGCTCCGTTGACCCTCACCTTGAACTCATCCTAACAGTCATTGTATGTGCAATAATTGGATACAAAAATTCAGATAGTCTTTACTGACACCCAAAATATCATTTGTATGCATAATCATTTGCATCCCAAAGCTTCTTCGCCTTTCAATTCCTGATTCACAATTATACTTGTCTTTTGAGCAATAGATGGCGTAGCCGTATCTCATTCCAGTGCTTTCGGCCTGCAATTTCTGGCATGTAGATCCATTCACCAGTTTTTGATTAATATTACCCGACGTCCTCACCTTTCCTCATCCAGCTCCATCTCCTCGATTTCCATGACCTACCATAAGCAATTTTCAAAATCTCCACTTTGTGCACCAGGTATGTGTGGAGCATTATGCAGTTTGAGGCATGGATTAGTGCAGCATGACAGTCACCAATCATACACATTCATATCGCACACTGACTGCTCCTTCTATGACGTGAATGACATCACTGACAGAAACCTTGTTATTGAATTTGGTCTATATTTAGTGGATGCTTTCGCACTTTCTGATAACTGACAAGTCAATATCAAGTATTTTGGTCGTATATCAACATGATTTGGAGTCTGCAACGCTTGCATGGGGCGTACAAACATTGCACATGCACAGATCAATTATCATGTCTCACAATTTGGTCACTGAAAGACAGAAGAAGCTGACACATAGTAAAATAGATACACAAATTGCATTTCAAGGAGATTCATCATCACCAATTGCAATTTGCCTATCTATTCCTCCGGCGATGCAGAAGCCATCACCATTACTTTGTCTGAATCCAATTGCTATATCATAATTATGTTGGGAGGCAATATGCAGCGGTAACAGAATACAGATTCGGCAGGCTTCGCATCCTTACTAAGTGACGAATCCGGCGATGAGTCGAGAGGTAGAGACACTATGCGTTTGTGACACTGAGGTTCCCCAGAACCTAGCCTCATATGACTACTTCCTGGTCGAAAAGTCCCTTGCAGCATTCGCAATATTCCAGGGACGAAATCAAGAGTCTATATAACCTCCCCAAATGTTGTTCGTGCTGGTGTAGCTGCGACATTGTCCGTTTGCGGAGTAACAACTGCTGGAACCTTGAATTCAGCTGTCCCGCACTTCATGTCTGTTTCAAGGAAGCAGTAAACCGCATCCCCCCATCCCGGTTGTGTCAATTCATCAATCTTCATCTGCTTCTGCCTAAACCTCTCCATGCTGAGCTGTACTATTTTGGAGATTGTGCCCATCACCCAGCTGGGTCTGTCATCTTCACTCAGCATGCCCAGCCCTGTATCTGATTCAGCATCTTCCAAATCTTCTGCATGCTCCTCATCGTCGGAGAGGGCAAGAGTGCTCAGACTGCTTCCGATCACATCCATTATCATCTCAAATGTATTTTCACACATTCTGGTTGTCAATCCCGCGTTTCCGGCATTTTTCATATTTTCCTGCTCCTGCTTATTTGCTTTCTCTGCGTCTTCAACTCGCTTTCTTCCCACAGTGGTTTCTCTCTCCACATAATCCTCAATCCATTGCTCTTTCTCTTTGTTGCTTAAAAAGTGCATTTCTAGTCTTTTCTCTGCCACAAGCTTCATTTTGGATTGCAAGCTGCGCAATGCCCCAAGGGCTTGGACTCTTCCTGCTTGCATGCCGCTCCTGCCTTGATTTGCTTGATGATATCATCGGGTCGAACTATTTATCCATTTGCCGTAATTGCCTGCCGGTAGTGGCGACAAGTTCTTTTTCACACTGTTAACCATTGTATTTTGAGTTGACTTTGTTATTGGGTGAGAGATTGGATATTGCAAGATATGGAGAATATGGAGGCAAGCTCCGTCTTTGATGTCAAGGTTGGTACATTTGATCAACTTGAACAAAGCAAAATCTGCATTATGTCCGTCATTAAATTGGGATTAGTTATGCTAATGGTACAATGTGATTTGATTTTTAGTCTCTGTTTCATGTACAATCCCCAGGATTTGTTGAGACAACCATCACCAGCGGTCCGTTCCATTGTAGAATATCCCGTTGATATCACAAAAACCTCAGATTTCAGACATCATTCACGTCTAGTTATCCCTGTACACAAACACACAACATCGGACGAACATACTGCAAATCGTGGGACGATTCGAAACCCCTGCAACCTGTGGCTATATCCAGCAGGATTCATCTTGAGTGGATCATGCATGATGCCAGTTACTCATTCCATTTCGACTTGAAGCTAACTATTTTTCCCTCAGGACTTCTCACTTCTTTTCATTATCATCTTCCTATCCTTTTCCACACCTGCAAATCATGGCTACACAAACACCTCAGCAAGGTGAGAGCAGATCTCAATCGAGCCGACCGACAGGCCTTGCATTCAATGCAGCGCATGCTGGGACACAGCAACAATGGAGACAACAGTTAGTCTACCATGACATTTCCAATTCAGCCACCGACAATATCACCCAGGATGCACATTGACAAATGGTCTGTAAAACCAGCAGCAGCAAGAATATGAAGCAGCTTGTGATAGGATGTGAGTATATCCATATCAGGGTGCATGGCCGTCAACTGACGATATAACATACAGCTGGGATACGTAGAGAGCTATGTGACCAATTTATAGATGCCCATAATGGGAAACCTCCACGGTCGACCAAGGCATTTGTACGCACAGTACATGAAATCAAACATCATGCTGGTGTCAGTTCTGGGATTTCTGCGGTCCAATTTCATGATAAGCATCACTGAGAGTGGGAGAAACAGGCTTTGAACACCTTAGAGGAGGCTACGGAGTCATATATGGTTGAGGTGATAGCCAAATCTCACTTTTGGAAGCAGCAACTAATTTCTTGTAGGTTTTCAATAGATCCAGTGGTATGGCAAGGCAAGGAGGTCGGGTACAGCTAGAACAGTCCGATATGCACCTTGCCTTGAATTTGGCCGAAACAGCCAAGGGACGGTTTTCGCGCACTACAATAGAGGAAACTCAATACGTAATCAATATACCTCGCCATGAAGTCTGTCAAGAGAGGAAGTGGGGAGTTGAGTTTTCTGGTCATTGAATGGTGAAGGATGCGATAAAAAGACACCCGGCTGTGGTTCGCAAATATCACATGGATGGCTGCCTTCGTTGCCAATATTACACACCAAAGAATTAGCAGACACACTCCAGGCACAATGGAACAAGAGAACCTGTACTAGACCGATGAAGACAGCTGACACCTGAACCAGCACCAACTCCGCCCAGAACTCCACCCGCGCCACCCAGTCAAAATGAGGGAGCTCAATGTTTGCAAATCGACCTTGTGGCAGCCAGATATGCCTATTTACATGCTCCTCTTCCCAGTGCTGATATTTTTAATCTTGGTGCATATGCCAAGGATAGCAAGCACGAGAAAGATTTTATTCCAGATTTGCAGCCTGATGATGGAATATTCACTTGTTAGTACACTATCTGCTGTGTTGTATTGCAGCTAACATCCATTTTTCAGACAAGAGCAGCCTATTGAGCCAACCTGGAAGTGAAGACGAGCATTGATCAAATGGAATGGGATCTTTGAGTGTATTACTATCTACAATTAGTGGACACTTTGAAGTATATTTTAAAGGATATATGTATATGTATTATTAAAGAATAATGTCATCATGAAGGAGAAAGTACATGAAGACGATAGAAAGCCTGCCAAAACACCATTAATGATATTCTATACCAAATCGAATGATTGTATATTGTCTATACGCCTGCGGCAAAATGAGCATCAACAGAGCATGATTGATTGTTGTTCTTGTAAGTCAGGTGATTGATAAAAGACTTGGTCGCTATGAAGCATAATGAAATTATGAGCCGCCCTTATGGGCAAAACGCTAGCGATGACATCACTACTATCTCCTTAAAATGAGCCTCAACGCAGTGTCAATGATTTTTGGTCTTGTATGTTAGGTAATTAAGAATTAAGTTGGTAGTGGTTATACATAATCCAAGTATTGGCTGCCTTGGTAAGCAAAAAAGAATGCAACATGCTCCCTGCCCCATCTTGGAAATCTGCGTCAATGGAGCATCAACGATGTTTGGTCTTGCAACATGGGCAAGCTAAGTGGCACCTGATCGCAGACATCTATACACAAGGCTCTGGCAGGCTTGATAGCCAGATAAGGGAGAGATATTCCCGCGACAGCCTCCCGGACAGTAACAACTCTTTTCATTCAATATTGTCCAACTACATATTCATGAGTGTTTTATCTTACATAAACGGTGAAAACTTTGTATATAGACAATAATGGCCACATTGAGCCGTGATTAACCATGATGCAAGGCCAATAATCATTGATGCTCCATTGATGCTCATTTTCAGGATGGGGCAGGGAGTATGTCGCTTTCTCTTTTGCCTATAAAGATGGCCAATACCTCTTTTATGAATATCTGCAACCAATCTCCACTTAGATTACCCAAGATGCATGACCAGAAATCATTGACACTCTGTTGACAATCATTTCCAGGATGGGGTACAGAGCGCGTCTCTATTTGTTTTGATTATAAAGGCTGCCAATACATCAAGCAAAGATAATGATGTACCAATGTTAATATTTTGCGATTAACAGTAAGATATCTAAATGCAACCATGAATAGACAAACCCAAAACACAGAACCACAGATTGGAACCGACAGGTGTAGCCAAACCCAGCATAACCCACGGGCTGACGGATACAGGTACGGGTTCGGCCCACCAACAGGCAGCGGGTCAGGTCTTTGGACAGGCCATGTACTGAACTGAACTGTTTTTGCAGTCCAAGCCTAGACTGCTGGCAGGTTGCCTGGACCTGTTGCTAACACTTGCCGCAATTCAAGTCGAGTTCATCAAATCGACTTAATGCCTGGGTTCATAATGTGCTGTGCCATGTCTGTTATATTGTATCTCTCAATTGACTTAAACTGACTGACTCCTTAAGTCTCTCTGACATGTACAAAAGAACTACTGTACCTGTTGCTCACTCATGCACATCCCTAAACCAACCCATGTGATGACCCCACTCAAATCCTTCCGCAGAATAGCAACCAGAAAATGATGATGATGTGATTGTGTGCTGTCTTTTAAACTCCCAATCTACGAAATGGTTCAAGACATATTAACATGCGAATATAGTTTGTCAATGGGACAGTTGGTAAACTGGAACAGAAGCAATTTGGAAGTAGTAAACTTAATAACATCTTAAGATGTTCTTCACTGCCAATGTCTTACAGTGGATTGCTCATCAGCAACAACCCGAGTTTCCGTCAGAAACACCCAGGTGTTCCAGAAGGCTCTGAAGGCTCTGACGGAACCTCATACCCTCTGATGGAGAATTACACGCTTCTCGTCATGCAGGCAACAGGTCGCATTGCATGCTTACCTCCGTTGCTCTGCGCCCGGATTTCGGTGACATATACGCACCATCAGAACGACACGTGTGTGACACTCTTCACATGGGCTGCAGTTATGCTGTAGCCATTGCCACAATGCCTGGCGATGTTTATGGCTTTCTTCGGCCGATAGCGACATGCTGCACTCTCATTTATGTTTAACTTTGAGATTTTGTCACCTATTGCAATACAGTCTTCGCTTCGGATACATCGCTTGCCGTTTTATTTGCTTCGCCATTGTTGTATTTTACATGTCAGAAATATACTGTCCAATCTTCACCCTCTCCAGCATTATGCCCTCAGTCCTCCACATTCCGCGTTGATCCATCATCGGCTTGCGATGCTGCTTCCTCCTCATCCGTATCCACATCGTCGCCATCCTCACACTCATACCCATCAACATCACTGGTTCACAGGGCAAACCTGCTATGCCCTCTGTCCCCTGCATTCTGCGTTGATCCATCCTCGGCTTGCGATCCTTCATCATCCTGAACCGCATCCGCATCTGCATCGTCGCCATGTTCGCCCTCATACCCGTCGGCATCACTTGTTCCCGGGTCATACCTCTCGAGTTCAGTTGCGGGCTGTGGTTGCCGGCTGGCCGTCGGGATGGCATCGCGCTCGTCGCTCTCATCAACTTCATCTTCGTAATGCCTGCTGCCCCCAGGCATCCCGAAATGCAGTCCGTCATCCGTGCAATTGTTGTCTATCGGGATGTTTGGGTCAGTGCTTCCAATCTCAAGCTTCTCAAGCGGCACTTCAGAGGTTAAATAGTCAAGAAGAATAGCATTGTCAACACGCGCTGACTCCACACTGATGACCATGGCAGGCGTTGGGTTCTCCACCTTTTGGATCTGACGCTTGACTGCAGCAAGAGTGTTTTTATACACCCTCTGTTGGTAGCTCTCCGGTAGTGTATTCCAGGTATTCATCAAGAATGTATACGTGTCTGCAACGCCAGGTGTGGTTAACAACTTGCGACCCATCGCAGCGCAGCAGGATGTGTTCTTACCACCATCATTCTTGGAATTGAAGTAGTTCGAGCGACCAGGGCTGTCCGCTTTCAGCCATGACTTGGAAGCTTTCGGATGAACACCTTTGTTCTTTTGCCACTTCAGGAGAACATGGCGCAATGCAGTGCAGGTAAACATGATCAGTGGCGACGGTATACAACCGTCCTTGTCATTAATCATTGAATTATAAAATCCATCAGCATACTTACCGCGGGTATTCACCCAATGATAGAATGTAATGTAGATGAACCACAGGATTGCTTCCGCCAGGAAGTAATGTGGACGCTGGCCATTCGTTAGGAGCTTTCGACTCTCTGTGCGTTGGATTTGGGCCGCGTACACCACCTTCCACATGCTCTGCTACAGGAAACAGGTACTTAATGTCTGCCAGAAGGGAATCAACGAATTCCAAATGCTCTGCGGAGGATTCAAAGCGGTGGAGATCATAACGCTCTGCTGTGTTGTCCCATGCTGATTGCTTATAATGGGATTTAAGCTTATCGACTTGTGCTCGAACCTGGTACCGGTTTGAGCATGTAATATTCCACGTGGGCTGTTGCTCCAGCATACCTCTTTCAAGATATCCTTTGTGCGCGCCTCAAATGCTATGGACCAAATGTTGTTTTACTGCATAGCGGTGTTCCAGTACGTCTCGATTATCTGCCAGTGTGGGGCTTCAGCAAATGCTTTCGAAACACGTTGCATTGCATAACTTACTGTCTTCAAGCCACTAGCACTCATAAATGGCCATTTGTTCCACATGTAGTGCTCCAGGAGTCTGCCCGTTGCAAACACAAGATGCATCATGTCTCAGTGACCAGATGACTGGATGGTGCAACTGCCGGAGAGCATTGATCGAGGTGTAGACACCGCCTGCAGTTGCAATTGCCACTGCCTCTGTCACTGATTCTTTTCGGTAGCTCGCATTCAGAGTGGATTTGTAATGATTGCGCAGGCTTCTGGATTAGAGATAAGGGTAGGCGGGGTTTCAGGATTGCTGAGAGGAGTGGGAGTGATAGCAATGCCAGATGCGGGGCCGGATGCAACGCGACGCATTGAAGTACCTCCGGGTGCTGGTGTGCTACGACTGCGTGTACCTGGCTAGGCTGTTAGAGAATCTATTGACCGTCGCTGTGTAGCAGACCGGGTGGAAGTCACGTGTTGAGGGATATCTGCAACGTGAGAATTGTTCAGCGAAGATGAGGGGGTGGAGTTCGGACCTTGGATTGTAGAGGCTACGGAACTCCCTCCTTGTGAGGAATCCCTCTCGCCAGCCGGTACGGAACCGCGTCTCTTAGCAGGCGGATGTTGACAATTCCCTCACCGCCCACGCTATTTTTGATTCTGACGATTAGCAAGACTTTGAACATTTCGTACGACCGGAGTCGTGTCAGGGTGAGGGCTTTGGGAAGCAATAGTCCGATATAGATGTTCGATGTTAAGAATGTAGGAATACTTTCATGTGCATGCATAGGCAACGGCAGGCGAAGTTGACTCCGATTTGAGTGACCAGGGAGGGTTTCGACAGAAAAGGGAGGCGCAGTGTAGACCATGCTAGACTCTAAACCCTGACAATACTCAGTGACAAGATCCCTTGAAAAGCATTCAATTATGGGGTTAACTGCCATCAGAGTAAACTCAGCATTAATATTCACTGTTACACCCATGTCTGAAGGCCTCTTTGCACTGCATGAACAGTGTTTATGCCTTGTTGGCGTGGTTATCATAGTATTGCACTCGTTCTGGGCGCAATACTTCGAACCATCGATTGTGTATATTTTCAGCTTCCCGGTGGAAATCCCCGTTTGGCAGAGCTAATAGCATCGCAATGCGCACAGTGACGTATTCTCCATTCTATGACATCAGTTGCGTGTGCTTTTTCCACCACTAGGCATTTGTAGCCATGTTGGATGGTTGCACAGTTGGGACAACTTGAGAACTACTCAGTTTGCTTGGAGATGCACAAGGTCTAATCCGTAAAAGTGGTATGTGAAGCAAAAGCAATACCCGGCATCGCAAACTGTCCTCACGGCGAGTACTACATCTCGTCTCGACGCTCCTCATGCATGAAGTGCCTTGTGGTTGTGCAAGAAGAAGCCTGCGCTGTTTTGTGTTCATTAACCAACAGAACGCAGGATATGAATCAAATCGCAGGAACTCGAGAATGTATATCCCTTCTTCCCACCTACACCTGCATTCTCTATTCCTCCAGTATTTGACGCACCACCAGCATCCTCAACTCTCTCGACATCAAGTGACTTGCACAAAACAATCCCTCCAGTTCCAAAACACACCTGATAACCTACACAACTTTGTACATTTCCTCCAGGCCTGCTTCCGCTACATGCAACTGTATCACAATGCTAATGCCTCGGATGTCGATTCATTTTCAACTCACAGCGATGGCACCAAGGGGCAGCTGCAAAGGAATGGGGAAGGCAACTGCTAGGGCAACAATGCCGACATTGGTTATAAATCAACACCTGGTGTTGGATCGGGACTGTATAAAGGGTTTCATCTCGGAACAAATCCGTGGACTCATACAGATATCCAATGTGTGCAGCATCAAGGATGATAAGGCATGGGACCTCTTCTATGATATAATCTTTCTTGATCCAGTCACGACTCGCCACTTTTCACAATTCCAGCTAATGTGGCCACACCACAGGAGCAGGAGTTCGCCTTTTCGGGAGTGGTGGGCAGCCTTCCGCTCATATATGGGGCAAATGTTTGACAAAACCCGCAACGAAATGAACAATTGGAGGTGGGACAACCCCCGTACCATTGTGGATCACGTTGATGGCTCCAATCCTGAGACAACCGGGTCGCGGAAGGTTCAACGCACTGGTGATAGTTTCTCTTCTTACCGTAGCGATGATCACAGCGCAAAGTTTGGGCCCCCAAGCTGCGGGCAGTTCAAGCTAGGCGACTTCCTGGCCGTTAAACCACTGAATTGGGATGAGATAATTCACAAGGCTGATGATGATGAGAACTGGGCGGATCCCGGAGCGCCAAGCAGTGAAAAGAGCCGTCCTAGCGATGGCAATGACAATGACAATGGCGAGGGTGAGGAGGACACGCAGGGCGGTGAGAAAGGGACCGGGAAAGATAAGGGACCAAATGATGGGATGGGGAAAGGGAAGGGGAAAGCGAAGGGGAACGGGAAGGCAATGGAGGAAGGGAAGGGGAAGGGAAACGGTAAATGGATAGATATTGTTGAACAAACCTAAGGGGGAGATGATATCTCTCGTGCTGTTGCTTTGCAGTTGCAGAAGGAAATGAATGAGGCAGAGTCGGACACGGAGGGCAGACTAGAGCAGGTATATTCAGAGCCGGAAGCATTACCCGCCATGTCAATTGCCTCTGATGATGTTACCAACTCTACCGAGTCCAATGGCGAATATGACTCAGAACATGATCCTGATGTGGATAAGCGCATGGAGGATGATTTGGACACACCGGATGGCATTGAGTTAGACGGCAATGTGGATATGCAAACGGACGGTGACAATGACGAGCAGGAAGATGAAGAGGAGGATGATGAACAGGAGGAGGATGAGGATGAGGAGGAGGATGAGGATGAGGAGGAGGATAAGGATGAGGATGATAGCAAAGAACCTCGGATGATTGGCCAGGGAGAGATGGTAAAGCCATCGGCTGATGATGTAGATACCATCATGGACGATCAGCCAATCGTACTACTTGAGCAACGCCAGCAGATACGCGACCATACCCCACTGCCACAACCTCCGGCACCTGCCCCACAGCCACACACCCTGGAGCCTCGCCCACAACCAAGAACTCCGGAGACTGATCCCCTCAGTGGGCTGGATCTTTTGGGCTTGGGATGCTGCAAAAACTCGCCCGGCGGTGCCAACTCTGCCAGAAGCTGAGGCAGCCGGAAACACCCCAGATGTGGATGTGGATCAGCAGCTGCTCAGCGGTTTGGCAGGTGGCGACAGTCTCCCCAATGTCTCTCTCCCCAATGTCCCTCTCCCCGATCCCCCTCTCCCTGAGGCGCGCCAGGATGGCTCTGTAGGGGAGGAGTGATCCAGTACTCACATTGCAGAGGAGGCGACGGTTGTTGTATTCGGGTTAGGGTCTGGTTCTTGTCTTGTTTGGTTCCTTTGTTCTAATCTATTTATCTCAGGCATTGACTATTTCATGTGTCGCGAGGTTTTTGGATTGCTCAGGGTTTATTTTTTCTATGGGTTTTGTATTGGTTTTATTTGATTCAGAGTATTACGGGACATCGCGCATGCAGCGTTTTTGCAACTCCTGGCATGTAAGGGACCTCCTTTTGTTGGTGTTAAGGCTCAATAAGTTAGCTGAAAGTATCGTGAGCTTACACACCAGGCAGCTCAGGCCCAGCACCAACAGTCATCCGTTTCAACAGCGTATACTCCGCGCCTCGCGTGTCATCCACAATGGCAGAGAAGACCCCATGCTGTTGCCCCGAATTTTCATGCCGAAAGATGTTCACCTCAGACAGCTGGCGACTTATACAAATCATATTACACCATCCTGAACACCTTCAAGCTGCGCACCAGAAGAATCTGACTATTCGCAGCGCGCCCCGACGCGTTGATCCCGCTCAGTGTTGTGAATTCAATTCTAGAGAAGATTCAGTTCAAGACTGAGACGGGTTTCCCTACCTCGAACACATTGAAAGCATCCCCGACTCGCAGTCTCAACCACCACCACCTCCTCCACTGCGACGGACGGAAATGTACCCCGGTGCTGGTGCTCAGCTGATCACTTACATTGCTGAGCCATGGGAACGCGAGGCTCAGGGTTGCCTTGGGACGAACCGACAAAACAATCCCTACTACCTGTTTGCAACGTGTGAACAGTACAAATATATCTGGTGAGGGATCAAGATGAAAGGCATGTAGACATACTATGACAATGTGCTGAAGGAAGAAAACACCGCTCTGCATTTCCCAAGCTTCAAAAATGGGGATAGCGTCCAACAGCTCATGGCTAGCATGCCAGATGATCAGGCTCTTGGGGAGTGGGAACTACACACTCTCGTGGATATGAGATGTAATGACAATCACCAATGCCCTATCAAAGTCTGTAGTCGAGACATCATCAAAAGCATGAAATGGTTGATGCATCAGCCAGCCTACACTGAGCATCTCATTCATACCCGTCAGCGTTGCTTTAACAGCGATACACTACCGCAACACCTCTATACCAAAATGCACACTGCGGACTGGTTGTGGGAGACACAGGTAAGGAGATATACTCCAGGATAATAACGTGCTAATCGACATTTAGTCAACACTCAGACTGGGGGAAACACTGGTTCCCTTGATCTTCATGTTCGACAGAACACATCTCTCGAATTTTGCTGGCGACAAGACAGGGTGGGCTGTATATATGACAATTGGCAATCTATCTTCAAAGATCCGCCAGATGCCCTCAACGCACAGCATCGTAATGGTCGCTCTACTGCCGATTCCAATCAAGAACCGCAATATTCCTCAGAACCGGCTGAGTGAGCAGCGGCAAACAACTCGAGAGGTGCTGAACGAAATACTCCAGTGGGTACTAAAGCTTCTCACCTTGAAACGAATTCCCAGCGCCGAGAGCTGGTATTACAACTTTCTCTGTGCAGATGGCAACTTCAGGCATTGCAAACCGGTTTCAGCATCTTGGCTTGCTGATTGCCCGGAGTATAGTGACCTGCATCATCTCGAGCGGCATGACTGTTTTCGGTGCGAGTGTCGAAAGAAGGATCTTGGAGATTATGTCCCTCCTGACCAGCAACACCCCTGGCACGATCACAACCTATATCCAACGCTCAGCGATGCCAACACCAAGGCACCCAATGCGGAACTCTTGTTGCGCCATGTTAACTGAGAATTCAATGAGTTTCGACATATTCCCTGTATCGTGAGAGACCTCCCTCAGCCCGACCTCCTCCATACAATGCCACTCAGCACGCTTGACCACCTCCAGAAGTCGATTTTCCACTTCATGAAGACGCACGAATGGCTCGACATGTACAATGCAATCTGGTTATCCGTGCATGGTCACCACAACCTCACACCTAAACATAAGTCATATGAAGATGTTTCTGAATGGAATTGGAAGGAGATGAAGGAAATGAGCCAGTAAGTAATTGGTGTTGTAACCCAGTCTCTACAAGGCGGAAGCCCCACTCAGCATCCCATATCCAATCACGCAATTGAGTGCACATGGGCATTGTTAGAATTCTATATGTATGCTCAATATAAATCTCACGATGATGCAACATGATTGAGCTACATGGAGCACGCCTTGCATCGTGATAACACCTTCAAAGATGTTTTCTTACTCGGGCGAGCCGGCAAAGAAGCGAAGGCCAAAGCCGATGCCCTGAGAACGGAACTCGTGAAGAGGCGAAAGGTAGATAAGGAAACAAATGCTGAAACTTGGACGCTGACTAGAAGCGGCACGAAATGCAGGCCTGGTGAGATTATATCAGCCACGAGATAGATATTTTCAAGGAGTTAGATGCCGACTTCAACTTTCCAAAGATCCACTTGATGCCTCATTGGGTTGAACAGATTCGTCGATACGCAGCCTTGCGACACTAATCTGCCGCGAGATATCAACAAGCACATTCAACAAACCTCAAGGACGGTTGGAACGCCTCCAGTCACAATCTCAGCTACCTGCCTCATGTAATCACCTCTCAGCGTCGCATCCTCTGCTTCGAAATCAGAGAGGTCAACCTCCAAGCCCTCGCTCAGCGTCGGGAGACCAGTACTACCGCCTGCAAATTCCTCTCTTCCGGAGCTGATCTGGCTACCCCCCTGAGCCCCCTGTCGTATGCGAAGCCCGAATTCATGGGACCCCAAAACCACCGTGATGAAAAGCTTCCTAATGCTATGATCAAAGACTTCCGAGCAATACTCAACAATATGCAAGACGCAATGCACCGCATGGCAATATTCAGTGGCACGTGGGAATTTATCAATCATAAGAGTCGTAACAAAACGTATATATCAGATAAACATCTGCACCAAATGGAGCTCTGTATTGACCATTTTATCAAGGTTCCAGTTGAGGGTTCAAATGGGGAATGCATATCTCGGATGTGTTGATGTGCAGGAAGCCGCTGCTGGCGCGGAGGATATCGATGGAACGACTGGATGTGGGGAAAGCAATTCCCGGGGAGGAGTTATGGCGGGCTCAATGGGCGTCTCCTAGTGTTAGCAACGGTTCCAGACCGTCACTTCGGGTCTGGGTCCATGTCGGAACTGAACCGTCGCCAAATTAGCGGTCTGGGTCGTCAATAAACCCGAACTGTCAATTCGGGTACAGTTCAATCGACAGCTCCCTACCCATCCGAATTGGGCGGGTCCTCAGCGGGTCCTCCAGCGGGTCTATCTGTAAATACATATACCGCGCTTGCCTTTGCTATTTGATAATAGTACTCAATCAAAATCAATTATTCGACATCCAGGAATCCCATTTTGCATCTTTTCTGGGGTGCAAAATTGACAACATTTGAATTCATGTTTTTCCTTTACTAATTAGTATTTTTGACCATGGAGGAGGTCAATAGTTCAATTATAAGGTCAAATATCCATGTGATGCCTTCATTACCCAATTTGCATCATGAGAAATTCATGACACTCAGTTGATACTCAATTGATGGTCAATTTCAAAATGGGGCCGTGACAGTATAACTTTCTCTTTTGCCAATGATACCTGGCAATACGTTGGTTATGGAGAACAGTGAGCAAATCACTTACCAATTACCTAATTCAAAAGGCCAAATTTCGTTGAAGCTCCTTTGACGCTAATTGTCAGGATGGGGAAGTGACCGTTCCGCTTGCTCTTTTGACGGTAAAGGCTGCCAATATGTTGGTTACACATAACAGGAAGCATATCCCGTTCCAATCACCATACTTACATTACCAAATATCATTGACACTCTGTTGACGCGCAGTTAAAGGTGGTAGCGACATCGACTCTGATCATATTGCAAATGAAGGCTGCCAAATGTCAACTATCCATACAGAACGTAGCACAACTCTTGGATTATACAACATGCAAGGCCCAAAATGGTTGATGCTCTTTTGATGCTCTGGTGACGCTCAATTTTAGGTGTAGCGAACTCGACTCCAACCATATTTTCCCTAAAGGTGGCCAATACTTCGATTATTGGTAAATGCCATACTAGAAGAGCCCTTGGATTACACAAGTTGCAACACCCAAAATCGTTGACACTCTGTTGACACTCTGTTGACACTGTGTTGATGCTGTGTTGACGCTCAGTTGATGCCGATTGTCAGGTGTAGCGATATGCTCATTAACCATATTGCCTGTAAAGGCGGCCAAAACTTCGATTATGGATAACAGCCGTACTACAGCCCTTGGATGACACAAGATGCAACACCCAATATCATTGACGCTCTGTTGACGCTCATTCTCAGACTGGGGCTGTGATCATGTCGCCTTCTCTTTTGCCCACAAAGGCTGCCAATATGTTGATTATGGGTAAATGCCGTCGCACAGCCTTTGAATCATACAAGATGCATCACCCAAGAGTGTTGACACTTTGTTGACGCTCTGTTGATGCTCTATTGATGCTCGGGTGACGCTCTGTTGACGCTGTGTTGACGCTCTGTTGACGCTCATTGTCAGTTGAAGCGACGTCGACATTAACTATTTTGCCTATAAAGGCGGCCAATATGTTGATTATGGATAAATGCCGTAGCGCAGCCCTTGGATGATACAAGATGCAACACACATAATCGTTGACGCTCTGTTGACGCTCATTTTCAGACTGGGGCTGTGACCATGTCGCCTTCTCTTTTACCCATAAAGGCTGCCAATATGTTGATTATGGGTAAATGCTTTAGCACAGCCCTTGGATTATACAAGATGCAATACCCAAGATTTTTGATGCTCTGTTGACACTCTGTTGATGCTCTGTTGATGCTCTGTTGATGCTCTGTTCACGCACTGTTGACGCTCATTATCAGGTGAAGGGACATCGACAATAACCATATTGCCTTTAAAGGCGGCCAATACTTCGATTATGGATAACAGCCGTACCACAGCCCTTGGATGACACAAGATGCAACACCCAAAATTGTTGACGCTCTGTTGACGCTCTTTGACGCTCTGTTGACGCTCTGTTGATGCTCTCTTGACACTCTGTTGACGCTCATTGACAGGTGAAGCGATGTCGACATTAACGATTTTACCTATAATGGCGGCCAATACTTCCATTATGGATAAATGCCGTAGCGCAGCCCCTGGATCATACAAGATGCAACACACAAAATCGTTGACGCTCTGTTGACGCTCTGTTGACGCTCATTTTCATATTGGGGCTGTGACCATGTCGATTTCCCTTTTGCCCACACAGGTTGCCAATATGTTGATTATGGGTAAATGCCGTAGCACAACCCTTGAATCATACAAGATGCAACACCCAAGATTGTTGACACTCTGATGATGCTCTGTTGATGCTCTGTTGACGCTCTGTTGATGCTGTGTTGACGCTCTGTTGACGCTCATTGTCAGGTGAAGCAACCTTAACATTGACAATTTTGCCTATAAAGGCGACCAATACTTCGATTATGGATAAAAGCCGTAGTTCAGGCCTTCGATGACACAAGATGCAACACACAAAATTGTTGCCGCTCTGTTGACGCTCATTTCCAGACTGGGGCTGTGACCATGTCGCCTTCTCTTTTGCCCACAAAGGCTGCCAATATGTTGATTATGGGTAAATGTGGTAATTTGGCCCTTGGATTATACGAGATGCAACACCCCAAATAGTTGATGCTCCGCTGAAGCTCTGTTGACACGCTGTTGACGCTCTGTTGACGCTCTGTCAACGCTGATTTTGATGTGTAGGAACATCGACATTAACCGTAGTGCCCACAAAGGAGGCCAATACTTCAATTATGGGTAAAAGCCATAGCACAGCCTTTGGATTATACAAGATGCAACACCCACAATTGTTGACGCTCTGTTGACGTTCCTTTTCAGAATGGCACTGTGACTATGTCGGTTTCTGTTTTGCCAATAAAGGCTGCAAATACGTTGATTATGGATAACGACGAACAAATTGTGTTTCAATTAACTTACTTGCGAAACTAACAATCATTGACGCTCTGTTGATGCTCATTTTCAGAACGGGGCTGTTATCGTGTCACTTTCCCTTTGGTCTATACAGGCTGCCGATACATTTGTTATAGATAACGGCAAGCAAATTGCTTCCCAATTAACTTACTTAGAAGACCAAAAATTGTTGATGCTCTGTTGACGCTCAGTATCAGAATGTGGCTGTTACCGTGTCGCACTCTCCATTGCCTATGAAGGCTGACAATACGTTGATTATGAATAACAGCGAGCAAATCGCTTCCCAATTAAGTTGCTTACAACTCCAAAATTTATTGACGCTCCATTGACAGTCACATTCACAATGCGGTTGCTACTGTGTTGCTTTCTCTTTCGCCTATCAAGGCTGCCAATACATCGGTTATGCATAACAGCGAGCAAAATGCTTCCCAAATAACTTACTTACAAGATCAAAAATCATTGACACTCCATTGACACTCATTATCAACATGGGGCGGTAACCGTGTCACGTATTCTTTTGCATATCACAGCAGCCAACACATTTGTTATGAATCACAGCAAGCAACTCACATCCCAATGAACTTACTTACAAGACCAATAATCGTTGACACTCCATTGACGCTCACCATAAAAATGTCCTAACTGTTGTTGTATAGTTAATCATTTTGAATAAATAATCATATAGTCATTATTGGCAGCCAAAGTACAATTTATATGAATGCTCAGTTGCATCCAAATGCTTTGTCGCGTGTCAATTTCTGATCCACTGATGCACATGATCTATAAGCAATGGATAATGTAGCGCTGTCACATTTTGGCGCTTTCAGCTGGCAATTTACCGCATTTTGATACATATACTAATGTTTCATCAATATAGCCCAATTTGGGTATTTTGCCTTATCCAGGTGCTTCTCCTCGATTTCCATGACCTACCATACGCAATTGCCAAAATGTTGACTATCTGCACAGGCTCGGAAAGCAGAGTGATGTAGTTGGATTTGTGGATGAATGCTACATGATGGTGGTCATTCCTACAGATTCGCGTTGCGCATTGACCGCTCCTTCTATGACACATATGCCATCACTGACCAATATTTTGTTAGTAAATTTTGTCTTCAATATAGATTGCGCGTTCTCACTGACGGGTAAGAGACATGACGATATCATGTGGAGCGATCATCAATCAACTCAGTTTGGAGTCTAGAATGTTTTTGTGGCACATACGACCCTCGCTCAGCACAGACGAATTATCGTGTCTCACAATTTGGTCACTCAAAATAAAATAATGCCGACACATAGCGATCAAGGTTCTCGAATTACTTTTCGTGGAGATATGTAGTCAATAACCACTCATTGTGCAAGTAGTGTACAGATGACAAACAAGCCAGTACTATATGTTCATTGGAATCCAATTCCTGTATTGTAATTTGCTAGAGAGGTTCTATGCAAGGGTAAAAGCTTACGGGTTTAACATATTTTGATGTCTTAATTGGTAACCAATTGGGTACCACGTCGGGTGTGAGAGCCGACATGACTACTTGTGACTGTGTTTTGCCGGGTGCTGATCTCAAATGGCCAATTTCAGCTCGTGAAGTTCCTTGTGGCATTGCAATTCTCTGTTGACACTATCATGTATTTCTTCGTCAGCTCACAAAATGTTGTCAGCGTGGTAGCGGGAGCAAACTGATCCATTTGCGGCTTGATGACTGCCTTAACTGTCAATATGGCTGTTCTATACCTCAAATCTTACTAATGATGCAAGACAAAAGATCGTTCACACTCAAATTCAGGATGTAGCAGGGAGCATCTCTGCGCTTATTTTGATTATAATGGCAGCCAATAAAACTAAAAAAGACAATGATGTACCAAAGTTAATATTTTGCACATAACAGTAGGATATCAGAACCCGACCATAAATAGAAATACCCGAAAATGAGAACCGGAGATTAGAACCGACGGGTCTAGCCAAACACGGCAAAATCGGCGGGTTGACGGGTATCGGTACGGGTTTAGCCCGGCAAGAAGCTGCGGGTCGGGTTTTTGGACGGTTCTGGAACCGAACCGTTTATCCGGTCCTAACCTGGACCGCTGGCGGGTTACCCGGTCCCGTTGCTAACACTAGCGTCTCCTGTGGCAACTGCAACAACTATTCAAAATTAAACTCCTCAACCAGCATGGAGCTTTCGTTGAGTACTGGTTAGCCCTGGTGCTCACCACAATACCTGAAAACTCTGGTAACTTGGATCCTGTCTCGAAATTTGTACAGGTGAGAAAAGCACTGGCAGCCGTTGCTTTGCAAGTTTTCAGCATGGGAAACATTGTCGGCTGTGAATATGTAATTCCAGAGATTGCTACTAGTAGTAAGACAGGAGACAGACGGAACGAGGGATGGATTGTCAATAGCCACATAGATCTGGCGACTTAGAATGATGCATATAATTAGTAAAGAGAGAATTGCATTTTGCGCGCAGGCAAAAGGAACGCTTGGAGAGATTATCGCAGCATCACCCATCGCATTGCAATCCTGATGCAAGCGCGTACCCAATGAACCCATCCCGATGTATGGTCACAGTTGGCCACAACGCCAGAGTGATCATTTGAAATGGGAGACCGCCAGAACGCGAAGAAACGGTGAAACAGCGATCAGAGGGCGATATACAACGCGACAACTTGTATTGACGCCAAGTGCGGAGTATTCCGGTACCGGGGTGTCTCTGACGGCTCTGACGGAGCACGTACACTCCGATGGAGTCATTCCACCTGAATAGAATATCATTTTGCTGATGCTGCTAGAGCTCAATTCTTTTCATTGCTGGAACAATGTAAGCTCTTTTAAGTCAAGTTCTAAAAATATTAGTCATTCAGATATTGTCACCCTGACAAGGATGTTTGCATGATAGCCTATTGCTGGAAAGGTTACCCATTTCTGAAAATCCCCTGTTGGCACTGCCACAAATCGCTCAAGGTCATTGTCTTCACATATGAATAGATTTACAGCTTTAACTTCTGAGTCAGGTCATCCTCTGCAAGATATCAAATACACAAAAGTGATAACTCATATCAAACACTTTCATATCCAATATTTCATGTGTGTAGTAGTGGGCAAATCTCCCTGCGAGTGGCCTGACATTGATTTATCGCAATTATGGTGATGCTTTATCTTCGATGAAATTTAACTGCAATTGAGGCAAAAATTCGATTGGTGACCAACCCAGACTCCACAAACATAGAATATGACATTGTGATACATTCTAGCTCAACTCAATCACTTCGATTGCTTCTGGCCTCTTAAGATCAGCCAAAGCCAACAATTCCTCAGTCACAGCATTCATAGGTCTTGATGGTTCAAAGTCCGGAAGGTACCCTAAGATAATTCCACTTCTGGTGTGACAGGACTAGGCTCATTGATTCCACTTAATGGCATATTGCTTATCATCTGGTGCATATGTAATTCTGCATAATTGCAACTTAACTATGCATTGTCCCACTAGCTCAGATATAGTAGGTGTAGTTGGTAATTATTTGCACTACTAATGTCCTTATCTTAACATCCCAGTCATGGCAATGTAATTGCATCATAATATTTGAATCCGCTAGCGGCCACATGGGCTGACCGTAATCAATCAACATACGGCTCAAGCGTAATCCCACTAATTATCCCTTGACTGGCAAACTTATAAATAGCCCAAATAGGTGTGGTGCATTGACAGCTATGCAGCGATCTCAATGTATTTGTTATGCAATCCCCATATGCACCATTACCGCTATCAGGAGGGAACCCCTAACAGTCATATGACCGGTAAATGGCCACAAATTGTAACGGGAAAGAGCAGTAACAGCATACGAGATATCTGGGCAAGTTGCAAGAGTTACATAGTTTAGTGATCCCATGACTGCTTCATAGTCTGTGATATCTTCCAATTCATTCTCACCGCAATCCTCGGACAAGTGCAACTAGACATTGGGATCCAGGGGCATTGGGACAGCATAAGTATACTCCATGCCACATCATCTGAGGATGGTGGTGAAATAAGCTTTCTGACTGAAACTGATTCCGGTGCCAATTTCGTCATGGTGGATCTCGATGCCAAGGAATTGGTATGCTGGACCGCGATTCACTATCTTATATCCCTTCAAGAGTTTCACCTTAACCTCGATCGCAGCTTTGATGGTGGCCGGCGAATATGACATGGAGATATCGTCCACATACAGAAGTATCAGAATGCTGTTACTGCAGAGATAGAGGTTACGATCGGAAAAGGATTGACTGAACCGAAGAGACTGTAGAAAGGTATTAATATTGACGTGCTATGATGGCAAAGGTTGTTTAAGACCATAGTGGGTTTTCCTGAGTCTGACGATAATCTTCGGTGCAATGAGACTGTTGCATGAACCTGACCGAGCTGAGCTGATGTCAAGGCACATAGCCGGTAGGCCATAAGGCACCCAACTACCTTGTATATATCTCGAGTCTCTCTCCTGCTCTCGAGTCTCTGTACCTTACGTCTATTCACACGGTTCTCCCCTTACATATTTCAACAGAGACCTTCTAACCATCCTTCTGGCAAAGTCATATAGATGGCGTTATCATCAATTTCGGGATTTAGGAAAGCAGTAACTACATTGAGGTGGTCCATATTCCACCTGTATCTTCCGATGAGAGAGATGAGATACTGAAACGTAGTCAGCTTCGAAATCACACCGGGAAATATGACACGTAACTCATAGAGAAGCTGTTTTTGGAATGGTATTCCATAGCATATTTAACGCATGGGACTATGAGGTCCTATGGACCTAGGCGTTGACTAAATTACTATGATATGCATGCGATTATGTGTGCTTGATACTATACCTCATGCTGCATTCAACAAAACTGCCAACTGCACTTCATTGCATGGTCCCAAGTACATACTGAAGTACGCTCCTGATTGTACTCGATTGTACACTCCCAGACTGCTTGACTTACGCTCCCAAGTAAGCTTCAAAGACGCGCTCAAGTACACTCCGAGTACGCTCCCAAGTACACCTCCGAGTACGTTCTCAAGTACACTCCCTGGCATGCTCTCAAGCACACTACCAAGCACGCTCTCAAGTACACTCCCAATTGCATTTGATGACACACTCCCAGCCTACTTGGCTCTACGCTCCCAAGCACACTCCCAAGAGGCAAGACACTCCCACTCTCACTTGACTATATGCTTCCATGTATGCTCCTGGGTGCTCGATCCAGAGACTTCCTGAGTTGCAGGCGCCAGGCTTCGGGAGGCGGGTGGTGGGTGGCGGGTGGTGGGTGGCGTATTGTGGCCGAAATCATGACGTCAGTCGCTATCATAGTCTGAACCTTATGTTTAGTGCACCCACCATAATGAGATCTCACGATGCGTCACAGTCATGGTGTTGACAATTGCAGCCTTAGATTCTGCAGGTAAGGTAGACAATTGGATCGTGGGAAAAGCACATCTCGAACTCAGATTTTGCAGGGGCATCTGCTGCCTGCTTCCCATCGCTTGTAGCCATGTGTCCGTGTTCAGTCCGGGACTGATGATGATAATGGCGATGGTGATGATGGCTATGGTGATGGCGTTGGTGATGGTGTCATAGTACCAGAAGTACTCAGCCAAGTAGGTTGGCTATGGCAATGTTAGCATCAAAGCTTCCACAGACTTGAATCCTTCGATTAGCCAAAGCGTCCACAACCACAGAGTTTCCAATCGGCCAAAAGCTTCCCGTGGAAAACTACTCCTCCCGCAGCACAGCTCTCTCAAGCGCAGCTCTCACGCGTAGCTCTCTCAAGCAGGCTATCAAGCAGGCTTCAAAGTAGGCTCTCAAGCAGGCTCTCTTGTGCCAGTGGGCTCTCCCGCAGACTCAGTGTGTGTACACTACCGGTATAACAGCAAGGCAGTATAGACAGGTATAGGTCCATCTCCGGCCGCCAGCCATATATAGTTCCATAGGCCCACACACAGATCTCTATGTTTGGATCATAGGTGACTATTGACTACAGTCGCACAGGGGTCCATGGGAAGCTTGCTATGAGGTTCGTGTGTGCGCGTCGCGCAGCTTATAGTCGATTTGCACTTTTGCCGATGCAGGGCATAAGTCACACAGACAACTGTTTGCTTATATTCCTTTATAACTAGCTGTACTTTATACTGTGTGGACCCATCGGGGTATTGTTTAGTCTTGTACATCCACTTAGAGCCTATTGGCATAACTTGCAGTTGCTGTGCTTTACAGGATTTGAGAGCGGAGAATATGTTGTTGAGTAGGATTGCAGTACTTTCTTACTCCATGGCTCTTTTCCAGTGATCATATTGAGGGGTTTTCATAGTTTCTGTGTAGGTGAATGGATCCCCAGCTGCTGTGGCGCCATTAATCATTCTGCAGAGGCATTACCTTGACTTCTTGTCACGCAACTTGCTATTGGTGGAGCTGAAGAAGCTGGAGATACTGGCAGTACTTGTCTAGATTTCTTGGTTACAGCTGCCGAACTCCAGGCCATCTGATCCTCTCTGCGGAGGGCCCAGCAGTGGGAAATGTTTTCTGCATCTGCTGTCGAATGCTGGGCAGTCTGATCTATTTGGCAGAGGCACTGGCTGTTGGCATTTATTATTGCTTCATCAGGAGCTTCGTGCATGTGAGATGTAGGTCTCCTATGTATCTGTGTTGATCGACTATTTTGTGTTCCAAGAGGCTGATGTCCAGTATCTAAATCCTCGACATATTCCTCATCTTTTGGAACTTAAAGCATGTCGAGCCCATTGCTTCAATGCTGACATGACATGTGTGGATTTCTTTCTTTATCAAACATGACTTCGGATTGGGCTTTCACCCTCTGGTAGTCAGGATTCAATATACTCCACAATATCTTAAAATCTTTTGCATAGTCTACATTCATGCTGGGAATCGACCTCGGGATGAATTTGCCTCAGCATTGTACTTTAGGTATAAGTCTGCTGGCATAACATCTGAATCAAGATAGGTTGTAGAGAGGAGCTTAATATAATATCTTGTTGCCAGCAGCATCATTCATCAGTTTGCCCAATGCATGCAGCATCTCATATGGGGTTTCGTACAGTGCATGATACGCATTGTGGTCATTTCTGTTCACTCCTTCATTGGGCGATCTTTGAAGAAGATAGACAGCAGTATTAATTGCTTCTCCCTACCACTAAATGGGAGCCTGGCAGTTAATCATCATCGCCCGGGCCTTTTCAGTGATTATACAGATGATTTGTTCAGCAATACCATTCTTTTGGTGAGTGTATGGACAGGATAGCTAATATGTAGTACTGTAGGCCGCGGGGACAAAATAAGAAGGTCTTATTGTGTCATATTCTCCCCGTCCATTATCGCACTGGAATTGCTTATATCCCGTTGGGTCTAATCAGGCCTGTAATAATGAGTACTACTGTAAGTCAATTCGGCGACCTCAGTGTATCGGCCAACTTCCTTTCAGGTCATATAGTAACGCCTTCGACCAAGACCTGCGTAGCACACCTGACTGGAAGCTCTTGAAATCTCAGTTTTGCTTTTCGACTACCTCACCTGCCAGATCTTTGCGTGCAAAATTGTCGACTTCGAATGGGAAAATTTTAGGTACTGATTATCACCAAATTGCGATGGCAGATTAGGATATTCATGAGTGATGGAAATAATACTCCAAAACACCCATCCACAGGTCGGCCTATAGATAGCACTAAGACAAAGGCATCAGAAGTTATATACAAGAATCTTATTTATTACCATCCTAGGACCTAGCCCCCTCTCTCTCTGCTCCTCGCTCTCAACCTAGGATTGTAAACCATCTCGCTTGCCGTAATTAAAAGTTGGAATTGTACCTTCCTGCACGCGTACAAGTGGGCGTCTCGGTGGCAGTGACAGATACAATTTTCGTCTTCGTCACAGTCTTAGTCTTCGTAGGCTTCGACGGAGCGGTGACGGTGACAGTTTTGTGTACAGTCTTTGTCGTGTAAACGATAGGAGGCGGAGTGGTGCTCGTATTCTTAGAGGTGGGTGCAACATCGGTGTAGATGGGTGGGGTGGTGTTCTTGGGGGTCGGAACAACGTCGGAAACGTCAGAGTAGACAGGCTCTTTAGTGGGATAAACCCATCTAGTTTTTGTGACTTTGGAGGTGATGGTGGTCATCGGCTCGGGGTACGTCAAAGATGAGTTGTAGTACATGGGGTAAATGGGATAGGATGAAGGAGAGGACCGAGGGTACTCAGCCTCAGGTTTCAGCTTCGGGACGTATCGAATCTGACTGGGGGTTGGAGTCGGCAATCCGGTAGAGGGGGAAATCTGCCCCTCCTCGTATGGAGCAGGGCCAGGAATGTTATAGTGGGTAATTGGGTGTGGATGGTAAACTAATCAGCAGGGTTAGATTATATTAGGAGTATAGGATAGGATGAACGTACTATCAATAAGAATATCTGAATCCTTAGGCTTGTATCCTCCTGGGAATTGGACCGTGTCCGTGGGCACGGCAGCTCCAAATCCAGAAATCTCCAAGTTGATACAGACTGGATAAAACTGAACTTCGTTTTAGCCTTGCACATATGTGAATTGGAAGGCAGAGGCAACTAACCTGAGCTCCCGAAGTTACATTGGCATCTTGAAGTGCCAATATTTCGTGACGGAGAACATAGTGTCCAGCCAAAAGGTCCTTCGGGATGTGAACAGTGTAACTATTGTTATTTTTGATGAGGGTATCCGTGGCCCATGTTCCATCTGAGTTCAAGCCGGAATGGTTGATCTTGAAGAAGTCGAGCTTAGTAGGATCTTCAGTACTGACACCGGCAAGATACGTCATGATAGGTCCTTGGTGCGAAGCGGGCCATTTAGTCCAGAAGAGAGTCACCTCCGCACCAGCATCGGCATGAGCATACATTGTCGCGCTTTGGGATCCGTCGTTGCATGCAATTGCGGCAGACTCAACGTCCATGACAGGGCTTGGTCCAGGAACTGTCCAGCCGACTACATCCAGTTTCGGTTGTACGTACGGCGTGTTTGAAGGGTCGTAAAGATCATAGAATTTGCCATCAATGCAGATTTCGGAGACGATACCGTGGGCAAGCGCCGCGCCGGTGAATCCGAGAGCAGCGAGGATACTCGACTTCATCGCGATTAGTTAGGTGAATTGGGGTCCCGTCGGGGCGTCGGTTGATGTTTCGATTCAATGAATGTGGTGCTGCTGGAGCTAAATGATTGTAATGGCGTCAAGCCTTGGAAATCGAAAAGCGGTCGTGAAAACGAAAAGAACGTGAGTGCTTTGGAAGCGTTTGAATAAATATAAGAGTGAATGTAGCCCGACGACTGTAGATAGTAGGTAAGGAGGGAATCCAAGGAAGAGACAAGGTATTGAGTCTTTATATTGAATACAATTTAACTAATTGTGGACTGGAAGTTGCATAGGAGCTCGAGGGTAATTCCCTGGAACTTCATAATATGCAATTTGCCATCACGAACCACACTTCCAGGTTCCCAGGGGGTAAGTACTCTGATCCCCTTCACGACGGCTCGGAAGCACACGGTAATTTCCAGGTAGAGCTTCCCGCAGATAGATTGAGCCGGCATGCCGAGACTCCTGGTGAGGCAACCAACCCAAGCTCTTTTACTATATTTGGTTAGTTTCCGTACGTGGAGGCTTGGCATCATAGTAGAGTACTTCACACTTTCTTGCGGAGAGATGAGCGGTGCCGTCGTGAAACACTGGTAGCGTTTCATGGAAAATCCCCGCGATTTCGCGCTAAATTTGATGGTTACACAGATGCAGGTACCGAGCTTAATATTAAAGGGCATCGAAAGAGTTTCTTTTGCTCACACTACTGTACCAGGGAAACAGCTATCCCTCTCAATCAACCACCATCGAGGGTTTTTGGGAAAACCTTGGATGATTACCAACATTGTTGGTTACTAATAACACTATATTAGTCGAAGGGCGGGCGCATGTTTCTCACGACTGGCTCTAATCATTAGGTACAGCGGTTAAATATTAGCGCAAGGCATGGTACGAAAAAGGCGTTGTGTGGGGAATCCCTCGTTTTCGAAGTCGGTGAAGATTTGGTCATCACTGGTTCTGCACAGCAATCTCTCCATAGTCGTCCTTAACGAGCGTTCGGACGAGATTTTGGTTGTGATAGACCTACCCGGCACCGAATGACCGAGAGGGGGCTGGCCCCGTGGCGCAGTGGTACCGCTCCTGAAAGTATAGGTGGGGTACACGGTCACAATGCTATGGGTTCGAATCCCAGTGCCAGCCCCCCGGTGTGATGGGGACAAAGGGTAGCGGGTGGGGAACTCCACCATTTAACCGGGTTGCCCGGAGGTGGAGGGGATATGGGGATATGGGGCTGTCATACTCAAATTAGAGTGCATACAGTATGAATAAAACAAAAAAAACCGAATGACCTAGAGCTCGAGTGGACGAAAGCTGCAATAAAATCTCTTCGGACGGGAATTGTGACGAGTGATCGTCCGATGTATCGTGCTCGGTACTCTGTAGTATCGGGTAACACGAGCTTAAAGAGCTCATGAATTTTGTTCCTCCTCGCTCGGTTCCCGGTGCAAGTAAGGCCGGAAATTTGACAAGTTAAAGGGATTAATAGTTCCAGCAGCCAAAGGAAAATCTGCAAGGGAGGATGTGCTCTTCATAATTGCCAAAGCAGTTGCTTACATCGTAATAAGACAAACTAAAAATTAATGTTCCTAGCTTCTGCGCTACACGGCCCTTGTTTGTGTTGCACAAGTCGCTATGCAAAAGTTGGCTAGAACTTCAAACATACTATAGGGCTATAGACAAAAAATGGAGCGCTATTTGGTGTCCCTAACTGTCAGCAGAGGAGGTTGGCCTTTGCTCAACTCGCAGCCCTTATCCACGATAACCCCTCGAAATGCCTTCATATGTACTGCACTGCCATGTAAAGCAATTTTTAGACACAATTTGCCCTCGAAAGAGGCACCTCTTGTGGCATTGGGGGAGAGACACCGATAGCTTTGCGCACAGTCATAGGCAGTCTATTCAGTTTCACCCAGCCACTATTTAAAAGTCAATAACAAGGTTCGCGCTTAACTGAGTTTAGTGCTCCCATTGTTCTTTGATTACCCCTTTGGGCAGGCAAACGATGTTTTTAGAGGCTAGTGATTCACTACTGTACTGCAATATTGCGATGAGTATCATCACTTGCAAATCTTATACCAAATTTACCCTTGCAAATCGCATATATTACCTACCAAACCTCACCGGTACAATCTATAGCGAATCTATTCTATTTTAAAAGAGATCTAATCTGTTTTACAGGGTTGAGGTGATTAGCACTGTGAACAAAGTCTAGCAGTGGTATTGCTTCCTATTATCTACAACTCTATAAACGCAATATATCGAATTGATCGCTATCTCTCTTTGTAACCGTCGACTATCGAGCGCATAGTAGAGCAGTCCAACAAGCACCCGCAGTCCGATACCTCATTTGATGACGGCCAGGGGATCTCATCCTAACCACCATGTGCAGTACTGTATAACTGTTGATGGACCAGGGGAGCTTGCGGGTGGTCTGCGGGACGGTTTTCCTCGCTGCTTTCGTTATTTATTCCGCAGTTGGTCTGACAAATATGAACACGTCGTACCGTTGTCATAGGGCTCGCAAAATCCACGCGGGATTGTTGTCCCTGGTGTCTGGAGTAAACTGACTGGATCCCCCGACGGAAGGACATATCCCAAGACAGGCTTTCTTAGTATGTTTCGACAGGTAGCCAGCGGAATAATTCAGAGCGTGATAGAAGTGGAAGCTCAGGGCAGTCAAATTGGAACCTAACGAGGGCACCAGGTCTATTTCTTTACTGCCCAATTCAATATATGCATAATTCACGGACATGGAAACTTGTAGGGCTCTAGTCCATGACAGACAGCAAGTCTTTTAGGAAAGCTTGAGCCCGCCATCTGGTGTGCATTCAATGTGCTAAATACTGCCCCTCTTGCGATGAGTCAGTCTCTAACTAACTTCTTAAGGCAAGAAGCTCTTTTGTTGTTGGGTTTGTGTCCTATTATGGAATTCGATTCTATCTCTCCTCACGACACGAGATCCTGTAAGTTCACTCCGATATAGAGTCCCTACTGACCGATTGTTTACAACCAGCATAGCAGTATATCTGAATGAACAGCCAGCCAACTGTTCCTGAAACCAACATACTGCCCAGCTAATAGCTCTGTGCCTAGGGGGCGAGAACTGTCTATATGGAGGAAGATAGGTGGTTGTTTACGATCGTATGATATTGCGTTTGGCGGTTTTGGAGTTTCGGAGTTTGAGATGTCTACTTACATTCAGTGGGCCAGATATTGTCGCACTCAGCGCGAGAGAAACCTTATCCTATTACAGATTATCACCCGTTAAATAGTACCTCTAATGACGAAAACCGCGACAGTAATTTGACCTTCAGCTAGTAGCCCGGAGACTGATATACAAGTTGAAATTGAAGAAATGACCATGCTTAAACGTCGTTCGGATTCCCAATGCCGGATATAAAGTACATCGGATTTCGGAAGGTCAGTGTCAGAACTGCTGATGTAATTCTCTATACCACGGGCGAGTACGTATACATTACCCCTTTTTCGCTTATGTTTTTGTTGAGTAATTGACTAGATATGCCTCACTATTTGATGACATTCGTGACAGACATTTGTTTTGTTAAGAACTCTACGAACGATCTCTTGAATAAGCCGTGACTAGAGTACGGCAGCTACTTTTCGTCGACTCTAGCCGGAGAGAGCTGTTGAACAGTTTCAAAAAACTTTCAATCAATAATCTCTGACGGACAGAAGTGTTTAGTTCGGTGACTTCTGAGCCGGATTCATCAACTACCTGGCTGACATGTAAATAAGCCACGCAGATTGTGCAAGAGATTAAATGACAGGGGTATAGAGTATACCTTGTGTTAAATATCCGTGAATTTTAGATCGGCTAACTATCCGTGATTGTAATACAGTTTACCCTTGCTATCCCTTTGCCGGTAACCAGGTTCGGGCCTATAGGTGGGCCCGCTTTTAAAATACACACCACAACCACAATCCGGCCAAATGCCCCCCAGAATACATAAAAATACTCTACATTTGGTGAAATTCATGAAAACAATTTCATTTGGGTGTGAAACACAAAGCCTCATTGCAGTCCTCACACTAAATGATGGGTTTCATGCTGTCACTACTACCACCCTGGCTTCTTTTCTACCTGCAAATGATAGAATCTACTCTACTCTCCATCAAAAGTTGGACTGGGCATCTTTCAGCAGTGGGGGAGAGTGGTGTGCTTCGGAACCAGCCTGGTTGGCAATAGGGACAACAAAGATTATATGTAACAGATATACAGTCCTACTGCAAGGCCAATGTCTCTTGTATTTACGAAGTCATTCTCCTTCTCTCTGTTCCCTGTACCACAGAATACACACACACTATTGGGCCCAACTTCAATATCACAGCAAGTTATAAGCCCAGTGGTGTCACGGTTTGGGTTATGAGTGATGGTTTAAGGGGTACATAGGAATATTATTAGTGATGCGGAAGGAATTAGTGTTACGGAATGGCGGAGTTGTCAAGAGACTCGGGAATGGCGTAAGGGTATTGCTGAATGGTGGCGGTATGATCTATTATTATAAGGAAGCGGTTTGAGGTGTTGCGACGTCAGATGATATGGCGTGGTTGTAGTGATAAGAGTTGTGATGGTGGTGTGTAGGATCATGGTTGGATATTCGGATGGTACATTGGAGCATGGGGAATGATTCAAGGGTGGCAGATGAAGTGTATATAAAGAGAGGTTGTTTGGTGTTGGAGGATTTCCTTTTCTTCTCTCTTTACTCGTTCTCTTGTATAGCAAAGCAAGTACGACTTTGATCCAGCCTTGATGCTTGTCCTGTCTTGATTCCCTCGATACGAACTTCAAAGCGTCTTGTTCTGATTACCATATTACATTATTGTTACCAATATCACCTATGCCCAACCCCGCCCGTTACACTAGAAAGAGTCTTTTATCACGTACCTAATATTGAATGTACTGTCAACATTGTCTGACCCCATGTTTTGATCTTGCTTGGTACTACTGAGAAGTTACTGATAGTTATATTTCAATTTGCTATCTGCGTAGCTACGATCTTATGGAATTACATGTGCCTACACCCTTCAAACAGTTGTAAGTACTGTAATGAACCTTGCTCCGTTACCTGTTGGGTATATCTTGGACCAAATCATCGGTGGTTTCATGTTTCCAACAATTGCGTTGACCAGTTACCACGACCTACCGGATTGGACATCCGTCAGTACCCACATCGATCCCCAGAGTGGAATGTGAGAGTACGACAGTAACTCTACATCCAGAACGAATTAGTTTGATCTTGCTGGAACCCATTGTTCCTTGCACGAACCCGAACCATTAAACGCCTTCGAAAGTATCGAACGATTACTGAATACTGAAGTAGACGACCTCATCTTGCCTGCTTATTTTTGGGAACAGTCAGACGTCCCCTCCCCTTGGAATATCTACTGGACTGAAGCCGCTGCATACAGAGGAGGCTTGGAACTTGATGATCCCATGTTTGGAGATTTTTGGACTAAGTATTGGGGAGCCCACGCTTGGTTAAACTGCCATCCAGAGGAACCTTGTGAGTGCGAACCACATAACTGTTTAGGAACGCATTCGATGGAAGGACATGCACCAGCCGCAGCAGCAACAGCGAAACCTGTGCTGGTGCCTCTGATTGTTATTGAACCTCCAACTCCAACTCCCTCCGAAATTGACGCATATAATTGGCACTGGTAGATCTGCTTGATTTGTTGCGATGTCAGGATCAGAACAGCACGATCGGGTGGCTCTGGTGTCCGCGGACGACCAGGCCATCATAGGAGGAATCATGAACAGGAACCTACTGGAGGTCGAATTTGGGGAGAGACAGACGTTATCGGAGGAAGCACAAGACGTGCTGCAGAGAGTGGCACAGTATACTGAACCCGCAGCGATGGCACAAAGGGTCTGCGATCCCCCACCACAGATCATCACCCTACAGAAACAAATCACAGACCTGCAGACACAACAGTTCCTACCACAAGATTGCGATCACTCAACATTCGAACAACAGCTGGAGACATTGGGGCAGGAGCTGGAGGAAGCCAGGAGGATTCCGAGAACGGTAGGAACAGACGAAGACCTTCAACAAGGACTGGACGCCATGACACTGGACTCCAGACAATCAAGGGATGAAGTCCGAGCTTTGAGGACGCAGTTAGCCAATGTGCTATCCTTAGCGGCTCTGGCAGCCCTGGCTCCCCCCCAGCAACTCGAAGACTGAGGACAGAAGTTTCCCGACTCCCCGGACTTGTCAGGATCGGATTGAGCTCAGTTGAGAGGCTGGATTGCTCAACTCTGGTAGGTCATACAACACAAACCCACCAGCTTTCCCAACGAGCAGTCGAAGATGCAGTATGCATTCAACCACCTGAGGGGAGTAGCCCTAGGCCAGATTGTGCCACACGTCCGGGAGGACGGAGAGATAGGGCTGGAAAACCGGCCAACTTTAATACAACTCCTGGAAGCAGCTTTTGGGTACACAGACCGAGTAGCCACCGCTGAACGGAAAATGCGGGAGATCAAACACACGAACCGATAGTTCTCTCAGTACTATGCTGAGTTCCAAGTTATCGCTGGGGATCTGGATCGGAATCCTGCGGCCTCGCAGAATGCCCTACAGATGGGGTTGTCCGAAGAGATGAAGGACTCCTTTATGTATAGCGATATGCCGGAAGGACTTCCTGCGTTTGTGACGGTTTCTCAAAAGCAAGATAATCAGATCTGACAATGACGCGTGGGGAAGGCGGCACAGAATCAGAGTGGAGGAACTCGTTTCGCCCCTTCCTCCAGACCTCCGGCCCCTCCTAAGAATCCCACAGAAGCTCCTGCTGGAACAGTGGCTGGATATACTGGACCTGCACCTATGGATCTCAGCGCAGACAGGAGGAGGATTTCCGCAGAAGAAAGGGCAAAGAGGTGTACTGATGGAAGGTGTTGGTATTGTGGTGGGTTCAACCACCAGGCTGCGGAATGTGCGGCGAGGAAGAAGGCTCAGACGTTTAAGGCGGCTGGAGCACAAGTTAAGGAAGCAGGGACCTGGACAGGTCCCGAGGAATTGGGAAAAGAACAGGTCAATTGAAGAAAGATGGCTCTTCAGTTGATAGTAAAAGTTTTGTTTTAAATGCGTTGAAATGTTTTGGAATTTCGCGTCTTTCAGTTAGCATGGTGGAGGTATTGGAGGGATCAATGGAAGGGAAACATTTTGTTATAACCTGTACATTGACCGTGAATAATCAAGAAATAGCGACACATGCGCTGATCGACTGCTGAGCTACAGGCATATCATTCAGCGATCAAGACTTTGCTCGCCATCATCAAATACCACTTCCAGAGTTAAAAGAGAAACGACAGGTCGAGGTTATCGATGGGAGACCCATTGAGTCGGAGGAGATTACGCATATTGCCAAGGTAGGGATGATGATCCAAGATCACAGAGAGCAATGACCTATGTTCATTACAAAATTGGGACAATATCTGATTGTCATTGATATTCCCTAGTTACGATTACAGGATGTTGCAGTACGGTTTGCATCCAATATGGTCACTTTCGGATCGCAATGCTGCACTACACATTGTTATGATGCAACCGTTTTGGTGCAAGGAGTCACGGAGGAACCTCCTGAGCGAGTTCACTCTCATGGAGGGATATTGGAACCACAGATACGTCCTCAACAACCCTGTCGAGGAAATATCATTATGCGTAATGGATCTTCGTTTGTTCGAACAGTTAAGTGAGGGAAGCTTAAGGTGTGTAAGGCATCTCTTTATGATATTAATAAAGCCATTGAGGCAAAGGACCTTAAGGAACGACCCCTGGAGGAGATTGCTCCAAAACAGTATCATGAGTTTCTTCCTTTGTTCAATAAAGTTTTAGCTGACCACCTTCCACCACATCAGCCAGGCATCAACCATGAAGTATGCCTGAAGGAAGGAGAGACACCAACATTGTGGCCCCTTTATTCAATGTCAAGGGCCGAGTTGGTGGCCCTTAAGGAATGGTTAGAAGAGAATATGTCAAAAGGATTTATCCATCAGTCGTCATCACCTTTTGCGGCACCAGGCCTCTTAGCAAAGAACCCTGATGGAGGGCTTCAGTTTTGTATTGATTACCAAGATATCAATATCAAGACAATTGAGATTCGGTACCCCCTTCCTTTAATATGGGAAACTTTGAACCTACTTTGAAAAGCTAGAGTTTATACGAAACTTGCTGTCCGTGGAGCTTAACATTTGTTACTGGTCAGGGAGGGAGATGAATATAAGCTAGCCTTCCAGACAAGATATGGATTGTTTGAACCAATGGTGATGCAATTTCGAACAACAAATGCGTCTGTGGATTTTCAGGGATATATTAATAATACCATAAGGGAGGCTTTGGATGATTTTGGATCTGCGTATTTGGACGATATATTGATATATTGTGATTCGGAGGAAGAGCATGTGGAACATGGGATGTGGGTTATGCAATGTCTTTTGGAGGCGGGTTTATATTTGAAGCTGGAAAAGTGCGAGTTTCAGACGGAGACCGTACAATATTTGGGTTTGATTATATCAACAAAAGGGATATTGATGGATGAGGATGATGTTGAGACCATGAGAAATTGGAGTCGAGAGAAAAAGACAAACAACGGCAGGCAGAATAATCTCTTCGAAGTCCAACAGTTTCTTGGGTTTTGCAAGTATTACTGAAGATTTATGCTTATGTATTCTGAGAAAGCTGAGCCACTGACAAGGCTAACTAAGAAAGATGAACCAGTAGTATGGGAAGCGGAACAACAGTTGGCTTTCGAAATGATGGTGACTGCCTTCTCAACAGCTCCAGTACTCCAACATTTCGATCATGATAGGGAGGTGATAATTGAAACAGACGCCTCCGATTAGGTATCTGCAGGAGTTTTATCTCAGCATGATGATGACAGGGTGTTACATCCAGTGGCTTATTTCTCGAGAAAACATTCACCGGCCGAATGCAATTATGATCTATACAACAAGAAGCCCATGGCTATTGTCAAGGTGTTGGAGGAATGGAGACCGGAGTGTGAAGGGGCTGCATACCCCCTTAAATTGATCACTGATCATAAGAACCTTGAGTATTTTATGACAAAGAAGCTCTGATATCGACGACAGGCCCAGTGGTCAGAATTTCTAACGAGATTCTACTATGAGATAGTCTATAGACCAGGCAAATGGAATGGGAACGCAGATGCGTTGACAAGGAGGCCGGGAGACCTCCCTGAAGGGGGGGATGAAAGATTGATAAATATGGAACAGGTGCTTCTAAAGCCGCAGAACCTACCAGAACAATTGCGTTTGTTGGCGGACAGGCCGCCCACACAGGGCTGTCCCTCTATTCCCGATCTTTTGACGAAGGCATATCAGACTGACCCGCTACCAGGGAAACTACTGGAAGGAATTCGAATGAATAGTGGGTTACAAGAGCTTACAGTTGTGGAATGTACAGAAGAGAATGGACGGCTGAGCTATAGGGGGAATTTATATGTACCGGATAATGATGAATTATGCCTAAGCATTATACAGAATGATCGTGATACAGCGTTAGCAGGAAATCCGGGGCAGGCAACAACGTTTGACCTGCTTAATCGAGGATATTATTGGAAGGAAATGCCTAAGGATGTTGATTGATATGGTCAGAATTGTCATGATTGCCAGCGGTCCCAAAGTTCAAGACATTCAACCTTTGGGGTCCTTCGGCCGCTGCCTGTGCCAGATAAACCATGGGAATATATTTCGATGGATTTTGTCGTGGGATTACCGGAATGTGAAGAGTTTCATGCAATATGGGTAGTGGTGGATTGGCTGTCAAAGATGCAACATTTCATCCCTTGTCATACGACTATAGATGCCTTGGGATTAGCGGAGTTGTTTCTATGAGAGGTAGTACACCTTCATGGACTCCCACTGACCATTGTTTCAGATCGAGGCCCACAGTGTGCATTAACTTTCTGGCAACAGATGTGTAGTCGATTGCGGATTGATCGGAGAATGTCAACAGCTTTTCATCCACAGACCGACGGACAGACAGAACAAATGAACGCCAGTGTGGAGCAGTATCTTCGGGTGTTTGTAAACCATCAGCAGGATGATTGGGTTAAGTGGCTTCCGCCGGCATAGTTTGCTGCAAATAATGCAGTGTCAGAGACAACTAAGTGTAGTCCATTTTATGCGATTCAAGGTACGGATCCTCGGATGTCATTCGCGGGAGAACCGACAAAGGAGCGACATCAATGACATGTGAGTGCTGAAAATGTTCAGGCGATAATGCAGCAAGTTCATGAGCATCTTCGAGTAGAAATGAGACAGAGTCAAGCAGTACAGGAAGCAGGAGCAAATCATGGACGAATTGCCGCTCCAAATATTCAGGAGGGCTCCCATGTGTGGCTGGACACCCGACATATACGGCCTACGAGGCCTACATGGAATCTCGATTGGAAACTGGTGGGCCCCTTTACAGTTGTCCGTCAGATATCCCCATATGCATATGAACTTGAGCTGCCTGCGTGTAAAGGCATACGCCCGTGTATGGCCTCGTAGGAAGGAATATCAGTAGATACGGTTGCACACGTGGATGTCAATATTGTAGAGTAGTATAAAGGTAAGATTATCACTAGAGATCTGAGGCTCGTGGCGAGCCGACTATATATAATGCGGGTGTTACCCGGCCCTGGACACGTCACGTGCAGCCGTGCCATTACATTATCCCCCTCTTTAGGTGCAGACCCCTGGGCTGCATAATCCCGTACAAGAGTAGGAAAGGAATAAAAACGATCAAATAACCGTTCAACGTACGCAAACGTACGAACCCATAAGTCCCACAACCGATCAGTACCGTATGGTAGCCAGTCGGCGGATCCGGCGCACGGGGAAACTCCACCTCCACTTGACTTATCTCCTGAGGTGGTAAGAACCCGTTCCGACGCCATTTGTACTGGGCCGAGATCCAAAGAAGTAAAGAAGTAAAGAAGAGAGAAGAGAAAGAAGGAACATCCAAAGTAACAGCATCCTCCAATCTCCACTTCCGAATTGTCCGGCATCCAACCATCCAATCTCGCACTCGTAACTCGTACCAAGTGTAGGTCATTGTCGGAATTAGACACAGTAATCTCGGTGAAATCCCCAATCATAGTATGAGCCTCGTCTTGACTCGGCGGAATCGCTGGTTGCTTCCGCTCGCTGCTCATCATCGCCATCGCCATCGCCATCGGCCATTGCCATCGGCCATTGTATCGGTATATCTAACTTGTAAGCATTCCAGCAACCGGTCATACTCACCATATATTTTCAAATGCGCTAGCACTCGAGCTCTCCCAATTCCTCGTGAACTCCGCAGGCCCAGCCCATCGGTGATCATTGTTGCTGCTTTGGAAGCTGCTTCGGCAGTCATATTCGCACTCAATCTGCACGGATGAAGTGGGCTTGACTTCTCGGCATGGATTGTAGCTTCTGCTCTCGGTATCATAGCCGTCGGTGATGGTCAATCATATATGACCTCGTATCTATCTCGTAAGCTTCTCATAAAATGGTCATTCATACCCCATATATTCAGGCGCGTTTGCGCTCTCCCAAGCCCTCGTGCATAGCTTTGTGGGCCAGCCTCGATATCTGACATCCTCTCTTGCAGCCGGTGGCTCTCACACGGTGCCCGTCAGTAGTTCTATTCATCCTCCTTCAGCATCGGCCAAGCAGGCTTATCGGCCTCCAGTATGGTCGTTCGGCATTCATTTCGGTAAGCCGTTTGGTAAACATCCCAGTCGGTGCCTTCTGTAGAGGGCTCCCGGTAATCCTCTTATTCAATCCCAATATTCAGTCATTCGGCCATGATCTTGGTCGGTATGCTCAGTAATCATCTCTCGGTAGTTGTCTCAACGGTCTCTCATGATGCCATTCGGTGACTGTCTCTTGCGATGCCGTTCGGTAGACTATTTGGTACGTTCGGAGATCATTTTCGGTCTCGTTCGGAACTGCTTCGGTAGACATAATTGCACTCGTTCGGCATAGATCAAACTCGCTTGATCATATCAACATCTCTCCGGTGCTCTTGCAGTCGCACTGATCATCCTCCTAGTCGGTGCACTTGTAGGTACATTTGACATCCGCCTGGTGCTCGGTGCACTTATCATCTCCAATTGCTCGCCGGCTTTCCTCCGGGTATGCTTTCCGCTCCTTCTCCAGGTGTGCTTGCTGTCACTTCTCTGGGTATCCATATCGTCGTTTTCTGAATTCGCTTGTGGTTTCATCTCCAGGTGCACTGGTTGACTCTTCTCCACGTACGCTTGTTGACTAATCTCCAGATCGGATTCTCTGCCGGTAAGTGCACTCCAAGGTGCTTCCTCCCAGCACTTCCGGTACAGTGATTGCTTGCAGTAGGGGTTGGTTTTGATTCCGGTACGGTCATCCCCCTTTTGTACCTCGTAGCTCTGCAGACGACTAATCCATTACGGCTTCTTCATTCATCTGTAGGTGCATTTGCCATCACTTCCCTGCGTGCACTTTTCGCCGTTCTCGGAGTACAATTGTTACTTCTTCTCCATGTGCACTTGCCGCTACTAGCCTTCCCTATCGGTGAATGCGTTTCAGTGCTTCGTTCCTGCACTTCCGGTACGGTGATTATTCGCGGTAAGGGTTGTTGCGATTCCGGCACTGTCATCCCCCTCTTTAAAGATCGTTGCACCGCTGACGACTTATCTCATACGGCTTCGAGATGTGCGGTATCGGCATTGTAGCTGTGTGACTCGGGATCACCGAAGCTGAGTCGGGATCTGATGCGGGATCGTACTCGGCATTGTAACTCGGGCATATAGCTGTTTAATTCGGTATCTCTGAATAGTGCTCTGAATAGTGCTCGGTATCGTACTCGGTGGAACCATGCTGCCAGTACATCGTGTATCTGCATATCTGCGCTCGATTGTAACTTCGTAGTTTGAAATCAAAGTCGTGATCTCGAGAATGGTATAACGTCGCATAACCTCAATATCTTCATAAAAGGGAAGGTGGTTGATTGTCATCCGTCTCCCGTGTTCCATCTCCTGAGATCCATCTCCTGTCATCCATCTCCTGTCATCCACCTCTGGTCATCCATCCATATCGGGTCGCGATCCATATCCGGCCGCGATCCACCTCTGGACGGGATCCATCTCTTGTTAACCATCTCCTGTCATCCATCCATATCCTGTCGAGATCCATATCGGGGCACGATCCATCTCCGGACGGGATCCATCTCTTGTCATCCATCTCCGGCCGCAATCCATCTCTGGCCGCAATCCATCTCTGGCCGCGATCCATCTGGCTTCAGCCATTCGTTTCCACCCGGTGCGTAATTGCGCTCGTATGGGCCGCATTCCGTGACTGCTCCTGTAGCTCTGTAAGCCCTCTAAAGGTCATATTTACTAACCTCCATAATTTCCGTCTTCCATTGACTCTTCATCGCAGTCCCATAATCCATCCGGTGACATATTGTCCATCCGAAGAAAATGCCCACTCATCGATCCGTCCATATGGCATGGGATCTTTAAGTCCAAATCCAGATCCATGATCCGGCCTCGTGAGCACGTGATCTTAATCCACGCAATTGCGTGAATATCGCTCCACCCAACTCCGAGAAGTTGTAAATCCGCCCGTATGGCAAATTGTAGCCGGGCTGCAAATTGATTGCAATTGACCGATGCGGCGGGAGTGTCTCCGCCTGGGCTTTTCTGAAAACCTCCACGAAATCTCCGTATATTGCTGGCTAAGTCCTCCATCGTCTGTAGACACCATCTGTCGTGGTGCCGGCTCCATCTGTAAACGTTAGTTCTGAATTCATAATAGATATGGAGCGGTATGAAGGAATATCCAGGAGCCCGGATTTGAAACGGTTCGCCACAATAGGGCCAAGCCCCACCGTCCAGTACTCCCTTCGTGTCTCGGCGTGCCGGTAGCAGTCATTCAAGGTTCC
>Ga0307515_10001132_pt1 | contig 61076 bp, 55 predicted proteins | sample 17_EM_MG_FD_194513 | JGI IMG/M metagenome (GOLD analysis project Ga0307515, IMG submission 194513) | Populus trichocarpa ectomycorrhiza microbial communities from riparian zone in the Pacific Northwest, United States - 17_EM | ecosystem: Host-associated > Plants > Roots > Unclassified | place... | reverse complement strand
AGTTTTTAGTTTTTAACACCCCCCAGACCCCCCATTTCAACAACAACAATATTTACTGATAAATTGTCTTTGTAAGACCAAAGGTAGGTACGGCCAATATGATCTTTGGAAGGCTATATTAACGGCTACGGCGGGGGAAGTCGCAAACTACAGGGATTGTTGTCAGATACATCCGAATATCCACCACAGGCTTGAGCTTATAACAATCCATCACCTGATAAAAATCTCGCCTGGTTTGCCAACGATCGGCGGCGGCGGTACAAAACCTTTGCGCGAGCCGGGTCTGGGACTTCGAACAGGGGCGGTCTTCGTCGAGGTTCAAGATCAGTCCATATATTTTTCAAATACGTTTTCTCCTTTGTGGTATACATTATAAGGGCTTTTATGATCAAGGATAGAAATTCCAACCTCTCCCTTAAGTTCCCAGATATTTAAAACTATGCTTTCTGCGCAGGAGTTCGTTTCAATGATGATGTGTTCATTTACCGGAAGCTGAAATTCAAAACATTCGGGTTCATGAACTATAGTAATTTCGGATGATGTATTATTTGATAGCTCAAATGTTGTTGTCATGTTAGTATTGTTTTTACTAATATAATAACAATCCATCACCTGATATAAATCTCGCCTGGGTTGCCAACTATCGGCGGCGGCGGTACAAAACCTTTGCGCGAGCCGGGCTCAAGCGTCCAGATGCTGATCACATCGGGGACTAATTTGTTTTGCACCTGTTTTTTGATCACTTCCAACTGGCAAATGGATGATGTGGCTACCACCAGGTTCATGTCATCTACATAAAAACCATCTACAGCAAACCTAACATCTTCTTTTATATCCAGCCAATCTTTAATTTCTTTAAACGACCTCGTTTTTATTTCAATTCCTTTTTTTAGGGTTATAAATAAAATTCCATCTTTAGAAAGGTTCCTGAACTGCGGTGGAATATTTTCCGCACCCTTAAAAACATTGATAGCCTCAATATCATTAGGGTTAATGTTTAGGCCGCTGCCAATAATATGGTTGTTTATTACATATGCCGGTATTCGTTGCCTTGCATCTGGCAAGTGCCGGTAAACCGTATCAGTTTGCGCCTTAACAAGCACTGTACTTAAGCAAAGCAGCATAAGTGCAAGCCCTTTTTTAAATGTCGGGTAGCTAAGTTTCATCATCATAAAATTGAATTTAACACAGGATGCAGTTATGCCTTAATTTCCATAAACACTTTGTTCAAATAATTTGTGCCACCTACAACACATTAGTAACCCACCACGTATTCCCAAACGGATCTTTAACCCCCGCGCTGCGGCCATAGGGCTGGTCTGCTGGCGGTATAACACTTTCGGCCCCATTATCAAGGGCTTTTTGGTAGGTTTCGTCGCAGCTATCTACATAAATAAATAACCCTGCATTTTGCCGGGCATAGGTATCGGTACAATCGGCAAACATAATAGTGCTGCCTTTGATATTCACCTCGGCATGCATAATGGTTGTTTCATCGCGCATGTGTTTATATTGCACCGTGGCATCAAAAACATTTTGCATAAACTCAATAAATTTAGCCCCATCCTTTATAATAAGGTAAGGCATAATACGCTGGTAATTTTCGGGGATGTTTTTTGTAGTTTCCATTTCGGTTTGTTTTTAAACAAATGTAGGGTGCCGGGGTCAAGCAAAATTGTAAAAACCGGACATCTTTAATTTAGGATTTTCGATTTTTAACCGTCCCGGCCCCGGCGTGCGTCCTTCGACAGGCTCAGGATGTCCCCTCTTGAATTTTCACTTTAGACTTATAAACCCTTCTGCTTTCCCCGAAAAATAAAACCCTGGATGATAGCCTGTAAAAGCCTTTACATCATGTATAAAATGCGATTGATCGTAGTATCCGCAGTCGAGCGCTATTTGTGTTAATGATTTGTTGCTGCTGTATTGTTGTATGGCATCATGCAGGCGCACCAGGCGCAGGTAAGTTTTAGGGCTAAAACCAGCATGTTCCTTAAACCGCCTGTCGAACTGCCTTACCGATAGGTTAAATGCATCAGCCAGTTGTGTAACAGTTCTGTTTTGATTGGAGTGGATTACCTGTCTTATGGCGGTAGCTACGCGGTCGTCCTTTGGGGTGCTGTGCTGTAACCTGTCTGTTAAAAAATCGCTTAAAATCCGGGCCCGGTGATAATTATCCGGGGCAAGCATTATCTGCTCTTCCAACTCGCGGCCGGGCCTGCCTAAAAATGTATCATAATCCAGGGCAAGGTTACTCGTCTCGCTACTGGGGATCCGGAAAAAGCGGGGTACAGCAAATGGATAAATATAAGCGCCAAAAATGCCAAAACTCTGCCTGGCTACAAACCTCCTGTACCTGCTGGATTGAAATTGAATGCCCGACGGGCCTGCATTCTGGCCGCTATCCGTTAGCTCATCAAAGGTGGCCCGGTAATGAAACACCATCTCGGTACAGCCATCGGCTATAGATCGGTAAACATATTCAGGCTGCTCCACTGTAAGCTCATGCTCCAGCACCCAAAAAAACCTTACATAAGGTTTTAATATATCGGGTGGGGGGATGGTGTAGTAGCGCATTTTTTGATTTCGGATTAATTGAATTGAAGGCTTCGCTGTTTCGCGATTTATTAGTTTAAAATTAAGGTTAATTTTTGATTTTTGGGGTTGATAATCCTCATTTAGCACCCCTTCCCACGTGTCGCCGGAGATATCTGCCATAATGTTCAGCCTGTGTCCGGGTGTGTCACAAATAAAAAGAGAGGTTTTTTTCAATGTCGTATTAATTATTCAGCGGAGGCTGCAAATCATTTGTTCAGATATTTTTGATACCACCCTGCCACAAGCCTAACAACACTTTTTTAAACCCTTTTCTTCTCCTATAAAAAGGGGCTTTTTGCCCTGTTGTGTAAGATGGCAACACGCTACTTTGCAGTAACTTAAAAACTTCAGATTATGACGATGCCAACAATTAAATTATTGCCGGATCCACCGGCCCCAAACGGAATTAATGACTTTCCGCTTCCGCCGCCTGCGCAGGTAATAATGAAAATACCTTTGCCTGATGAAACCAAAGTTGTAAAGGAAATGGACTACATGGGCCAGAAGTATGTATGGGAATTGCGGTTTACCAAGCAGCAATTAGAATTCAAGCAACAATGGGTACGTGTAACCAGTTGCACCATTACACCAGATACGCCTTTTTCGCAGGAAGAGTCTGTGAGTATTGGCGTAGCGCTAAGTGTTGGCGCCCGTGAAGAATTTTCGGCCTCGCTTGGTTTAAAGGTGGGATCGTATCTGGATATAGGCGCAAAACTAACTATGGAGCTTTCGGCGGAAGTGACACTTGCCGAGGTAGTAACCAAAAAGAAAACTTTTAATGCCAAAACGCAGGTCTCGCAGGCATCTTATATGTGGTGGCAGCTTAAAAGTACCTACACGGTTACCGGATATCGTGTGGTGGCTGTAAAGCTTAATGGACAAGATCAGCATACTGATGGTGCCGACTTCAAAAATCCGTTGGTATGCGATGAGGATGTTAGTATGAGTACCCAATTTCCTGCTTCGGTAAAAGCAGAATTTACGGTTTCCGACATCTAACACGCTCCCATACGGTTAAGTATTGTAAGGAGTGAGACGGTTAACGATAAAAGCCTTTGGTTGAAAGATCAAAGGCTTTCTTCGTTAAAACAAATCTGAGCGCGACGAACCAATAAAAGCGCTGAAAACATTTATCGGCAGTTCATCCTGTAGCGGATGTTATTGCCGTACCACCTTCGGTAAACCCGTTATATCTCAAACTTATCCTCAATTAAAACAAACACCTAATTAAGCATTATATACAACATATTTGATGATTTAACAGCTATAGAGAACTAAACTGGGGGTATTGCCGATATTTAGTTTTTTGAAGCTTATTTGAGGCAGAGAAGTTAAAAAGCCATTGATTTCTTACATTTGGCTATCTTACTATGAAAAAGAATTTGTTGCCGGGCACTGTTTTTTTAGTGTTGTTACTCTGCGCTTTCGGGCAGCAGCAACTACTCCGCCGTTTCGAACTGAAGGGATATGCACAGGGTACTACCTACAGCATTGTGTATTACGCGCCCGACAGCCTGGTAAGCCTAAGCCAAACCGACAGCCTGCTGCAACGTTTTGATCGTTCGGTATCCCTCTACCAGCCCAATTCGCTCATCTGCCGGTTTAACCGTTCTGCAAAAGGTATCCGGATTGATGAAACTTTCAGGGTGCTGGTCGAAAGAGTGTTGCAGATAAGCCGTGCTACCGGGGGGCTGGTAGATCCAACCGTAAAACCGTTGGTTGATGCCTGGGGATTTGGCGTGGTGAAACCCGGTCATGATCCCGGCAAAGAAGATGTGAAAAACCTGTTGCGTAATGTGGGCGCGGGCAAGATTGGCCTGAAAGGTGACTTTTTATATAAAACAAAGCCCGGCGTACAACTGGACCTGAACGGCATTGCCCAGGGTTATTCGGTGGATTTGCTGGCATCGTTGTTGGAGCGCCACCACATTCACAACTACCTGGTTGAACTGGGCGGCGAGCTGCGCGTAAAAGGCCGCAAACCCGGCAACGGGCCATTCAAGGTAGGCATCGAAGGTATCAGCGGCGATGACCTGGATCCGGCTCCCATGCGCAAAGTGATAGAGCCCGGGGATGGCGCCATTACTACCTCCGGTAATTACCGGAAGCATCACGCGGCCGGCGGCAAACAGATCTCGCACCTGATGAATCCGCTAACGGGTTACCCCGTGCAGAATGAATTGATCAGCGTTACGGTATACGCCAGGGACGCCATAACCGCGGATGGCTATGATAATGGCTTTATGGCGATGGGGCTGAAGCGAACCCTGAACTTTTTATCGAAACGGAAGGATATGGGGGCCTATATTGTATACCGGAGGCCTGATGGCCTTATTGCAGATACGGCGACCAATTTTTTTAAAGGATATTAATAATAAACTGAAAATATGGAGAGAAGAACTTTTTTGAAAAATACCGGTGTGCTCACCGGCGGACTAATCCTTGGTAATAAGCTGAGCGCCATGCAGGCGGCGGGCGATCCGGTGAAGATAGCGGTGATAGGTTGCGGCGACCGTGGCACCGGCATTATGAACATCCTTAATGGGATGCCCGGCCAGTTTCGCGTTACCTCGGTTTGCGACGTGCTTGATTTCAGGCTGGCGGCGGCACAAAAGCTGAACAAAACGGGTGCATTAAAAACTTATACCGATTACCGCAAACTGTTGGAGGATAAAGAAGTGGAAGCGGTTATCGTTGCGGTGCCGTTGCACCTGCACTATCCTATAGGGGCCGATGTTATCCGTTCGGGCAGGCATTTATACCTGGAAAAAACGATGACCTACACCATTGAACAGGCGCTTGAGCTGGTGGCGCTGATGAAGGGCCGCGATAACCAGGTGTTGCAGGTGGGCCACCAGTACCGTTATTCTCCTTTATATTACCGGGTTAAAGAGATGATTAATAAAGGCTACCTGGGCAAGGTGACGCAGGTAGACTGTCGCTGGGACCGCAATGGCAACTGGCGCCGCCCGGTTCCCGATCCGGCCCTGGAACGGGCCATTAACTGGCGGATGTATAAGGAATATTCGGGTGGACTGGTGGCCGAACTGCTTTCACACCAAATAGATTTTATTAACTGGGCTTTTGATACCCATCCGCAGGAGTTTTTTGCAACTGGTGGGATAGATGTTTTTAAAGACGGCCGTGAAACGTATGATAACGTTCAGCTGATGCTGCGTTACCCGGACCAGGGCCTCATTGGCAATTTCGGCGCGATGTGCGGCAATGCGCATGATGGGTATCTTTTTAAGATAAAAGGTACACTGGGCACGGTTTCCCTGCTGACCGACCAGGGGATGTTTTACCCGGAAAAAAAGCTGCTGAGCGAAAAAGGAACAATTGACGGCGTAACAGGAGCTACCCGCATTGTGTGGAACAAGGAAGGAGGGACGCCCATTTTGCCCGAACCTACCAAAGACGGCACCTGGTATGCGTTTAACGATTTTTATCAAAAGATACAGCGCAAGGAACTGCCGGACAGTAATGTATTTACCGGGGCCCGGACAGCCATCAGCGTGCACCTGGCCAACCAGGCCTTATACAGTAAAAAGATATGCGGCTGGGATAATGGCTATAAGATTGGTTGAGGGAAAATATTAAGTGCTCCGGAGCAGACCCCCAAGGCTATTAAATTAATGCCGATTTAATATCGAACCCCGAATATCCAATTTCGAATAATGAAAGAAAAACTTCGGTGTTGGATATTCGAAATTCAGTGTTCGATATTATTTTTCACTTCTGCTTCTCTTAACTTAATAGCATTGGGGAGACGCCCCCCCGCGGGTGTTTATATATAATGAGCGGCCTTTTTAAATTCAGTTGTTGGTAAGGGTTGCTTAAATCGGCAGGTACCCTGGGTATTTATTTCACGATGACCTGGTTGGAGAACATCGATATTGTTTCGGTACTGCCGCGGTGGGCTGTAACCTGGAGCGTTGTTGTGCCGCTTCCCTTTGCGGTAAACGTCCAGATGTCCTTACCAAAATCGCCTATTAAGCCAGGGTGCACGCCTACATTTTCCTTATGGCTCACCAATGTTAATACCGAAGTGTTGTATTGAGGGTTGTTAAACTGGTAGCCGCCATCGCCGGGATTACCCAAGGTTAAAGAAATGGTTTGACCAATAGTAACCGAGGCTGTGCCGCCTGCATCGGCCGCTGTTAGTTGCTTCACGGTATTATCTCCGGTGTTTTTATCTTTATGGCAACTCATTATGGCCAGGCAAGCTATAATACATGTACAGTTGTAAATTAACTTCATGATAAGTTTAGTTTGTTTATAAAGTAAGCGTATTTATTGGTATTACGCAGTTACACTGCTAAACGCTACATGATTTAAAAACAAATATCGGGAAAATGTAAACAGCAGGCCCGCACAATTCATCCAGCTATTCTTTCACCGTGTATGGCTAATGGTATTTTATCAAAAAGGCCTGAAATTTGGCCGGCTTATGAGTGGTGAAAACGACCATGGCACCGAGCTTAAAATAATCAGCAACGCTACCGTAAACCAAATTGCCATCGTTTTAAATTTTTCCCTGTCAGTTTTTTTTCGTTTAGCTTTATCAGAGCCGATAGTGATGATGATGGTTGCCACCAGCATCATTGTAATATGTTCCATACCAAAAAATCTGACGGCCCGTTCATGCACCGCTGTACCGAAGTTATGTAAAAAATAGGCCACTAATGGACTGATAAAATAAAGCCAGATACCCAACATCAATTGAACATGCGCTACGGTAGCTGCAATATGCCTAACCGAATTATCAAACTTCAGATACGGCTTACTCAATAACCAGCCACGATAACCGCGAAAGATGGCAAAAAGCAAGCTGCTCAACACCAGCCAGCGGGTTAATGAATGTAATGCGAGTAAGGTTGGATACATATGAATGCAGACGATTAGTTGCGAAGATAATTTTAAACTATTTTAAAATTAATCCAGGTGTCGCGTTATCTTAAACTTTCGGTCGTTATATCTTTAAATTCAACGCTGATTTTTACGCTGTAGGCGCCTTGCCAAACTTTTTCTTGAAAGAATGCGAAAAATGGGAGAGGCTTTCAAACCCCAGGTCGAGGTAGATGGCAGATGGCCGTTTGTTTTTTGTTTCTATGAGATGGCGGGCTTCCGTTAGTCTTTTTTCCTGCAGCCAGTGCCGAGGCGCCATGCCGAATGTTTTTTGGAAGTCGCGCTTAAACCCGGCGAGGCTTCTCCCGGTTAGTTGCGCAAATTTTTCGACAGGTAGATTGAAATGAAAATTGCGGAGCATGAATTTTTCCAGGTCGATCTTATAAGGCTCCGAAAAGTCGAACAAAAAGTTCCTGAGTTCGGGCATAATGTGCAGCAGCAGCTTTACGCCCTCATTTACTTTTAAAATGCCCAGTTCGGTCGTCAATTTTTCTGCCGGATTCCGTACATAGGGTATTACCGATTGAAAATAGCCTTGCAGAAAATCGTTTGCGGGGATAAGAATGTTGGGCGGGCCTGTGTATTTGTGCTGTGTGTCTATATTTATTTGCTCGTCCAGCGCTATCTTTCTGAGCAGGTCTTCCTGCAACGAAATCACAATGGTTTCATAATCCTCATCGGGCAGCGGGGTCTTGGTAATTTGCCCCAGTTGATTTTTGCCTATCAGTAACATTTCGCCGCGTTTCATAGAAATTTTCTGGCCGGCAGTTTCCAGGGTAAACTGCCCTGAAACCTGTAATACCAGGGTATTGTGCGACATAAAGCCCACCCTATGCTTTTGTTTGGTAGAGAGGTAGGAATAAAAGATGACGCCTGGTATTATTTCGGTTGGATTTGTCACTATGTAAAGATATAAAATAGGAGGGGCTTATGGCAAAGCGCAGTAAGCAAAAATAAAAGAGAAAGTAATATCGAACACTGAATTTCGAATGTCCAACACCGAAGTTTTTTCCTTCATTATTCGATATTGGACATTCGGTGTTCGATATTAAATCGACTTTAATGAAATAGCTTATCCACAGCCTCACCCGTTATCGTTGCAGGTATGTACCGCCAAGTATAGCGCCGGGCGAAAATTGGGTGTTAAGCGTATTCATCTCATCGGGAGTAAATTCAATCTCCATAGCCTGGATGTTCTCCGGCAGGCGCGATCTGCGGCTCATGCTTACCAATGGCATAACATCATCGCCCTGCGCGTTCACCCAGGCGATGGCCAATTGGGTAGGAGTGGCCCCTTTTTCCTGCGCCATTGCCTTCAATACCTCAACCTTCTCCAGGTTTTTCACCAGGTTGTCGCCCTGGAAACGCGAGAAGTGGTTGTGGTAGTCGTTGGCCGCAAGGGGAGCTTTCATGTCGCCGGTAAGCAAGCCCTCGGCGGTATTGGCAAAAGCTACTACGCCAATGCCCAGTTCTTTTGCTGTAGGCAGCAGGTCGGTTTCTATCTGTCGGTCGGCCAACGAATAGCCTATTTCCAATGCGCTAACCGGGTGCACGCTATTGGCCTTGCGCAGCTGATCGGCAGTTATTTCAGAAACGCCGAGGTAACGCACTTTTCCTTCTTTGATCATGTCGGCTACGGTGCCTATCACATCTTCAACCGGAACGCTGTTATCAAGCCTGCAGGGCTGATAAAGGTCGATAGTATCTATCCCCAAACGTACCAGCGAATAGTTGATGAAGTTTTTGATGGCTGCGGGGCGCAGATCCAACCCGATCCATTGGCCGTTATAAAAGATAGCGCCAAATTTTACACTAATGAATGCGTCGTCTCTTCGGCCCTTGATGGCTTTGCCTACCAGCAGCTCGTTATGGCCGCTGCCGTAAAAATCGCCGGTGTTCAGGAAATTAATTCCACTATCTAATGCCGACTGAATGGTAGCAATACTTTCAGTTTCGTCATTAACCGGGCCTCCCCAAACCGACGACATGCGCATGCAGCCTAAGCCGAGTTTAGACACCAGCGGGCCATTTTTGCCGAGGTTTATTTTTGTTATGTTTTTCATAGCTGATATTTTATGTATTAACAATACAAAGATCAGCTTTATATAAAATGGCCAATGTCTTTTACGGCTCAATTTACTTGTCTGTATGGCTCAATTTACAGGGATAGCTACGTTATTTGCTTTAGCCTGAACATGGTGCCCCGGCAGGGCAAACGCATTTAATTGGGTTAACATAACTTAACACATTTCAAATATATTTTTTATAAATATTTGATAATCAATATTTTATATTTTAAGATGGTTAACATACTATTATTAAATAACAGCTTATCGCCGTTAACTATTTAGATGCGTTTGCCCTGGCGCCCCAGGCGTGGTTGGTAGTTTTGGTAGGGCGGCTTAAGAGTATAAAAGCCTTCAGTAAACACCATTATAAAAACTCTTTTTAAACCTTAATTGCATGATAGCATGCATCAACAGTTGAATGCCGATATAAAAAAAGCCAAACACCCACCAGCGGCTCATCCGCACCGTTTTGGGCGAAAATAAATCAGCAATTAAATTCGCTGCGAAAAATAGGGGGACAGCGCATAAAAACCAGTAACCAACTCTTATAACATACAACGATATCATGTTTTTGGGTAAGGAGAATTTTATGCGGTTAATGAATAATAACTCCAGCCAATGCCCGCCAAAAACAATACAAAACACTACCGACCAAATCATTTCAAACTGCACAAGTTTGCTTTTTCCGCCGGATGGAAATACATGCAGCCAATTTAAAATGTAGGCAATTATAGTTGCAGTTAAGAATAGTGCGGATAACTGTTTGTATAAATGACTCCATGTTTTTTTCGGGATTTTTCATTTGTTAGGCTTGGTGTTGGTTTTTAGCGACTTTTTAAGGTTGTTAGCGCAATTTAAGCTATTTAGCCTTTTTGGGCCTGCCCCAAATAGATAAAAGTTTTTTTTAATTATAAAACCTGTAGTCTGGAGAAACAGGGATAATGGTTCGAAGTCGGAAAAATCGAACAGTGGAATACTACAGGCAACCTGGGTAGTTCGAGGTTAGGGACTTTCGAACATCAGAGACCTTCGAACATCTGTAACACTTTGGAGAACATGCTTGTTGAACGCTTATGTTTTTCGGTGAAAATATTTGAATGGAACTTTATTAAAAAAACCTAAATTGTAGTCAATCTTATCACGAATGATTATGAAAAAATCGGGCTCTTTATTACTCTCTTCGGCGGTAAAATGCATTAGCGCATATGCTGCTAATTATTTAAATAATTCTGGCTCCCCAAAAGATGCGAAATCAGTAACTGCTGGTATTTTATTTGGTTTGATTGATTCAATATCCGGTAATAAAGCTTCCGAACAGTTGAACGAATTGGTTGTATATAATGATTTGCGAAGCAAGTTTAATAATGCCAATCTTAACGACATAAATCACGATTTGCAACGCCTGTTTAAGGAAACCGCTATATTATCAGTTGAATTTGTGAAGAAAATGTATATTGAAGAACAAAAGAAGGAAGCTGAGGAGTATGATAAGACTGGTAGAAAAGCAATAAAAAATTACAATCATGAAATCAAAAACTTTTTGAAGGAAAGGAAAAATGATGTTAATGAACTTGCCGAGAATTATGAATTTACAGAGAATGATATTATAGAATCAGACAATATTGTTGACAAACTGGTAAAAGAGCTTTTTGAAGGAGACCCTGACGAAAACCATTTGAAAATATTTTACACCCGGAACCTTCCGTTTGTTTTTAATTTAATTTTTACCGAATTACTTAAATATAATGACCACGGTTTTAAGGCCTTCCAAATATGGATATTGAAAGATATCCTTCAGTTGATAAATAGTTCATTGGCCGCCAGTAATGAAATAAAAAATAGTATTGCAAGGATAAATTCCGGCATTCCAGCTATAACATTTGATACGGTTGATGAAATTGTAAATGGATATGCCGATACCATAATTACCCAAATTTCCTTACTTGAAGTAGTAATCAATAAACAAGGCGATCGTGAGCAAGCATTAATTAAAGCATCAAGCAGACGTGAAGCGGAACTTATGAAAGAGTTGCGTCAATTAATGAAAGTTCTAACAAAAGAAAAATCGGAGAAAGAAGAACAGAGAAAATATTTTTTGCAAAATAATGATGCCCTTTTAAAGGAGGTAGCAGAATTGAAGAATAAATATGAACAATCTGCCGATGAAGAAATTAGCCAGGACAGTGTAACATATCAACTGCTTAAGAATAAACTGATAGAACAAATAATTGCTAATGAGAATGCACAAAAAGCAAATGAGGCGCTACTTATAAAAAATGATTTGGAGATAAGGGTAATAGAGTCTAAATACAACAAAGAGATAGAGAAACTTGCATTTGAGATAACGGAGCTTAAAATTGAGGTTAATTTGATTGAAGAGAGCCGGAAGCAACTTTTGGATTTATTAAAACAACCTCCGGTTAATGAAATTGAACAACTTGTAGCGGATCACGATTATGACGGCATCATTGCCTACCCGTTAAGTAATCCAAACTTAACACTTAAAGACACTGCTCGGATACTTTTGATAAAAGCAACTGTCTACGCCAATTTACTGGATCAAGAAGCAGCTGAAAATTATTACAAAAGGTCGATGGAAACATTCTGTTACGATGATAACATCCTCGCTTATTCAAAATTTATTTTTACCAGAAGGCAATGGGATGCCTGTTTGAAAATATCACTAAAAGCTGTGCCCTTTGTTAAGGACACGCATAAGATGATCACATTAGTTAACCAATTGCTTAGGTTATACCTGGAAAAAAACAAGAATGAAGATGGAATAAAATTAGGCACTGAATTTCTTACCACAACGCGAGTTGATAATTTAAATGGAATAGAGCTCATTCAGCTATTTTTAATCCTCGGTCAACACTACCGTGTTCATTTTAATTTCAATGAAGCAAGATCTTTTTTTAATAAAGCCATTGACTTCAATATAGACCAGGATAATGACCAGCGCATTTCATTGCTAAAGGCAGAAGCTTTAGTTTATTTAGGCGATACCTATTTTGATTATCGATTAACAGTAAAATCTTTTACATACGAGGATCCAAACATAGCCATTGAATTTTATAAAAAATCTCAGATAATTCTTAACGGCCTCAGTATTGATCAGGATAATGATCAATTCAAATACATAGCGCTAAAATTGCATATTAGGCTAAGCTCTATATATATGGGGCTTTCCAGGGAGCAGTCATTGTATAGTTTCAATATTACAAAAACAATAGGGAGCTATTTTTTTAAACAACATAACGAGTTATTATTGGAATACGTAGGTAACGAGCGAAATGGATATCTTTTGGAATTGGGCAACACTTATCCTTCCGGAGAAACACCTTATCTTAATCTTATTTCCTTTAAAAATATCACCGAATCTAAAACCGATCACGTTAGCCGACAAAATCTTTTTTACATCTATTCGTGGTTACTTGGGTTGAATTGGATCGACGGCAGATCATCTGTCAACGATTATTATATTACATTAACTGCGACTCAATTTGATGAGTGTGTATCATTTTCATCTAATGAGTTTATTTACAATGGCATTTGTTTTTTTAAGGTGGTGGCAAGTCATTATCAAAATAGGGGTAGTGATATTTCTTTCAAATTTCATCAGAAACTAATTCAATGGGTCGAGTTCCTTTTCCAGCAATATCCCGACGTGTTTAGGGAAGATATTTGCAATGCATATACTAATTATGGTAATGATCTGGCACAAAATTTTAAGAATGACGAAGCAAGTACCGAATTCAACAAAGCGACCCAGTGCTTAAACAAAATTGCTCAAAAAAACATCACATATTTTAAACTAAAAGAAAATATAGCTTTTGGTCTGATTGCTATTGATTTAAATTCAAACAATTTTATTGGTGCGAAAAACGCTTTAGATAAAGAGGCGGAAGAAATAGTGAATTTTAACTTTGATGAAAATTTTGCAGGGCAATTTGATAGAGGACTATTATTAAAAATGCTCGCCCGGCAATATTCCTATTGCAAAGAAGTGCAAGCGGCATTACATTATATACAAAAAGCCCTTGATGTGCTTTTTGATTGTAGTGACAAATATTTGTTAAACGAGCCCCTTTCCTCGGATTCAAGATCCTTAAAATTTGAACTTATTACCTTGTATTATGAAGCAGGCACCCTCCTGTTCGGAAAAGGTGATATTGAAAATGGGAAAAAATGTATGATGGTATCGCTGAAATATAGAAAGAACATAATGGAAATGCACCCCCGATTAAGACCTATGCTTATTGGTGAATATTGCAATCGTACGCTTGAGTTTGGTATGCTGTTACTAAAAAATAAAGATGCTGAATATAAAGATATACTTACTGAAGCAGTGAAGGACGCGCAAGAGTTTGAGAATGTTTCTGGTCACGAATGGGCCAATGAATTGATCAAAAAAGCTTCGATGTTGTTTATGGTTGAAGGAATGTTTGATCCTAATCTTACCATTGGCGTAAATAACTTTGGAGATTCATTTCAACATGAACAAATAGTCACAGGTCTTAGTTCGATAATAACTTCCGCAACAATATATATGGGAGGATTTCAAAAGGATTTGCCCAAAGCGATTGATTGTCTGGTAGAAGGGATTAATTTCTTTGATTCGGCGCTCACTATAAAAGGTAAATTGCTTGATTATGAATACTTTTTTCAAATGTCGTTTATGTTGTATAGAGCCTATTTAAATCTTGATAAAGTTAAAGAGGCTGAAAAAGTATTGGAAAATGCTTACGATTTTTCCAAGTATATTTTAACTGTTAAGGCAAATGAAGACAAACAATTTGTAATGATATGTGAGCATTACTGCAATGTTTTAACCGCTGCGTTAAAAAAAGCCAACTTTTTTACAAAAAATGAAGTCAAAGGACGCATTAAAGACATTTATCAGGATATGGTACATAGTGCAAAAGAATACCCGTTAACAAATAAAGAAGAAATAGGCTATTTTAACAGCCTCATCGACAAAATGTTCGCCTTAATTTGAGAATCGAACAGCGGGTTTTGCCGCCCTTTCGGTTAATAAGCCCTTTAGCGCCTCAATTCATTGAGTAAAACACAATATGATCATTGTTATTTATTTACGCCGCGTTTTTTCGCATCTGCTATTAATGCGTTCGTTTTCTTCTGGGCTATTATTGCGTTTTGCTTTGCCTGAGCCATAAGCGTGTCCAGCTTTTTATAGCCAGGCGTGCCAGCATTAAAAGTCCCGGTAAGTGGACATACGCCGCCAGGGCACATCGTCCATTTTAATTCGGTGTATGATGTGTCTTTTTCATAACAAATAATGGTAAAGGCATCCCTACGCTCGGCCTTAAAGTTAACCATTGGGTGTTTCGCTGATTTTTGCTTAGCCCGGGCCATTTTAACAACAAATAATTGCTGCGAGGTAAGTACTTCCCTCACCTTTGATGGGTAAGGGACGGAATCTGTTAAAAGCTTACCGTTTATTGTGGCATAACTGCTGGTACTGCTGTAAAATACTAATGAAGCGATCAATATTAATGCAGGGATTGCTCTGAGAATTGTTTTTAGGATAGGTTTCATGTGGGCTGGTTACAGGTATAATTGTACAGGTACAATATAGGAAAAATCCGGTTTTATGATGATTATATTGCTGAATTTTTGCTGCCTGCATAGCTGACGTTTCAAGGGCCGTCAGTTTAAGTAGTAAAAACCGCGGATTCTGAAGGGGAAATGCATTCAAAAATTAAAGACTGTCATGCCGAGGTACGAAGCATTTCTCAAACCGTTCTATCGGCCATGCACAGTTGATAGATCCCTCGTACCTACCCATGACAAGTTAAAAACAAACGGAAGTCATCCCGTCCGTTAGCTAACGGATCGGGATCCCACAGGACAGGCGACCCGCATGAAGTATACTTAGCATGTGAGGTGCCGAAACAAGTTCGGCATGACATTGGGGATTAAATAGTTGTCATATCCCTTCAGAATTTCGCGAAATTTTACAACCGTGATTACCTTTCTTTTATTAGCGCGCTATTTCAGCTGTTCCCCAAAAAAATCAATCGTACGTTTCCAGGCCAGTTCGGCGGCGGCTTTGTCATAACGGGGGGTGGTATCGTTGTGGAAGCCATGGTTTACGTTTTCATAAATAAAGGCCTGGTATTTTTTCCCGTTCTCTTTTAACGCGGCTTCATAGGCAGGCCAGCCCTCGGTAATCCTGGTATCCAGCGATGCGTAGTGCAGCATTAGCGGGGCTTTTATTTTGGGTACATCCGCAGCAGCGGGCTGGCTGCCGTAAAAAGGTACGGCAGCCGCCAAATCCGGCACGCGCACAGCCATCATATTGGCTATGCCACCGCCAAAACAAAAGCCTACCACACCAACCTTGCCGTTACAATCTTTATGATTTTTAAGGTATTCGTAAGCCGCAATAAAATCCTCTTCCATTTCGCCTTTGTCCCTTTTGCTTTGCAGGGTGCGCCCGGCATCGTCATTGCCAGGGTAGCCGCCCAGGGGTGTAAGGGCGTCCGGCGCAAGCGAAATAAAGCCGGCCAGGGCGGCCCTTCTGGCTACATCCTCGATATAAGGGTTTAAGCCACGGTTTTCATGAACCACGATGACGCCACCCAATTTATTTTTAGCATCTGCAGGTTTTGACAGCAATCCTTTAATTGTGCCGCCGCCTTTTGGCGATGGGTAATTGATGTATCCGGATGTTAAACGCGGGTCACCAGGTTTAATCTGCATGTTCCCGTTGTAATCGGGCATCAGGAAACTCATCAGGGCGGGTACGGTTAACCCGCCAACCGCATAAAGCGATAGCTTTTGCACAAAATCGCGGCGGTTAAGCCGGTTATGTGCGTAATCATCATACAGGTCAAACACTTCCTGGCTAATGTTGTCTTTGCTGATTTGGCTCATATTAAAAGGTTTTATTCAAAAATAACCATTTGATGTATTGGCTTGCTATTCAAATCGTAACAGTATCGCTACATGTAAAGTTTGTATTTATTTAGATGGATGGCTTATGGTTTGTTGTAAACCCGATTTTCTATTGATTTTAAGCCGGCTATAGTCTACCCATTCTCAATACTGCTTATCATTCTACAAAATAAAAGCCCGGTGAGTTTTGCTCAACGGGCTTTTTGCCTGGCCACATTTCTTTATAGCAAAGGCTTTCTCTTGTACCTTTTTGCATGGATTTTTGCGGCGTCGATTTTTTCCTGTTTGATTGTTTTAGGATCACGCATTTCTTTAGCGGCCTCGTTCTTTTCTTTTTCCCTGGTTTCCATAATGGTAGCGTTTTAATCGTTATTAAGATAAGTTTCTTGCAGGTTAATTTGTTTTAGTAATTGAATATTATAATGTCATTTTAATATCAAAAACAAGAACAATTTTAATTTATTAGGGTGTTTTTTTTCTTTATCTGATGCGTTATACGAATATATTAAATATATAGTTAATAAGAAAGAGAAAAATAAAAAAAATATATGCTAATTAATTACAGATGTGTGGATTACAGATGTGCAAATTACAGATGTGCAGATTACAGATGTGCAGATTACAGATGTGCAAATTTCAGATGTGCAAATTTCAGATGTACGGATTAGAGATGTGCATGTGTCTGAACCGGAATTCACCGAATTGAAGAATTTTCAGAGTCTTAAATTTAAAAATTCACCCAATTCAATGAATTCCGGTTCAGACAACATCTGCACATCTGAAATCTGCACATTTGCACATCAGAGAACCCATTGTTAGTATTTCTATGCTAATCTTACTTTCCCCTTTCGGCACAAAACCTTAATTTCGCTGTTTCAAGAAAAAGAGGAAAAGATTTTGGATTATTTACAGGGTTTAAACCCCGAACAAAGGGCAGCAGTAGAGCAAACCGAAGGGCCGGTAATGATTATTGCCGGCGCCGGATCGGGCAAAACAAGGGTGATCACTTACCGGGTAGCACACCTTATCCGTAAGGGTGTTGATCCGTTTAATATATTGGTGTTAACATTTACCAATAAAGCCGCCCGCGAAATGCGCGAGCGTATTACCCATGTAGTTGGCACCGAAGCTAAAAACATCTGGATGGGCACCTTTCACTCGGTGTTTGCCAAGCTTTTACGCGTAGAGGCCGAAAAAATTGGTTACCCCAGCAATTTTACCATTTACGATACCGACGACAGCAAAAGCGTATTGCGCGCCATTATCAAGGAGCTGAACGTAGATGATAAACTTTACGCGGTGAATTTTGTGCTTAACCGTATTTCGGCATCAAAAAATAACCTGATATCATTTAGGGAATATAATAAGAACGAGCAGATACAGGCCGACGATATATCGACTGGTCGCGGGCAGATGGGCAAAATTTACGAAATGTATGCCACCCGCTGCTTCCGTGCCGGGGCCATGGATTTTGACGATTTGCTTTACAAAACCAACGAGTTGCTGAAACTACACCCGGATGTGCTTAACAAATACCAGCACAAGTTTAAATACCTGATGGTGGATGAGTACCAGGATACCAACTTTTCGCAATACCTTATTGTAAAAAAACTGGCAGCCGTTAATGAGAATTTATGTGTTGTAGGTGATGACGCGCAAAGTATTTACGCTTTCCGTGGGGCAAACATTCAAAACATCCTGAATTTTGAAAAGGATTACCCCGATTTAAAGGTATTTAAGCTGGAGCAAAACTACCGGTCGACCCAGAATATTGTGAATGTAGCCAACAGCATCATCAGCAATAATAAAGAGCAGCTTAAAAAGAACGTTTTTAGCGAGAAGGAAGCCGGGGATAAAATAAAGATCATGCGTGCCTTCAGCGATAACGAAGAGGGCAAAATGGTGGCCGAAGCTATTATGGAAGACAGGAGCCGCCTGGGGAAAAAGTGGAATGACTTTGCCATCCTGTACCGCACCAATGCCCAGTCGCGCTCAATGGAGGAGGCCTTACGTAAGTTGGGGATCCCCTACAAAATTTATGGGGGCTTATCATTTTATCAGCGTAAAGAGATTAAGGATCTGATTGCGTATTTCCGCCTCACATTTAATCCTAACGACGAGGAGGCGCTGAAACGCGTTATCAACTACCCTAAACGTGGCATTGGCGATACCAGTGTTGATAGGATTATTGTAAGCGCCGATGCACACCAGGTAACTCCATGGGAGGTAATTGCCGAGCCTGCTAAGTATTATGATGGTAAACCGCCATCAACGCTAAGCGCTTTTGCAACCATGATACAAAGCTTCCAGGTGCTTGCAAAAACAAAATCGGCATATGAGTCGGCTTTGTATATCGCGCAGCACTCAGGGCTGTTAAAAGACCTTTATGAGGATAAATCTGTAGAGGGGCTTAACCGTTACGAAAATATACAGGAACTGCTGAACGGTATCAAAGAGTTTAGCGAGCGCGAGGATATTGAAGAGAAGGGGCTGGATGTTTTTATGCAGGATATAGCCCTGCTTACCAACGACGATAAGGATAAAGATAAGGATGCCGATACGGTATCACTGATGACCATCCACTCATCAAAGGGGCTTGAGTTTTCGCAAGTGAACGTGGTGGGGCTGGAAGAAAACCTTTTCCCTTCGCAAATGTCGCTCAACTCGCGCAGCGACCTGGAAGAAGAACGCCGCCTGTTTTACGTAGCTGTAACCCGTGCCGAAACTAAGCTTACCATTAGCTATGCCACATCGCGCTTTAAGTTTGGAACGCTTATTAGCTGCGAGCCAAGCCGCTTTTTGGATGAGATAGATGCCAAATACCTGGAGCTTGATTACAGCGCCAAACCAACAACCAGCAATAACCCGTTTTTTGATGATGAGCGCAAAGCCTGGACCGGCGGGGGCAATAAACAGGCTGATGCTTTCTCGAAACCAAAGCCTGCAACATCGGCACCGGTAAAAACAACATCAATACTGGCCAAGGCGCACGTGGTATCGGCAGGGTTTAAACCATCTGATACCTCAAACCTGCAGGTAGGTATGGAGGTGGAGCATGAACGCTTTGGCTTTGGCAAGGTGCTGAGCCTGGAAGGCAACAAACCCGATGTTAAGGCCACTATTTTTTTTAAAGAAATTGGCCAAAAACAGCTGTTGCTAAAATTTGCTAAACTGTATATAATTAACAATATAAACTAACAGTTAATCCCGCTTTTTGTGGAATTGTTTCCCCGATAACACAAATTTTGCCACATTGATTGTGTTGAACCGACACGGATTTAAAGGTAAATTAATGATGGCATAACGTTTGGACATGTTTTAATAATTAATTTATTTATTGATACCCCAAATGAGCGAGATCACAAAAAAGAAGACAAATAAGTTTGTCGGAAAAAACATTCGTACCCTGCGTCACCAGCATGGCTGGAGCCAGGAAGATGTAGCAAACCGTTTAGGCATTTCTATCCCTGCCTTTTCAAAAATTGAAACAGGTGTCACGGATATCAACCTTTCGCGCCTGGAGCAAATTGCAAACATATTTGAGCTTAATGTGGTTAACCTGCTTGCACTTGATGCCGAAGAAATTGACCTTACACCATCCAACCTCAGCGTTGCCCAAAAGAAGCTGGTTGACCGTGAAGCCGAGATTGCAAACCTGCAACGTAAGGTGATTTTACTTTATGAAGAATTACGTAATAAAAGCGCGGTAGCCGTATAAATTTAACAGCTGTGTTGTAAACCTTACACATCCGGGTTTATCATATAGTAATTGCTACACTTTGCTCATTCAGAGTTTTTTACGATTAAATATTGATTAAGAATATTTAATAAGAGGAAACTTTTGTAAAATTTATAGGCGATATAAACATAAAAGTTTTATATCGCCTTGTTATTTTAGGTTTTGGAGTAAAAATTGCGGCATGGTTTCTACCCTGAAAAACCATGCTTAATATGTCTAATTACCTGATATCCATCTCAAAAAACGAAGCTTTAAAAGACGGTACCATTCATGATCCGCACAGCAAGCTTAAAGTTAAGGCATTTGATATGTTGCGCTCTACATTTAAACCCTGTAAGGGCGAGATAACGTTTTTTGTTACTGCCGGCGACGAAACCATCGCGTTTGAAACGCAGGGCTATAAAAAGCATCGCCAACTGCTTATACTGCAAATGATATCCTGGTACTGCATTTACCTGGAGCTTTTTGAAGCCCAGATCCATAGTACGCTGCCAATGGCATTTAATTTTAATTAGCGCAACGGTTTCATCAGGATATCCGGATGCCCGATCTGCGATTTTTAAGAAATTTGAAGCTGTTGTGAAGCAAATAATGCCAAGTTGTAAGCCATAAACCGAATTTGTTTATCGGACTTATACCAAAGGTCATCATCCCGCCGATTAATGAGTGATTTTACATCAGGTAATTGTAAACCCAACAATACTGTATCATTTGTTTCGACCACCCGGATCAATTTTTGAATTTTGACTTATGAGGTTGTGCCAGACTTGGACGGGCTATGCAGCATATCGCTCATCTCGATTATTTTTTCATCAATTTCAGATACGCATCTATCCATCATTGCTATACATTCTTTCTCGTCTACAAGTCCCTCTTTTTCCAGGTTAATAAGGCCGCGCAGGGTGGCAATAGGGCCGCGAATCTGGTGCGAAAGGTAGGAGGAGTGTTCGGATAATTTGCGGTTTTTAATCTGGAGGTCTTTGGTGCGCTCATCTATGATCTCTTCAAGATGGTGGTTTATGCGGTCCAGATTATCTTTTTGCCGCGATACTTCGCCGTTAAGCAGGGTAAGCTGGGCATTTGTCTTGGCCTTGCGTTTTACGTTGCCAAATAGCAGCCCTATTACAACAAGCAAAAGGCCGGCGACAATAGTTACGGCCCAAAATTTGGTGCGGTCATACGCCTGCCGTTCGGCAATACGTTCGTTTTCTTTTATCTGTTCTTCCTGCTTGCGTGTGGCCTCAATCAGCTTCATTTGCACCGATGTATTGGTTTTAAAAGTAGCGCTGTCAATTTTATATATCTCGCGCAGGTAAAACATGGCTTTGGCGTAGTTTTTACGGTTATACTCCAGTTCGTAACTGGTGTGCTTGTAATCGTACTCCAGTTTAGGGTCTTTTACCAGCCTGGTATAGTTTATCCCTTCGTTTACTATCTTTTCGGCCTCATCAAACTTTTTCTGGTTCATGTACAGCGATGCCAGCGTTAAATCGATACTGGCTATCGATTCGTTTAAGTCCTGCCGTTTTGCATTCGCGTTAGCATCCAGTAGCATCACTAAAGCCTTATCATATTGTGCCAGCTTAAAATAAACTACACCGATATTTTGCGCGCATTGCACCAGGTTTACCGAGTCTTTTAGTGTTTTAAAAATAGACTGGCTGTTATTGTAATATTTAAGCGCCTGGCTATAACTGTTTTTGCGGGTATAAACGTTGCCTAAATTGAGGTTAAGCGAAGCAATTAAACGGATATCGCTTATTTTGTTGGCAATGGCCAGGGATTTAAAAAAGTAATCGAGCGATTTGTTGCTATCATGGTCGCGGTAAAGATTGCCCATGTTATTATACACTTTGGCTTCGCCGCCCAGGTTACCGGCCCTGGTAAAAAAAGTGGCGGCGCTTAAATAATTTTCGAATGATTTTTCGGGCTGGTCAAGGTAATAATTGGCCAGGCCCAAAACGCGGTAAGCTTCGGCTATACCATTATTGTAATTTAATTTACGCGCCATCTCCATGGCTTTTGTAGCATCAACAACCGTTTGTTCCGGATCAGTTAACCGATTGGCCAGTGCCTGTTTATTGATGCGGATAATTTCATTGGTATCCGCCTTTGCATCTCCATCAAGATCCTTTGCGTATAAGGCAAATGCGGTAAAAAAAAATAAAAGAAATGTGATGGTTCTTTTCATTAAAGCGCTGTTACGATGTATTGAAAGTGAAAGTTATAAATTATACCGAAATATATTGGCAAACCTAAAGAAAAAGATGTTGATAATTATTTTATAGATTTTGCTTGAAAATTAAAAAACATATCTATATTTGCCTTGTTAATTGATTGATATACAGTTGATTAATTTGACATTAATGCGAATTTAATAATATTATTAGGCATAAAAATTCCGTTTCGGGCTGCTTTTGGCAGCGGAAAATATCAAAAAGCTTTATATGTACATTAATACGCTGCCTGTTACTTAAATATAATTGATAAAGTATAAAGTTGCTTTATTGATAATTGCGGGTTATCGTGTTTAAATTTAATCATTTTATTTTTATTAAATATGCAAAATCGATGGCAAAAATGTAAGCTGTTTTAAAAGTATTACAAAATGCCATCAAAAAAAGAGAGTAAAATATAACTGAGACATTTTTACAGGCTGGTAAAAAAAGCCGTAACGGGATTGTTAGATCTATATGCTTAATTAATACTTAAAATAGTAGAATTTTAATATAAAATATTTATAAATATGAAAAAAATAATTCTCTTAACATTGCTTGCAGCAAGCACAGGAGTTTTGTCATCGGCGGTTTTGGTTTCGGAAAAAAAGATTGAGCAGCCACGGGCCGCGAGTTTCATAAAAGTGGATTCGGGCTTTAAAAAGGACCTGGCAAATGCCGATTGATTGCCAGGCAGTAAAACGGACAACGAAAATTAAGACAGTAACAAGTACACAAAATATATAACGATCATGAAAAAATTTATCACCATCATCCTGGCAGTTTTATTCACCGGAGCTATCTCTTCTTGTAAAAGGGAAACGGTAACCCACGAAACGGCATCGCTGCACTCTTACGAAAACAGTGCACGCCGGGACCTTGGCAGTGCAGACTAATTTTCAAATGATCAATAAAAACATTTAAAAAACTCAAAAAAATTAAAAACGACATGAAAAAGTTCATCATCATAACCATTGTAAGCTTAACCGCAGCAACAGGTATTTTATCGTCACAAACTAATGCTAAACCAACAGCAAAACCAGAAGCTATATCCCTTGCACCATCAACTTCGGGTTTCAAAAAGGATTTAGGCCAGGCCGACTAATTACCCACATCGATAACATTTATTAAGAAAACAAAATATTAAATCCCCTTCCTTCAAATAAAAATCATGAAAAAGCAATCAATAATAGCAGCATTAGCATTAAGCACTATCCTTACATCATTTGTAAACGCAGATAAAAAAATTGGAACTGCATCTAACCAAACTGTGGCTTTCACAGGTGGCCCCAAAAGAGATTTAGGTAATGCAGATTTCACAGGCGGTCCGAAAAGAGATTTAGGCAATGCTGATTTTGCTTTCACCGGCGGCCCAAAAAGAGACCTTGGCAACGCAGATTTCACAGGCGGTCCAAAAAGAGATTTAGGTAACGCAGATTTCGCTTTCACAGGTGGTCCAAAAAGAGATTTAGGTAATGCTGACTTTGCATTCACAGGTGGTCCAAAAAGAGATCTTGGTAATGCTGATTTCACAGGTGGCCCGAAAAGAGATTTGGGTAATGCTGACTTCACCGCATAATCAACCTTTTAAGAGCTTCAATAACACAAAACATGAAAAAGATCATCATCGCAATAGCCATCATATTAACATCGGGGATTACAGCCTACTCATTAAGTACTAAAGAAACTAAGGCAGCCCCGGATGCAACAAAAACCGAAACCGCGTCGTTCACAGCCAAAGCAGGACATGGCCCCAAAGCCGACCTGGGAACTGCTGATTAACTTTATTAACTGATGCAGGCTGATGTGTTCTTCAGCCTTTTTAAAGGTACCGGCATTATTTTTCCTGAAACACTTTTGTATTCCCTGGATATTTCGGGGAATTTGTGTTTTGTAGGGAGTGTGTTGGATAAGTTTTCGCATCCTTTTTATCGTAGCTATGCATCGTTCGCCCAAATCAATAAACATCAATATATTTGCGCCAAACTAAATACCATGCAGCACATAAAGCAATATGTTGATGAGCACAGGCAACGTTTACTCGACGAATTATTTGCCCTTTTGCGTTTCCCTTCGGTTAGCGCCGACCCAAAATACAAAGCCGACGTTTTAAATACTGCCGACCACGTAGCCCAAAAGCTGCGCGATGCCGGCGCCGATAATGTAGAAGTATGCCAAACCGCCGGCTACCCAATTGTTTACGGCGAAAAAATAATTGACGCCGCGAAGCCAACCGTATTGGTTTATGGCCATTACGATGTACAGCCTGCCGACCCTATTGAACTATGGCATACACCACCTTTTGAACCAACCGTGCGCGATGGTAAAATTTACGCCCGTGGCGCCTGCGATGATAAGGGACAGTTTTACATGCACGTAAAGGCGTTTGAGCTGATGATGCAAACAGATACCTTGCCCTGCAATATCAAATTTATGATTGAGGGCGAAGAAGAAGTTGGCTCATCAAACCTATCCATATTTGTTAAGGCCAATAAAGAAAAATTGAAGGCTGACGTGGTGCTGATATCGGATACTTCGATGATCAGTATGGAGCATCCATCTTTAGAGACTGGTTTGCGCGGTTTATCGTACGTAGAGGTAGAAGTTACGGGCCCCAACCGCGATTTGCATTCGGGCGTTTACGGTGGCGCGGTGGCCAATCCTATTACTATTTTGAGTAAGATGATTGCCGCCATGCACGATGAAAATAACCATATCACCATTCCCGGCTTTTACGATGAAGTGATAGATCTTACCCCCGAAGAGCGTGCAGCCCTTAACAACGCGCCTTATGACGAAGCTGAATACAAGAAGGATCTTGATGTTGTTGAACTTTGGGGCGAAAAAGGCTATTCAACTTTTGAGCGCACCGGTACACGCCCAACTTTAGAGGTTAACGGCATCTGGGGTGGTTACATTGGCGAAGGCGCCAAAACCGTATTGCCATCAAAGGCCCACGCCAAAATATCCATGCGCCTGGTGCCCAACCAAACGTTTGAGCAAATTACCCAATTGTTTACCAAACATTTCCTGAGCATAGCCCCGGCCAGTGTAAAAGTAAAAATAACCCCGCACCACGGCGGCGAACCGGCTGTTACCCCAACCGATAGCATTGCCTATAAAGCGGCACAAAAAGCGATTGCCGAATCATTCGGTAAAGAACCTATCCCAACCCGTGGTGGCGGCAGTATCCCTATTGTGGCCCTGTTTGAAGCCGAGCTTGGCCTTAAAACAGTATTGATGGGCTTTGGTTTGGATAGCGATGCTTTGCACTCACCCAACGAGAAATATGATATTTTTAACTACTATAAAGGAATTGAAACTATCCCGTTGTTCCATAAGTACTTTGCGGAGTTGAGCGGGGCATAAGATTTGGATTTCTTTCGGACTTAAGAAAAGCGGTTGTGCCTATTGATTGGCATGCCCGCTTTTTTTAGTATAGCCTGCTTAATTACTTAACTTTAATTACATCAATTATTTGCCTAGCAAGATTTACCAGTCCCAAACTTGGCGAGGTGAGCACCATTATGATTACCTCGCCAGAATTGGATCAGTCGCTGGCGTTTTACCCGTTGCCGGGTTAGAAAATAGAAGCGTTAAAGCAAAAGGCATCACCAATTTTTCCAACTGCGGCCTTGGGGGCGTAGTGTTAACCACTCCCGAACAGCAGCATATAAATTTGTTTAAAATAGAGATGTAAGCATCTTTTTGAATGTAATTTATAAGCAATGATTTTCTATTGTATTTTTTATCGATATATAATTATCGTAAATCGATAAAATATATTTGCAATTCAATAATTTGTTATTATAATTGCATTTGTAAATTACTTTGTTATGAAACTTAAAATCAACACAAACCTGCTTATAAATGTAATAGTTATTGGCTTTGTTCTTTTTATGGCCTTTTTTTATTATATAGTTAATTATATAGTTACTAATGATGTGCCATTCGGTTTAAATAGCTTTAATAGCAAGGGCAATATTTATAACAGATGGAACAATCAACTACCCGCCATTAATCCCGATATTTCAACAGATCTGCCACATAGTCAATATTTGAAATTGAAGGAAAAAGCGAGATTATCGCGCCAATTTAAAAACGGCACTTTTTTAGGAATGAGCGGTGCGCGCCTATCTTTTATAGGTACGAATGGTGGTTACCTTTGCGATACCTGTACCATGCTTACAGGTGATTTTAGTTATATTCCGGGTAGTAAACAGTTTTATATTATGCTGCCCGGATGGCGTTTAAAAGATGGCTACCGTGATCAGTATAATCTCGATTCGGTCAATTTTTTTGTGGAACATAACCAATCATATGTGCGCAAAACCGTAATTGATACCATTATAAAAAAGAAAGACGGGTTGAACTACCAACTCCATCTGGCCGATTTTCCTGTTAAATTTAGATATAACAAAGAGGAAAATGCTTTGCTGATACCGGTTAGCGAATCTGTGAAAAATAGGTTGACCTATATTTGCCTGGCTTGTGCCATAGCAGTTGTTTTGTATTTTCTTTATCTTATAGCCAGCTTTTTAAAATTTATCGCTGATTTGTCAAAGGGGCTTTCATTTACAGACGTTAATATTCGCAGGTTACGGCTTATTGCTATAAGTTTACTATGTTATCCCTTGCTTACCATTGTATTAAACCTGTTGGTAAGGTTCATATTTCATAGTTATTTTACAGATGATGTTTTGTTTAATTTCGACATCATCAACAACTGGTGGAATATAATGGGGGCAGGAATTGTATTTTTACTGCTGTTTAAAGCTTTCAGGCAAGGCAAAATATTGAAAGATGAACAAGATTTAACAGTTTAAGGAATGGCCATAATAGTGAACCTGGATGTAATGATGGCGAAAAGAAAAATGTCATTAACAGAACTTAGCGAAAAGGTAGGCATAACCATGGCAAACTTATCCATTTTAAAAACGGGCAAAGCCAAAGCTGTAAGAATTGAAACCCTGGAAGCCATATGCCGCGCTTTAAATTGCCAGCCTGGTGACATTTTAGAGTTCGCAGAATAGAGCCCGAAAATTGGTGGTTGTTTCTACGAATCTTTAATAATAAACTAACTCAGCCAAAATCATAACTCAAAAATCGTAAAGGAATGCTTACAACCAATACATAATTGTATTTTTAAAAAATATAAAATTATTGCTGCTTATGATGGATTGGCTAAAGCGTAACGGGATACATTTTGCCGTTGCGGGTGTTTTTTTGGTATTGTGTTTTCTGTATTTTTCGCCTGCATTTCAGGGCAAAACGCTGGGGCAGGGGGATGTGCTGGGAGCACAGTCGACCCAAAAAGAGATCATGGACTACAGCGCCCGCGATACCACCATTTTGTGGACTAACCAGATATTCGGCGGCATGCCCGTATACCAGATCTGGGCGCCATACAAAGCCAATATTGCCACACATATTATAAGTGTTATTGGCTACGCCGTGCCCAGCCCGGTTGGTATGGTACTGGTGTTTTTGTTTGGTACCTACTTTTTATTCAACGTGTTAAAGCTTAGCCCCTGGCTGGCGGCCGCTGGTGCCGTAGCCTTTACTTTTACAAGCTATAATATGATATTGCTGGCAGCGGGGCATACCAACCAGGCTTTTGCTATCGCTTTTTTCGCGCCCATAATAGCCAGTATTATGCTGGCTTTACGGGGGCGGTATTTGTTGGGCGCATCTTTGTTTGCTTTGTTCCTGTCTATCGAAATTAAGGTGAACCACCTTCAAATGACCTACTATTTAATGCTGGCCGTTTTGATTTTGGTGGGCATCGAACTTTATCATGCTATCAAAAATAAAACTACCGCATCCTTCCTCAAATCATTAGGCTATTTGCTGGCCGCATCACTATTGGCGTTCGCAGTAAATGCATCAACCCTGTGGAGCACCTATGAATACGGCAAGGATAGCTACCGGGGCAAATCAAATTTAACCACCAGTACCAAAGAACCGCAAAATGGTTTAGCTAAAGATTATATTTATCAGTACAGCCAGGGCGTGGCCGAGTGCCTTACCTTTTTGGTGCCCAATGCCTCGGGCGGTGCATCGGGCCCGGAACTGATTGATCAAAATTCAGAAACCGTTAAAGTATTTACAGATAAAGGCGAGCAGCCGGAACAGGCTTTAAACTACGCTCAGCAAATTTCTTCATTCCCCGGATTGTCGCTTTATTGGGGCGAGAAGCCGGGTACCAGCGGCCCATTTTATTTTGGTGCAAGTATCTGCTTTCTGTTTGTATTCGGGCTCATTATAGTAAAAAGCCGGCTTAAATGGTGGCTGCTGGGTACAGTGGTGTTAACTATGTTGCTATCATTTGGCGGCAACTGGCCATACGTTTCCGATATATTTTTAAAGTACTTTCCACTATACAATAAGTTTCGCGCGGTCGAATCTATTTTGGCAGTTGCCGGGTTATGCTTTCCGGTATTGGCCTTCCTGGCTATACAGGAGGTTATTGTTACTGCCGATAAAAAGGTGTTGCTTAAAAAACTGTTAATTGCCTTTTATATAACCGGTGGGCTGGTGCTGATACTAATTCTGGTTCCCGAATTGCTGTTGAGTTTCAGGCCGGGCGACCAGCTAAGCGGCGTTGCCAGTTTAACACAGGCATTAAAAGGTGACGCGGCAATGGCCAATGCTTTTGCCAATGCGGTGGTTAAAGACAGGGCCGGCCTTGAGCGTGCCGACGCCATTCGTTCGCTGGTATTTGTGCTGATTACTTTTGGTATTGTTTGGGCGCTTATAAAGCAAAAACTAAGCTTCACGACAGTATCTGTGTTGCTGTTCGCTATTGTATTGGTTGATCTTTGGCAGGTAGATAAGCGTTATTTAAAGGACGCCAATTTTACCGACAAGCAGGAGTCGGCAGTACCGCAAAGACCTGTTGACGTAGAGATAGCTAAAGATCCAGACCCTGATTTTAGGGTATATGACGCGACTGCGCCAATAAAACAAGATGTACAGAACCCGTTTTTTCACAAAACCTTAGGCGGCTATTCGGCTGCGCGAATGAAGCGATATGACGAACTGATAGATAATCAATTTGCCAGGGGCGCAAACCCTGCTGTATTGAACATGCTGAATGCCAAATACGTCATCGTACCCGATTCATCAAAACAAGGACAAATGCTGTTGCCAAATCCCGAAGCATGTGGTAACGCCTGGTTTGTTAAAAGCATAAAATATGTGGATGGTGCCGATGCTGAAATGAAGGCACTCAGTAGCTTTTCGCCAAAGAATGAAGCCTTGGCGGACAATAGCTACCAAAGCATAGCCGGTAACATACAGGCGGGTGATACTACAGCAACAATAAAACTGGTAAGCTATAACCCCGACCATATGACATACAAATCGGCGTCAAAAACGGGCGGCGTAGCGGTGTTCTCCGAGGTATATTATGATAAAGGCTGGAAGATGCTGATTGATGGGATAGAGAAGCCATATTTCCGTGCTGATTACCTATTACGAGCAGCCCAAATCCCGGCAGGGGAGCATAAGGTGGAGTTTGTTTTTCATCCGGCATCGTATTATGTTGGGGAGGACATTTCCATGGCTGGCTCGGTGTTGTTGGTACTGTTGCTGGGGGGAGCTGTTTTTGGAGACAACTTAAAGGAATATTGGAAGGGTAGGAGGATTGGTAAAACAAAATAGAGGGCATATGAAATTGATAAAATGTATCATTATTGCTTTTTTTTGCCTGTTTTGCCTGGCATCACACGCGCAAAAAAGCGATAAATATAAGATCACTTTTACAAACAAAAAGATTCTCAGATTTCCAGGCCCGTTTTCAAGGTTTGAAAAAAAATCATATTGCCAATTATCTATAGATGACACAACACTGAGCGTAAATAATTTTGATAAAAGAGACAGTAATCGCTGGAATATTTCTTTGTCGGCGTTCTGTATTTTGGATAAATCAAAAGATAATTCAAAATTTCTGCTATTAAGCAGCTTCTATTATTCTTACCAACGTTTCAGCTTTCAAAACGGATTTGTATACACTTACCTTGTAGAGGTAAAAAATCAACGGCTAAATATTTATATTTCTAATGCCTGGAGTTATAAAATCAGCAATATCGATTCTGTTCTCAATAAATCTTTGCTGATTTCAGCCCGGAAACTCCATTAAGGAAGAACAAGTATTAAGTTTTGAAGAAAAGGGCAATATACAAACGCGGTCATCGGAACTTAAGCTTCCATTCAGTATTGCTGGGAGGGGCTGTTTTTGAAGATGAGACAAAGAAAATGGTGGGGAAGAAAAGCGTGGATAAATAGTTTTGATTTGTTTAGAGATACCGATAATTTATCTGAACTCGGATTAAGCAGATTTTTCGGATTATTTGGATTTTGAAGGAGGACGGGACAATCAGACAGAATCAGAAAAATCCCTTAATCTGCTTAATCCAAGTTCAGATAAAAAAGCGTTAGGGATTGCAGCGAAAAGCCCGGAGCGAGAGGGCATGGTGCGATGGCCTGCGAGGACTTGCAGCGTAAAGCCCGCCCGCAGGGAACGCCAAAAAAGTATCAAGTAGTTAGTATCAAGTAGCAAGATTTTTGATAACCGGGCAAAAAAGATAAACAAGCCAAAACAATAGCATTGATATCGAATTCCGCTTATGAACCATGAACCATGAACCATGAACCATGAACCATGAACCATGAACCATGAACCATGAACCATGAACCATGAACCATGAACCCATGAACCAATGAACCAATGAACCATGAACCAGTAAACCAATGAACATTTTTACTATCTTCACGCATCACCATATACACTGTCATGAAGAAAACCCTTACCCTTGGCTTATTGGCGCTGTCGGCGGCAAGTTTCGCGCAGCAAAAAACATTAATTGGCTTTACACCGGCATCGTCGGCAAAACAACTTGAAACCGAAAAAACGTTTGATGCAGGTTTAAGTCCGCAGCGCATTGGCGAAACCATTAAAACGCTTTCTGCATTTCCGCATAACATTGGTTCGCCCGGCAGTAAGGCTGTGGCCGAAAAGATATTGGCCATGTACAAAAGCTACGGGCTGGATGCGCACTTAGAAACTTACACGGTACTTTTCCCAACGCCTAAAACACGGGTACTTGAACTTACCGGGCCAACAACTTATACAGCTGTGTTAAAAGAGCAAGCCGTGCCGGAAGATGCCACATCCGGCCAACCCAATCAGCTGCCAACTTACAACGCCTGGAGTGCCGATGGCGATGTTAGCGGACCATTGGTATTTGTGAACTATGGTTTGCCCGACGACTATATTAAACTGGCTGCCATGGGCATTGATGTTAAAGGTAAAATAGTAATTGCAAAATACGGCCGCTCATGGCGTGGCATAAAGCCCAAAGTAGCTTATGAGCATGGGGCTATAGGCTGCATTATTTACTCAGACCCTGCGGATGATGGCTATTCTGCCGGCGATGTATACCCCAAAGGAGCGTACAAGAATGAATTTGGTGTACAGCGCGGTTCGGTAATGGATATGGTGATTTACCCCGGCGATCCGCTTACACCGGGTGTTGGCGCAACTAAAGATGCCAAACGTTTAGATAGAAAGGATGCAACCACGATATTAAGAATACCGGTACTGCCCATCAGCTATCATGATGCCCAGCCTTTATTGGCCGCGCTTGATGGGCCTGTGGCGCCTGCCGGATGGGCAGGTTCATTACCTATAACTTATCACATAGGCGGCGGTGCCGCGGTTGTACACCTTAAAATGGAGTTTAACTGGGACATGGTGCCCGCCTATGATGTGATTGCCAAAATAAAAGGATCAACCTACCCGGATGAGTGGGTAATGCGCGGAAACCACCACGATGCCTGGGTGAACGGCGCCAACGACCCTATAAGCGGACAGGCCGCCATGATTGAGGAAGCCAAAGCCCTTGGCGACCTGCTAAAAACCGGTTGGAAACCCAAACGCAGTATCATTTATTGCTCATGGGACGGCGAGGAACCCGGCCTGTTAGGATCAACAGAGTATGCCGAGGCGCACGATAAAGAATTGCAGCAAAAAACAGTGGTGTATATTAACTCGGATAGTAATGGCCGCGGCTTTTTAGGCGCTGGCGGTTCTCAGGCGCTGGAAAGTTTTATTGATGAGATAACGAATGGTATAACCGACCCACAAACCAAAGTAAGCGTGTTCGACAGGAAAAAAGCGATGGAGTTGGTAAATGCCAAATCTACCGGTGATAAGAAAGAGATATTGGAACGCAAAGGTGAAAAGCTGGAGGCGCTGGGTTCAGGATCTGATTTTTCTTCATTCCTGCAGCATTTGGGTATCCCAACGCTCGATTTCGGCTTTGGCGGCGAAGATGGCGGCGGTGAATATCATTCCATTTATGATTCGTTTGATGATTATAAACGTTTTAAAGATCCTGATTTTGCTTACGGCGTTGCCCTGGCCCAAACTGCAGGCCACTCGGTATTGCGCATGGCCGATGCCGAAGTATTGCCATTTGATTTCAGGAGCCTGCAGGCCACCATTGCCAAGTATGCCACCGAGCTTACCAAACTGGCCGATGATACCCGCGAAGCTACCAAAATTGATAACCAGCTTATAAAAGCCAACGACTACACGCTGGCCGCCGACCCGACCCGCCTATACAAAGCGCCGGTTGCTAAAGATACCGTGCCCCCAATTGATTTTAAACCGCTAACCGGCGCGCTGGATTCACTAAAGAAAAGCGCCGACAAAATGGCTGCCTACTGGAGCGCCGCCGCCCTAAAAGATGGCGACCACGATAAACTAAACAAACTCCTGTACCAGGCCGAGCAGCAATTGCTTGCCGCGGAAGGTCTGCCACGTCGTGGCTGGTACCGCCACACCATTTATGCTCCCGGCTTTTACACCGGCTATGGTGTTAAAACCATCCCCGGCATCCGCGAAGCTATTGAGCAACGCAATTGGGATGAGGTAAAGCAGCAGATAGGGGTGGTTGCGGGCAGGATTAATGCATTGGCGGGGTATTTGGCGATGGGGGCGAAGTAGGGCAGTTATCCAAGTCTTTTCGAATCAGGCTGATAATATTGGCCGTGCCTATGGCACTTATGGGTGTTTGTATTTATGTACCCCGGGTTGAAACCCGGGGCTACAATATGTTTCGGGCCGATGGCCCTTAGCTGCAATTGACTGGAGCAGAAATATGGCTAAAACGTAATCCAGAGGCGTAGCCTCGATCCATTTTGTAGCCACGGGTTTCAACCCATGGGATACGAATAAGCGAAGAATGAGAGCAGTATGCTCGGCCCATATTAAAGTAGCAAATATTAGCAGCCCGATAAAATGGTAAACATCTTTCCCTTAGCTGCAATTGAGCGGAGCAGAAATATGGTTGAAACCTAATACAGAGGCGTAGCCTCGATCCATTTTGTAGCCACGGGTTTCAACCCGTGGTATAAGAATAAAAGAAGAATGAGAGCCGTAAGCTCGACCCATATTAAAGTAGCAAATATCAGCAGCCTGATAAAATGGCAAACAACTTTCACTTAGTGGTAATTGACCGGAGCAGAAATATGGTTAAACGTAATACAGAGGCGTAGTCTCGATCCATTTTGTAGCCACGGGTTTCAACCCGTGGTATAAGAATAAAAGAAGAATGAGAGCCGTAGGCTCGGTCTATATAAAGTAGCAAATATTAGCAGCCCGATAAAATGGCAAACACCTATCACCAAATTTACATTCAAACAATCTTTGCAGTTAAATACAGGGATGCTGTGATTGAAAAAAAATGGAGCGCCGAACTGTTTGGTGTAATAGGCAATCTAATCAATGAAACCAATTGCAAAACAATTATTGTAAATGGCGTGGAAGATCATGTACATTGTTTTATCGGCTTAAGGCCCGTTGTTTCAGTATCGGAACTAATGCAAACAGTAAAAGCGAAGTCATCTAAATATATAAATGATCACTCACTAACCCCTAAACGTTTTGAATGGCAGGATGGCTATGGTGTGTTTTCCTATAGTCAATCGCAGGTTGATAAAGTTTATAAATATATCCAAAACCAGGAAGAGCATCATAAGAAGCAAACGTTCAGAGAAGAATATCTTGACTTTTTAAAAAAGTTTAAAGTAGCTTATGATGAACAGTATGTTTTTCAGGATTTGATATAAGTATTACTGCCATATTTTGATGCGAAATGTAATGGGCAAGATCAATTCAAAAACTTATTGATGGTTTTTACCAGTTTATTAATATCAAAGGGCTTTGGTACAAAAGCGTCGTAACCAAAGTTTGCCAGTGATATAGCCATTTCATGATAAGCTGATATTAATACCACCGGGATATGGGCTGTTTCTTTATTTTTTTTGATCAGGAGGCAAATTTGGCCGCCGTTTAACCCGGGCAACATATAATCGGTTAAAACCAGGTCGGGCGAAAAGTTTTTTATCGACCCGATAATATCATCGGTACGATTGATGCCGCTGACCGAAAAATTATTGAAATTTAAAACGGTTGTAAGTACGGCAAGAATGTCGTCGTCATCTTCGATGATTAAAATATTTTTAGCCATGTGAATATAACTGGTTCTATATTAAATTCAGGAATGGGCAAAAATGTTTTTTATTTTTTCAAAATCTAACGGCTTATTTATAAAGTCGATTACAAGAGGGTTATGTTTTGACCTGGTTACGTCGTCGATGCTTACGGAAGAGGTGAGAATATAGATTTTGCTTTTCTTTAGCGAATCGATTTTTAACCTGTCAAATTCGGCCAAAAATTCCCATCCGTCCATTACCGGCATAGCCAGGTCCAGAAAAATAAAATCCGGAAGATGCTCAGGGTTGCTATCATTGATTTTGATAAGCTGATCTATCGCGCTCTTGCCATTTTGGAAAGAATCAATTTTTGGGTCTACCAAAATTTTTTTCATCAACGCTTTCACGATAACACAATCCAACTCTTCGTCATCTATGACAAAAAAACTCGTACCTGAATCAATAACTCCCATCGGCAGATAACTATTAAACGACATTAATATTCCAATATGTTGTATATACGGGAATGAATTTATTTTGTTACAATTTTTAATTAAAACCGGTACATAAAAAATGGCGATGTGTTTTAACTCATCGCCATTTTTTATTCCACAAATCACTAATTCAGCAAATCAATAAATCAGTAATTCAATAATTCAGTAATTCAATAATTAAAATCACTCCCCGTAGTAAACGTTATTTTTCAAATCAACATCAGGTAACTCATGCTCTGGGTCAATCAACATCGATTTAATTTTCGATGTCGACGGGTATTTAAAAGTCCATACACCGCCGCGCTGCCATACGTTTACGGGTAGGTGCAGGGTTTCAACCTTGCCATTAGCCTGGGTAATTTTCAGATCAACGGGCATAGCCATTTTTTCGTTATTGGTGATGGTGATCAGGGCGCCGTTTGCGGCGTTGTCGTCAATATATTTAACGCAGGTGATGGCCTGGTCAATTTTCCAGGTGGTGGTAAACCAGCCTTTCCAAAACCAGTTCAGGTCTTCGCCGCTGGCATCGTTCATCGCGCGGAATAAATCATAAGGCAGCGGATGTTTAAATGCCCAGTTTTTAATGTATTCGTGAAAAGCATAGTCAAAACGCTCGGGGCCTAATACCACGTTGCGTAAAATGTCCATCCCCAAAGCGGTTTTAACGTAGTACTGGCCATAATCATTAAGGCCAATGGCTTCAGGAGCGGTCATCAGGGGATCTTTGCTGGTACGGTACATGCTTAAAGTACGCTGTGCCTGTTTAGTGGTATCGTTATACTCGCCGTTGTTAAACTGCTGCGAAGCATACTCATTAATAAAAGTGTTGAAGCCCTCATCCATCCACATGTATTTACGCTCGTTTGAGCCTACTATCATCGGGAACCAGTTGTGGCCTATCTCGTGCGTTACATCACCCCAAAGCTGGCCTTTTTTAAGGTTGCCGAGGCAAAAAATAGCACCCGGGTACTCCATACCCAAAGCAACTCCGGATACATTTACGGCCGAGTTCCACGGATATTCGAAATAAGCTTTAGAGTAAATTTCCATGCTGTTTTTCAGATACTCGGTTGACCGGCCCCAGCTATCAGTGCCCGAACTTTCAATAGGATAAGCCGACATAGCGATGCCTTTACGGCCCGAAGGGAAATTAACTCTTGCCGCATCCCATATAAATGCATCTGATGCGCCAAAGGCCACATCGCGGCTGTTCAGCATTTTATAGTGCCAGGTAAGGCTGCCTTTAAACGGACGGGTAGCTGCCTTGCCAACTTCGTTCTGTTTAATCAGCATTACGGTTTTATCGCTGCCTTTAGCTTCGGCCATGCGGGTCAGTTGCGCGGGCGATAACACCTCTTCGGGGTTTTGCAAATCGCCCGATCCTACAACAACCATATTGGCAGGAGCGGTTATGTAGTAATCAAAATCGCCGTATTCGCAATAAAACTCGCCAAGGCCCATGTAGGGTAGGGTGTTCCAGCCCTCAACATCGTCATAAACACACATGCGGGGGTACCATTGGGCAATTTCGTAAACGTAACCCTGTTTAAACTTTTTGCGGCCCATGCGGTCGGCGCCATAAAAAGGGATAGCAAAATCGTAATTGATTTTTACACTTATCTTTTCGCCTTTGCCGTCCATTGGGGCATTAAGGCGCAGCTGCATACGCGCATCGGTTACAACCGGGGTAACTTTATAGGTTTCGCCTTTGTAGGTAACCTCAACCGAGCCTATGTGGTAACCGCCGCGGCTAAAGCCACGCACGTCAAAGCGGTCGCCGGTGTAGGGGGTTACTGCCGCGCCGCGCGAATCGGGTTTAAATAAGTTTTGGTCGAGCTGTAGCCACAGGTAATCTAATTGGTCGGGGCTGTTGTTGGTATAGGTGATGATAACTTCGCCGGTAATGGTGGTGTCTTTGCCTTCGTTCAGGGCGGCTTTAATCTGGTAGTCGGCACGGTTTTGCCAATAAGTTGGCGATGGTTTACCGGCATTTGAGCGGGTGCCCTGCCCGGTTACCGGCCAGGTAATGGGGCCAAATGACTCCTGGTGATTATACTTAACAGAGTCGGTTTGTGCCGATGCCGGGTTTGCCGATGCAAACAAGCCAACAGTACATAAAATGTTGATCAGTTTTAAATAGCGCATTTCGTCAGTCAATAATAAAACCGCAAATAAAGGGAATTAAATTGTGAAGTTGGTAATTTGGTAGCTTAAGTGAGTGGAATTAAATGGGTTTAACATAATTGGGGTACTATGTAATACCAACAAAGTGTGTGTACCCACTGGGAATGAAGCCTGAAACACCCTGGTACGGGGTGGTACACTTTGTAAGTAAGTTAAGATTCAAGAATTGCGAACGATTTAAATATCGAACACTGAATGTTCAATATCGAATAATGAAGGAAGAACTTCGGCGTTCGACATTCAAAATTCATTATTCGATATTATTTGTCCTTCTGTTTTTTTTAACTTAATGAAATTGCCTGGTATACCTTGTAAGCACTTAGTCAAAATGGAAATTGGGTGGTTTGAAATAAATAATTGATAAAGTATATTTGTGTAAAGCAACAGCATATGAACAAGCAGTCGACGATAAATAAGAAGACAGGGGCAGGTAGTGACGCTTTAGTTGCGAAGCCTTTACAAAAAAAAGCCATATTGAATTTAGTAAAAATCAGTGCAAAAGAGATTGATGCGTCAAGGCCTTCGGTTTATAAATATTTGTTACCGTAAGTTTTAAATACAAACCGCATATGGGAGCCTGTAGCGCAGCTATGCTCCCAGCGAGAAAATATCTGCTAATTATATATAGCAACCATTGCAATTTAAACCTGTAACCTAATTTTTGATAGATGAGCAAACGTTTCCTATTGATTTTATCCCTTATTTTATTTATCTCTAAAAGTGTGTTATATGCACAGGAAGATTTTATGGAGAGAATAACCCAGGCAAAAAAAGATACAAGAACTTACAACATTCAATCTCTTGAAGGCAGAACAGTAAGCGTAAAAATTTTACCCGATTATGTAAATGACATTTTGTGTGTAATATATTTAAGAGATACAGTTAAGGTATTTGGTTATTGGGACGTATCTCCTAAAACATCCTATTTGAGTAAACAATTTCTTAAAATAGATTATGAAGTTAGAGGAGGTTCAAATTTCGGTCTTGGAAACTCATTGATAATTTGTGTAAGTAATAATAAGTTGTATGAAGCACTTCACGTGTTACGATATACGGATTGGGAATCGGAATTAGTTAAAACTTATAATGTAAAGTTTGCATTAGCAGATCATAAAAAAGATTATGTACTTACAGCAAGCATAAGAGATAAATCGATTTCATCAATCAATCCTGAAACAAATTATGATTATACAAGTAGCAGTAAGTTGCATTTTGATAAAAAATTAAAGATATTTTATAGTATAAAGGACGACTTATACGATACATTAAAGGTTACGTATCACGACACAACCTATAGACGTGAAATTCAAGGTAATTTTCCTGAAGTAATTTTAGAGGACAATAAATACGTTTTTATCGGAGGTCAATGGTTCGAACTTAGCAAAGACTCAATAACTAAATATTAACTTGATAACTTAACCAGTTAATTCGATTTTTTTAGGGAAGATTGACAGTAATGTAAAAGCTGCCCCTGTTCTACTATTTTAAAACTTACAATCAAATTAGTTTCAATTCGACACCCTCCCCATAAAACTTTTCCAAATAATCCCGCTTTAACCTACAGGTACAATTATATTCGCACATTGCATTAATAACGCAATACCATCTGCTATGAATAAACTCGCAAATTCCACCTCTCCATATTTATTGCAGCACGCCAATAATCCTGTAAACTGGTATCCCTGGGGCAAAGAAGCGCTGGACAAGGCCAAAGCCGAGAATAAATTGATATTAGTAAGCATTGGCTACTCGGCCTGCCATTGGTGCCATGTAATGGAACATGAAAGCTTTGAGGACGAAGCCGTGGCTGCAGTGATGAACGAGTATTTTGTTTGTATTAAGGTTGATAGGGAAGAGCGACCTGATGTTGACCAGATTTACATGAGCGCCGTGCAACTGATGAGCGGTCGGGGCGGCTGGCCTTTAAACTGCATTTGCCTACCCGATCAGCGGCCTATTTACGGCGGTACCTACTTCCGTAAAAACGACTGGACATCGCTGCTGTTTAACCTGGCCGATTTTTATAAACAAAAACCGGAGGAAGCCGAAGAATATGCGGTGCGCTTAACTGATGGCATCCAAAAGTATGAATCGGTCCAATTTATTGCCGAACAGCCCGAATACACTAAAGAAGATTTAAAACCGATTGCCGATAACTGGAAGCGTTATTTTGATAAGCACGAGGGCGGTACGGGCAATGCGCCAAAATTCCCGATGCCCAATAACTGGCAGTTGCTGATGCGGTACGCGCATTTAACTAACGACGGGGAAATTGCCAGGCAGGTAAAATTAACCTTGCATAAAATGGCTTTCGGTGGTATCTACGATCATGTAGGTGGTGGCTTTGCACGCTACTCGGTTGATGGCCGCTGGCATGTGCCGCATTTTGAAAAGATGCTGTATGATAATGCTCAGCTCATTACCCTGTACTCCGAAGCCTATACATGGGCGCCCGATGAATTGTATAAAACAGTGGTTGATGAGATCATCCATTTTGCCACAACTGAGTTGGCATCGCCGGATATGGGTTTTTACTCGGCCCTTGATGCCGATAGCGAAGGGGTAGAGGGTAAATTTTACATTTTTACTAAAACCGAAATTGAAACCATTTTAGGCGACGATGCCGACCTGTTTTGCATTTACTACCATATTACCGAAGATGGCAACTGGGAAGAAGAACACTCCAACGTGTTCTTCAGAAAAGAAACGGACGGGCAACTGGCCGAAAAGCTGGGCTTAGGAGTGGATGATTTGCTCACACAAATAAAAACATCCCGCAAAAGAGTATTCGAAGCCCGCCGCTACCGTATAAGGCCTGGTTTGGATAACAAAATACTGGCATCATGGAATGGTTTGATGCTGAAATGCCTGTGCGAAGCCTACCGGGCTTTTGAAAAACCGGAGTACCTTGAATTGGCTTTGAAGAACGCTGATTTTATCCTGAATAACCTGGTAGGTCAAAATGGCAGGCTATCACGGGTTTACGGCAGCCCGGTAATTGATGGTATCCCGGTGGCATTTTTGGATGATTATGCCAATATCATAGATGGCCTTATCGCTTTGTACGAAGTTACCTTTAATGAAGACTGGCTGCTGCAGGCAAAAGCCCTTGCCGATACAGCAATGGCCCATTATTACGATGAAGCCAACGGCATTTTCTTTTACACAGCCGATGATGACGAGCAATTGATAGCCCGCAAATCCGAAATTATGGATGGGGTTACGCCGGCCAGTAACTCGGCAATGGCACACAGCCTTAAAAAATTAGGCCTGCTTTTTGATAATGAAAATTATGCAGCGGTTTCGGCGCAGCTGTTACGCAACATTATGCCGCAACTGGCAAAGTATGGTACGGCTTATTCAAACTGGACTATGTTATTGCTTGATGAGGTGTATGGTATTTATGAAGTTGCCGTAACCGGCCCCGAAGCCGAAACTGTAAGAAAGGAACTTGAAAATAATTACATACCCAATAAAATTATATTGGGTGGTACAAAAGGAAGTTTACCTTTGTTACAGGATAAGTTTGGTAAATCAACACAAATTTTTGTTTGTATAGATAAAACCTGCGGAATACCTGCTAATAACACGGCCGACGCACTAAAACAAATGCAGGCCTGATTGCTTATTTATAAAAACAGTAACAATGAAGATTGAACCACAGCACGTAGTGTCATTAACTTACGATTTGTATGTTGACCAGGATGGTACCGAAACTTTAACAGAAAGTGCCACACAAGAACAACCTTTAACCTTTTTGTTTGGTGCCGGCCAGATGCTGCCCAAATTTGAAGAAAACTTAAGCAGCCTTTCAACAGGGGATACTTATGAATTTCGCTTGGCTGCAGTCGATGCTTATGGCGAATACGATGAAGAAGCTGTAGCTAACCTGCCAAAGGAAATGTTCCAGGGAACAGAACTTCCTGAAATTGGCAGTATTTTGCCTTTACAGGATAACAATGGCAACCGTTTTCAGGCCCAGGTAGTATCAATAGCCGAAGATTCGGTAATTGTTGATCTTAACCACCCTATGGCTGGCCAGGAACTGCACTTTAAAGGCAGCATCCTAAACGTACGCCCGGCAACCGAAGAAGAATTGTCACATGGCCACGCACACGGTCCGGATGGTCATCACGCTCACTAATAGCCCCCTCTAAATCTCCCCCTGAAGGGGGAGACTTTTTAATATTTTAGTCCGTTATGTGAATAGCGGGCTTTTTTTGTGGCCTGTAGTTATGAATGTTGTGTAACGCAACTGTTTTTTTATTCTGTTAATCCTTTAATTCTGGAAATTCTGGTTCAGACAATTCACGTTAGCGATTGAAGCGGATACCGGCCCAGCGCTTAATGCCTGTGCAGTATAAGCGTAAAGCGCGGCCGGAGGCAACGCCCAGATTAATAAAATCAGGTTGCAAATCAAAATTCTTCTTTGTTGGAAATAGCTGGGTGAGGCTCTTTTGTTTTTGCAGATTATTTGCCATAACTTGCTGAAAATTAAACCTAAAATGAAATACCTATCCTTACTGGCCGTGGCTGTAATGTTCAGCGCGTGCAAAAGCACAGACAAGCCTGCCGATGTAAAATCATACACCATTGAGCAGTTGTATAACAATAAATCAATCGGCGGAGCAGGCTTTAATGCCGATGAAACCAAGGTGCTGATTGAAGATAACAGCACGGGGATATTTAACATCTACGCCATTAATTTGGCCGATACCTCATCAAAACAGCTCACGCATTCAACCAAAGATTCCTATTTTTCTATAGGCTACGTGCCCGGCACCAATGATTTTTTATACAGCGCCGACCAGGGTGGTAACGAAAATAGTCACATCTACCTGCAAAAAGCAGATGGCTCGCCAGTGAAGGATCTTACACCGTGGGCAAACACTACCAATAGTACAAATGGTTGGAGTACCGATAAAAAGTACCTTTACGTTGTAAGTAACAAGCGCGACCCTAAGTTTTTTGACATTTATAAACTTGATGTGAAAAACTGGAAAGATGAGCTGCTATATCAAAACAACGACGGCTATTCGCCCGGTCCTGTTTCAAAATCCGAACGGTACATTACCTTAACCAAATCCATCACTACTGATAAAAATGAGTTGTACCTTTACGACAGGACAACAAAAGCCACCAAAAAGCTAAGTAACGATAAAGATGCAACCTGGTACCCGGCAGCTTTCACCAAAGGCGATTCGAGCCTGTATTATATTACCAACGACGGAAGCGAATTTAGTTACCTGGTAAAATATAACCTGGCAACCGGGGCAACCGCCAAAGTTTACAGCACCAACTGGGACGTTGTTGGCATGGAACTAAGCGACCTGGAAAAATATTACACCGTGTATGTAAATGCCGATGGCAAAACCAAGGTTTTGCTGTTTGATAATACTACCGGCAAGCAAATGGATTTTCCGGAAATTAAAGATGGCGAGGCTAAGTCGGCAGTGTTTTCGCCAAGCGAGAAAAACATAATGCTTACGGTAGGTAGCAGCACAAGCCCGAATAACCTGTACGTTTACAATTTTGACACGAAGGAATTAAAACCGATAACCCGCACACTAAACCCGGCGGTAAGCAGTGATGATTTGGTAAGTGCAGAAGTTGTCCATTTTAAATCTTTTGATGGGCTGGAGATTCCCGCGATTTATTACAAACCTAAAAATGCCGGCAAAGATAAACCGGTACCCGCTATCCTTTGGATACACGGCGGGCCGGGCGGCCAAACCACAACCAGCTTTAGTAACCAAATACAATTTTTAGTTAACCATGGCTACGCGGTGCTGGCTGTTAACAACCGGGGTAGCAGCGGTTATGGTAAAACTTTTTACAAGCTGGATAACAAAGACCACAGCAACGGCGATTTAAAGGACTGCATCTGGGGTAAAAAATGGTTACAGCAACAAGCTTATATCGATACCGCCAAAATAGGCATACTGGGTGGTAGTTACGGCGGCTGCATGGTACTGGGTGCCCTTGCCTTTCATCCTAACGAATTTAAAGTGGGTGTAGACCTGTTTGGGGTAGCGAACTGGATGCGGACACTCAAAAGTATCCCACCGTACTGGGAGGCCCAGCGCAAGGCCCTTTACGAGGAACTGGGCGACCCGTACACGGTGGATAGTGTACACCTGAAAAAGATTTCGCCTTTGTTCCATTACCAAACCATCAACAAGCCGCTAATTGTTTTCCAGGGGATGAATGATGTTCGGGTGCTGCCTATTGAAAGCAAGGAAATTGTGGATGGTGTAAAAAAGAATGGCGTGCCGGTAGAATACATCACCTATCCTAACGAAGGCCATGGCTTTACCAAAAAAGAAGACCAGATAACAACAGCCAACAAAACCCTGGCGTTTTTGGATAAGTATTTGGCTGGAAAAAAGTAATCAACCGTTGTTGCTTTGTGCTTGCTACGACAGGCCGCAAATTCCAGACTTACGAAGTTTTTAAAACTTCGTAAGTCTTCGTTGGTTAGGCGCGGTTCAAATCATCTTCAATGTCATCCCAATTGCGTGCAGTCGTTTTCCCGTCTAAAAAATCCTGCCTTGTTTGTATAAAGCCGTTTATTTCAATCTCGGAAAATAGCTGGCCGCTATCTTCATTTATTGAGTAGCTTAAACCCAATCGATTAAGGATCTCCTTTAAAACAGAAAGGTTCTTTATCGTTAGTGATGTTTACGGTGAGCGTAGTCATAAACTAATTTACTGGAAATATTCAAAATTACACATAAACAAAAACGGCCCATCTTCAAAAAAGAAAGGCCGTTTTCACATTCCCCCTTCAGGGGGTTAGGGGGCTTAGAAACTATTCCTTACGCTGTTGCTAAAAGTCTTTGTTGTCCAGTAGCCACTATCTAAAATACGGCGTACGGTCATCAGCGGATAATCGGGGTCGCGTTTGTCGGCAAGCTGGAATGCTATTTTGAAACCCTTCTTTTGAATCTCGGGCAATACCGGTTTTTTCCATACACCGAAAGGGTAGGCAAAGTAGTCGATTTTTTTGCCGGTTATTTCTTCCAGTTTTTTGGTAGGCTTGTCAATCTGTGTAACCCAGTCGTCAACCGGCTTGGTGGTTATTTTGCCATTTTTGCCTTTAATCTTAATTTCTGAGTTATGCGAGTACTTATCAACCCGGTGGTGGTCCCAGGTATGGCTGGCAATTACGTTACCCTCGTCTGATAGCTTTTTAACCATGTCTGCCGTCATATAATGCGGGCGGCCAAGTGATACTGTCATTACAAAATAAACTGCCTTAAAACCGTACTTTTTAAGCGTAGGGTTGGCAATAGTAAATTGATCGAGGTCGGTATCATCAAACGTAAGCATAATTGGTTTTTTGGGCAACGCTGCACCTGTTGTAAGGTAGGCGTACAACTGATCGGGCAGGATGGTGTGATAACCACTATCGGCCAGCATTTTTATATGCTCCTTAAACGCTGCAACCTGAACAATGTAATCTTTGGCGCCTTTTGAATCGGTAGGCTTCCAATCGCGTATCTGGTGATAGCAAACAATGGGCACCTGCTTACGGGCCATCACAGCTTTGTTATCTACTGAGGCTGCTGCGGTAGGCGTAGGGCTTGTGGCGGACGTACTGGCCGATTTATCGGTTGGTTTTCCCTGGCATGACATGGTTGCGCCCAATGCACAAACTGCCATCCATACAAAAGTTTTCTTTATCATAAATAGGAGATAATTTTTTAATTAATTCAACAACGGCGAAATTAGGATTTTATTGAGATTTTCTTAGACTTAAGAATCAAGACGGAAATTTCTAAGGCCTAAACTCTAAGTCAAAATCTCAATTCAAATTTATAATCGAAATAAATCCGAAATCGAAATCCCAATTCCGAAATTCTAAAGTCCTGCTTCTTCGCTTACACCCCGACCAAAACCCTCTACCCAGTCCCTGTCGCCGAGTCCTTTTGCTACGGCGCTTAATAAGCGGCTGTGCACGGCGTTTACAAGTGGCATGGGTGTGTTGCTCGCCTGCGATAGTTTAAAGGCAAGGCGGGCGTCTTTATAGCCTAATTTGGCTTTGAATCCTACGGGTTCATATTGTTTGTTTGCAATTAGCCTTCCATAGTTTTGGTAAATGGGGGCGTTGAATAGCGTTGATCCAAAAAAGTTGGCCACCTGCGCACGGTCAAGGCCGTTCTTCTCGGCAAGCGTATAAGCTTCGGCCATCATCTCCATTGATGCCATGATCATGAAGTTGCCGGCTATCTTCACCACGTTGGCGCCGCCAACTTCTTCGCCAAAATCATGTATGGCCTGGCCCAGGCAGTCGAGCACTGGTTTGGCAACATCTTTTACCTGCTGAGGGCCGGAAACGCAGATGAAAAGTTTTTTTGCTGCTGCTGCCTCAGGCCTTCCGAAAACGGGTGAAGCCAGGTAATAGCTGCCCAACTGCTCATGGGCTTTTGCCAGTTCAACAGCCGTTTCGGGCGATATGGTGCTCATGGATATGTGCACAGCATTTGGCTGTAGCGTTTTTAAAATTCCGTCGGGGCCTGTAACCGATTCTCGCAACACATCATCTTCTGATAACATCGTGATCACGATAGGTACACCAGCGGCCGCTTCCGCAGGTGTTTGGCATTTGGTGATGCCGGCCTGTTCAAGCTCGTCGGCTTTGCTGAGGGTGCGGTTATGGACTTGTAGATGGTAGCCGGCGTCGATGAGGTTTTTGGCCATGTGGATGCCCATGTTGCCAAGGCCGATAAATCCGATTTTATTTTTCATAGTTTTAGTTAATGTATTCCCTGTCTTCGTCACTTAGTGTATTTTTATCGTCTTTTTGGTGGATGTTGTCATGATAACCTTCAATGTCATATTTGGCTTTTTTGGGGCGGCCAACCATAAAGCCCAGGACAAACCCTACAAGGGTCATGGTGATCATGATGGCCAGTTTGGAGACCCTGAAACTCATGAACAAGAATGCGAAAGTTACATTGTCGGTATTTTGGGCAAGCGCGGCCGTAAGCAAAATAGTGATGATAACTATGGTGATGGTTTTTATGCTCATGATGTTTTGATTTGTTAAAGTTAACAGTTAATACAAGATGCAGTTTTTAATGTTGAAATAAAAGGGTGTTTTAAATAGGAGAGAGATTTGAGATATTAGATGTGAGATTTGAGACATGAGACGGCCGGTGGTTTGATGTTCCAAATTTGTGATTATCTCCGATCTGATTTTTCTGTCTATACCTGTCTTTTTTACCCTGAAAATTTTGGAGTTAAATTCCGTCACGAAAAAAAATGCTTGTTATTAACGATAGATTTTTTGGTGGGGAAGTGGTCGGTCAGTTACCAATGGCCGGCCAATTTTGATCGACGTGGTTAATGACGATGAACGGCCTTAACTTTAATATTTCGCGGTTTTTTAAAACCAGATTCACTCACTGTTTTCTTTGATGAGAAGTAAATTTTTCCTGCTCATTTTTCAGTCCAGTATACAAAACAGATGTCTGCTCTCATTTAATTAGAATTCTCATTTTTTCATTCAGTACACTTTGTTGTTTGGCAATCTCTCAAATTCAAATCTGTACTTTTTAATTAAATAAGGTTGATTAAGTATCTCATTTATTGATTGGTAAATGTATATTAATTGGTGTATGTTTTTGCTTGCTAATTTTTTTAGTTTTTTGCAATTTGATTTAGTCTGCTTTTGTTTAATTTTTACTTCTGATAAATAATATAAGTTGTTGATTTTTAATTAACTAAAATTTATTAGAAAACTCGTTTTTTAATTTTTATTAACGAAATTGTCAGACGTAAATCTCCCTTTTGCGCTTCTGATAAAGTTTTCCGTTTTTAAATTTAAATACACTAACTAAAAACCGGATTTTGCCGCTAATCGACGCGCGTTGATTTAAACAGGCAGGAACGTGCCGAAAAATTACAATCGCTCACAGGGCTTAAAAATGGCGTTTTATGGCATGCGGATTTATCCCCTATTCAGCCACTTTCGGGGCGGGAAATACTTGGATGAGCGACAACTTTTTTGACGCAGGATTGTGGGTAGAATATAAAACTAACCTAGGGCAACCGATTAAGGTAAATAGAACAACACGAAGAATATGGAAAGCTTAACCCCGGTTTTTGCGCCTGGCAATTTGCGACTGAGCAACCGGGTACAAGAAGATGGTAGATAGAATAAGCACCGATCCTGCCCAGAAACCGATGGACATTTTATTCATATCGCCGAAGAAAATAAACGCCATGATGATACCATATACCGGCTCGAGGTTGGTGATAAGCGCTACCCGGAACGCCGAAAGTTCGCGCATAACGGATACCCCGGCAACGTAAGCAAGGGACGTGCACACTGTGCCAAGCAGTACCAGGTAGCCAATATCTGCCGGCTTTAAAAGTAGTTTTTGGTTGTATCCGTTGGTTGCAAAAAGATAAACCGAGATCCAAAAAAATGCTCCTGTCAGTTCATAAAATGCAATGATAGGTGCTTCGCTTTTTTTAACAAACCGGGAGTTGATGATAGAAAAAAGGGCCGCGCAAACCGCGCTTGCCAGCCCGGCTATTATCCCCTTAGTGTATTTAGTTTCGAATTTGAAAATTAATACGATGCCGGTAATGATTAACAAACCCGCCATGATTTCCAGTTTGGAGATCCTAGTTTTGTTAATCAGCGGCTCAAAAATGGCGGTAAATAAAGTGATGCTGGAGAGGCAAACTAACGACACCGGAACGGTAGAAAGCTTGATAGAAGCGAAGAAAAGTATCCAATGGCCGCCCACCAAAGCGCCCGTAAAAACCATTTTTAGCATGATTTTTCGCTCTACTTTGAAGTCTGTTTTGCTGAATTTGAAGTATAAAAACAACGAAACAAAGGCTATTAACACCCGGTACCACACCAATTGTACTGCCGAAATGGTGATTAATTGACCCAAAATACCGGTAAAACCCCAGATAAAAACTGTAAAATGGAGTATAATCAGGTTCTTATTGAGCGCTTTTGGGGTATTTTTATCCAATTTTTTGACAATTTATTTCAATTTTTTAATACTTTTTCAATACTTTTTAACACTATTTAGGTGCTTTTAACAACACGTAATAGCCTAATATACCAAATAATGTATTAGGAATTAGCACCGTAAAAATTGGCGGGACACCGCCTTTTATCGAAAATACGATCGAGAATTTCTCAATAATGATGTAGGTGAAACACAACAAAATCCCAATCCCAAGTGGTAATCCTACGCCGCCACGCACCTTGCGGGACGACAGCGCGACCCCCAAAACGGTTAAAACATATGCCGATAATGGGTACACAAAGCGGTGGTATTTTTCGTAATAAAGGTTGTTTAAAACCTCAGGCCGGCGTAGCTTTTCCTTATCAATATTCTTGTTCAGCTCGCTTAATGACATCGCCGCGTATACGTTATCGTACACAATAAAGTCGGTTGGGTGCATGTCCAGTACGGTATCTTTTTGGCCCGGATTGTGGATAAATTGTTCCTTTAACCCTTTAATATATCTAACGTCGTAGTTTTTTAAAGCCCAGATCCTTTTTACAGAATCGTAGGTTACCTGCTGGGCAATCAGCTTTTCGCGCAGGGTATCACCGTTAAATTTCTCCATAATAAAGGTGTATCCGGTGTGCACTGTTGGGTCATAATTGGCCAGGTAAACATAGGTGTGTTTATCAATTTGCATGTGCACCTCGCTCTTGGTGGGGTCGTTATCGGTGATGCCGTTGGCGTTTTCAAAATCGTTTTTGAGGTGGTTTGTATACGGGATAAGGTACACATTGGCAAAAAACGATACCACAAATATGAGCGATGCAGCTATAAAATAGGGCCTTAAAAAGCGGTTAAAACTGGCCTTGCCACTCAGTATCGGAACGATTTCTGTTTGGTTTGCCATCTTGGCGGTAAAGAAAATTACCGCCAAAAAGTTAATCAGCGGCGATAGTAAATTCAGGTAAAAAGGCACAAAACCGGCGTAGTATTTAAATACAATATCGTGCAGCGTGGCATGCCTGCTGGTGAAGTTATCCAGCTTCTCGGAGATGTCGAACACTACCGAAATAGCCGCGAAAATGGCCATCGTAAACACAAATGTGCCCAGGTATTTTTTGATAATAAACCTGTCGATAACCATCAGGTACCGGTGTATAAAAGTCCTCATCGGCAGATTAAATGTTTTTTAAAGCCATGGTTTATATTATGTAAGCAACGCTTTTTATGGTGCATTATTTGATTAACCTGCAATTATAATCGCTGGCCAAGGCGGCCAACCATCATGTTTTTCCAGCCATAAAATTCGCCGCTAATGATCTTTTTACGCGCTTCTTTAACCAGCCAAAGGTAAAAATGGAGGTTGTGCAGTGTGGCAATTTGTGCCCCAAGCATCTCGCCAGAATGGATCAAATGGCGTAAATAAGCCTTGCTGTATTCCTTATCGGCAAATAAATCGCTATCGTCTTCTATCGCGCTAAAGTCGTTTTTCCATTTCTCATTCTTGATATTTATGATGCCGTTTTTGGTGAAAAGCATGCCGTTTCGGGCATTGCGGGTAGGCATGACGCAATCAAACATATCAATTCCAAGAGCAATATTTTCCAACAAATTGATGGGAGTGCCTACGCCCATCAGGTAACGGGGCTTGTGTTCGGGCAAAATATTGCACACAATTTCGGTCATGGCGTACATTTCTTCGGCTGGTTCGCCTACCGAAAGGCCGCCTATGGCATTCCCTTCGCGCTCAAATGAAGCGATAACCTCGGCCGATTTTACCCTTAAATCTTTATAAACCGAGCCTTGTACAATCGGGAAAAGTGTTTGGCTGTACCCGTATTTTGGCTCCGTACTATCAAACCTGTCGCAGCATCTTTTGAGCCAGCGATGCGTCATTTCTATCGACCGCCGGGCATAGCCATACTCGCAGGGGTAGGGGGTGCATTCGTCAAAAGCCATGATGATATCGGCACCAATAACACGCTGAATATCCATCACATTTTCGGGTGTAAACAGGTGTTTTGACCCATCAATATGCGAACGGAAGGTTACGCCTTCCTCCTTAATCTTACGTACTTCGGTAAGCGAATACACCTGGTAACCGCCGCTATCGGTTAAAATGGGGCCGTCCCAGCCGTTAAACTTATGCAGGCCGCCGGCGCTTTCCAAGGTATTTAGTCCTGGTCGCAGGTATAAATGATAGGTGTTTCCTAAAATAATTTGTGCTTCTATATCCGTTTTAAGTTCGCGCTGGTGCACCGCTTTTACGGTGCCGGCTGTGCCAACGGGCATAAATATGGGGGTTTCAATAGTACCATGGTCGGTGGTAATTTCACCGGCGCGGGCCTTTGAAAGTGGGTCTTGTGCTGCTAATTTAAATTTCATTTTGAGGGTGTAAAATTAGCAAAAAAAGCCTCACCCCGGCCCTCTCCAAAGGAGAGGGAGTTAAAAAAGATTTATTTAGAAGCATGGTAGCTAAGGGAATAGCACCTCGGGCTAACATGTTGGCCCGAAAATATCAATTATTCAATTGCTTTAAGTAGGGGTATAGCGCATTCGCCCCGGCAGAATGGCGGTCTTTATCAATATACGTAACTGTTTATTTTGTTCAAAAAACCGACAATTAATTCATTGTAGATTTCTTCATTATAACCGTTACGCATAGTGTGTTTACATCCATGTGGTTGTTAACGAAGCTAAGTTATAATCGATACTGCCAACATAGGTATCAATTTTGTTTATTTGCTGTATAACGTCTTGCCTTTGCCCGTAGCTGCTGCCTGCAAAAAATAGTAGTAATAATACGTTACAGAGCGGTTTTTTCATTAATGATTCATTTTTCAAATAGCCAGATGAAATCCTGAAAATTAAATTAGATGTTTGCCGCTTATAAAAAATATTCAATGGTAATTTGCGATTTATCAGGCACAGATAAGATAGTTAAAAGTAAATGCTCCTACGATATTAATGCCTTATATAGCATCACACATTGAGATGGCAAGATTAGGAATTAATATTACTTTAAACCTTTTCGCACATTTTCAACAAAAGTTGCATCAACTGAAGCTAATGAGGCTATTTTCTGGTCATCAAAGTCGGTATCTTGAATAAGGTTTTTAACAAAAGATTCGCGGGCAATTTTATCCGCCTCTTTTACCGCGTAGTCAAGCACATTCTTGTTATCCCATTTTTGTTTTAAGCTGCTATCGTACAACATTTTTTCCTCCTTTGTCAGGTTGCTATATTCTGCTATGTTAAATAGTTTTTCAAAAACCGGCTTTCTCAAATAAGCCGGTAACTTGTCCATGCTGCTCATATTGTTCAGCACAAAAAGCCATCGGTCAAGATCTGTTTCCAGTTCACTATCCAATTTTACAAAGTTACGCAATTCAATGTAGGTGTAGCCTAATTCATCGTAAAATATTTTACCTGTATCTCTGTTACACAGGCAAATATCATGCAGATACTCAGCAGCAAGGCTATCATCCAAAACAAAATCTTCCAATAATGCAATTAAATAAACACCACTTATATTGTAAGCCCATTCACTTCGCTTACCCTTGGGCGCTTGTTCGCTAATAAGACGACTGGTATAAAACAATGCTCGTTGTTTAAACTTTTCTTGCTTGCCGCGTTGTACCTCAATAATAAATTGCTCTCCGTCGGTACCGGTACAAAGCAGGTCGAATATTGCCCCACCTTCATGTTTTGTTTCACCAGGGTGCTCATTTTTATTGTAAACCAAATCGGCAATGAGTTTTCGCCCACGGAATACCTCATTTAAAAAAGCAATGAGCAGGTCTTTATTGGGGTCGCTGCCGAAAAGCCGTTTAAAGGCAAAGTCGGTCATGGGGTCAATATACCGGGGTTGTTTATTCATGGGTTTGTTATTAAGGCCTAAACAGTAAATATATCTATTTGCTTGAACAAGTTCGCCGGTTTTAAGAAAATCGGGCTGGCTTAACTATCCTGAATTTAAAAAAGAGTTTTGGGCGGAGAGGAGGGGAAAACTATCTTTCGAGCGTGGCGAAAATCTTATGCGAAGGGTATTAACCAAGCATCGTTGCATGGCATATTACCGAAGATTTCCCCTGCCCATCCCGCCCTCCCGTCTGATCGATGACAATCGGGACGATTGATTGAAGGGATCAAAAAAGTGCGGTATATAGCAGCGCTTTGGCCGGATACCCACCCGGCAGATCTATGTCAACTCATCTTCCCATCAACTTATTAAGATAAGCTATATCAATGGTTTTGTTCACTTTTTTTGAGATATCGGCAAATGAAACAGGCCGTTTAATATCGCCCTCGTCAACTAATACAATATCGTCGGCTACCTTGCGGAGCTTGTCGACGACGGTATCGATGAACCAAACGCAATTAGCATTGATAGCCGGGTTGTTTTTTTGTTCTTCGGTAAAAAAAGTTAATATCCCGATGGTTAGTCCCCATATCTGTACAGATTCTGTGGTTGTGGCCAGGTACAAATTATCAGCATTTTTTAAATAAAAGAAACAGGGGCTCTGTTCAACATAGGTTAAAGTGAACTGGTTATCCCGGTTTACATTTTCTGTATTAGCAGGAAGGTCAAAATTATTTACTTTAACTGTTTTGCAAATATTGGGGTACTCGCTACAGGTCATTACATGGGTTTTTCTTGTTCGCGGGCTATTGCAGGTGAGCATAAATTTGTTATCAGTGAGGCTGATGAATGACCATTGTATACAATGGTCAATTATATTATTACTCATAATATCTGTAATTCTATCTATCCCGAGATCTATGGGTGCCGGAGGCGGGATTGGTGGATAACCAGGCTTAGGCATTGGGTAAATGATAACAACATCCTGAAAAGCGCCGCTTACACTCCCTTTGTCTTGTGCCAGCGAAAATAGTTTTCCCTGCATGGGGTTAGCGTAGTTAATAGGGGGCATGGTTTTTTAGGTTAAATTGGTTTATGAAAGTAAAATGTGCTTGTAATAAATAAAATTGTTTCGTTATCAGCCGCATGCGGCCTTTTCAAAATACCGTGCCCGTTTATTGCGACTTCAAAAATGCATCACACTCTGTTTGAAGCTGATCCCATGCTGTTATTGCCACAGAGAGGCTTAGGCCCGCTATAAAAGGAATTGAAAAATCAACCTGGCTTGTTTTTGCAATGGCTTCCAGGTCATCGGCAAGTGCCGACCATGCCCCCCGGATACTTCCGGTGGCATGGTCAAGCACGGCTATGCTTGCGGTTATTTCTTTCATAAAACCAAATTCTGTACCGGCAATATCACTATCAAGGTTATTGTTGGCCTTGTTGAAGGTAAAAACCTGATTCACAATATTGATAAAAGAAGCAGAAAGGGCCTTGGTTGATTCATATAAAGCAGCTACCGCTGTTGCCGCCTGTTGCTGTACCGCGGGTGTCATATCCTGCTCACTGGTAACTAATTGCTGCACCGCAATATTCAGCGCCGAAAAATCAGCTTTGGCTTTTGTTGCATATGCCATCAGCAAATTACACTGAGTCTTCATTTGCGGGGCAATGTCAGTGTCCCACAGGTAGGCGGCAGCAAGCGCATCCGGAAAATGAGGAAGGTGCTGCGTAATGGTATCCTTAATAGCCGCGCCCTGTTTGCAGGTTTTTACACGTGCTTTAATGGCATCCATATCCGTTTTGGGTATGGTAAACAGCGCCCCCATATTAAACGCCGTTAGTGATCGTTCTGTAATTGCCATGTCTTTATGCGATTCTTTTCGCGGATTTAGTATGTATTGAAGTTCCGGCGAATGACAGCGTTATTTTGTTCACCTGGCTCCGGGGCATCTTTTTATTTACCGAGATAGTCCATTCTGTAAAGGGGGTGGGTTGAAAGTAGGCTGCTTGCAATTCCTTACTGATGGCTCCAGGGGTATCGATGAAAATTTCGCCATTCTCTTCATGGTAGGCAAATGTCAGCTCTGCAGGGGTGCTGCTAAAACTGAATTTCTCGTTATTAAACCGGTCGGCATATATGCCAGAACTGCAAATGGTTACCGTAATCATCTTAGTTGCCTTAATGCCATGTAGCCATGCCTGTACTTTGTTTAACCTAACCCGGTGCATGTTCTCAAATACTTCGGTATCCATTCCAACAGCTATGGTAATTTGCCCATCTTTTATAAATGCCGCAATTGCATCGGCATTTGTTATATGTACACTATAACCTTCTTCTGATGCTTTAAAATCCGACGGCTTCGGCTTAAATTTCTCCAGGGCTTCAGCACGGTCTTTTTTCATATTGGCCACATCTGTTGTAAGTACAGCAGCTGTTTTTAAAATTGATGGGGTAACCGAGGAGTCCTGCAAGGCCCAGTATTTATAAGCCCGGGTATAATTCCTGATGGCCAGGTACATATAGGTTTTCATATTCATCTGCAAAACATAAACGTTATGCAGGGTATTTTTATCTGTCGCGATATCACCTTCAAGCGCTTTAAGGTAATTTTTATATGATTCTATCATATTTGCACTTACCTTTTTTTGCATGTATAGCCTGGCCAATTCCTGGGTAACCTGTACCATGGCTGCCTGCGCGGCTGATTGCGCCTTTCCGTATATAGAAAGGATATCCAGTTGCTGGCGGTATTCTGCAGCGCCGGCAATGCTTGCATCTTCGGCGCCCCTCATCATATCATCTACCTGTAGCCGAAAAATATCCCACTCGGCCTGGCTTGAAATGTCAGCAGCATCAGGTATCTCAAAGTCGGTAACCGCTTTGGTATAATCCATTTTTTTTGCAACTTCTCTTAAATCATTCATGAATTTAAAGGTGTTCTGCAGCATCTTGGCTATGTTTTCGAGTTTTGACATGGCTTTGGACAGGTTACCAATAGCTGTTGCAAATTTTGATACGGTTTTTGCCGAATCTGCCGCCGCGGCGGCGGCTTTTCCTGCCTCGGCCACCGCACCTGCAGTGGCGCCTGCAGCGGCTACATCGCCAACACACATTGCCCCTATAGATGCAGCAAAAGTGCCAACGGCCATACAGATATCAAAAGCAGCTTTTAATGTTTGGTCCTGCTTCCATATCGCGATGCCTGCCTGAAAGTCGGCAGCAGCCCGCATACTGGCTAAATTTGCCGATGTCATGTTGACTTGTGCCTGGTCATAAGCATTTTTTGCAGCATCAAGGTTAGATACGGCTTGTTTTATTAAACTGTCGGTAAATGTATCTGTATTGCTAAAATAAGTAAGCATTTGATTCCCGGCCCTGATCTGATCGGCTTTACTTACCGCATCCTGGGTTACCAGGTTGTACTGGGTTTCATAATTGGCAACAGATGCCAGATAGGCCCCGGCAAGTGTTTCGTAAATATCGGCACTAAGCAGCGGCACAAAATTTAAATTACTTGCTTCAAGGGTAAGCTCGCCCAGCAGCGCCGAACTTTGATAGTAAAGATCGGCAAGGGGAATATTATTTTGAGAAGCAGCCTTAACCCACGCAAGTATAGCCCTTGCAGCACCTGGTTCAGCATCTATCAGGCGCGTACTAAACTGGTAAAGAGAGGATAGGGTGAGCTGCAACTCGGTACCAGGCAGTGGATGTGCCGGGTTATCTGTAATGAGTTTAAGGTCTTTTGAGTATAGGTCGACAATTTGGGTTTTATAATTCGCGTGTTTAACATGAATGCCTAAGCCCGGAAAATCGGTGAGGGCAAAATTCTTGTTTTCATCGGCCTTTGGGCCCAGGGTGTTTATTTTTAGTTCGCCGCTAATTTCTGTTGCAAACAGCATAAAAGTTGCTGCGTTGTTTGAGCTGAAATCCATGGTAACAACGGAGGATGAATTGCAAACCAGCCTGCGGCTGATGATAAATATACCGCGGTTAAAAAGCTGGATATTTGCAGCCGGCATCTTTACAATATCTGCAATGATGTATACAATAACCGATTTGTGCTTATCGGCGGTTGCCAGTACTTCGTCCATATCCACAACCAGATCACGAAAAATAAGCTGACCGTTAAAGGGGATGGTAGCAGTTGTGCAAGGTATTTTATTTAATGCCTGGGCGTTTTTATAATAATCGGCCCAGTCTTTTTTGTCATTTACTGAAATTGCCATTTTGAAGGAATTGAAAAGTAAAATATAGGTTAACATTTACAGGCCAGATGTTTCATCTGGCCTGTGTTTATAAAAATATCCTGTTTTTTTATGCTACTGCATCCTCTGACTGGTGTATGCTCACCCTGTTTTTGCGGGTCAGCAACCTTTTAAGATCCTTTGCAGCATAGAAAGCCACAGTTGGGTTGGGTACAACAGTAATATAAGCGTTAATGCGATAATTATCAGCCTCATCGGCTACTTTTTGCCATAATACAATAGCCTCCTCAATTCCTAGCCCTGCAATAAATGATGGCATATCTACAATTTCGCCACTAATAGTGGTCAGGATGCTGGAAAGGTCATCCTTTAGCGCGCTCCACATACCTTGAATTTTCTGAATGGCCGGAAGAGCGCCATCTATTTTTTTAGTAATGCCGGTGATATCGGCATTAATGCGGGTTAAATCAAGCACAAGTGTGGCGTCGGCAGCAATCTTAGCCTCAAGGTTGTTCACCAGATCGCTAAGCGCGTCTATCCTTGCTTTTGCATCGGTTGCTTTTTTACCATAAATTCCGGCCACAATTCCTGCCGCGATTGAGCCACATGGCCAAATCCAGGCGTAGCTTGCTGATGTGGCAGCTACAATGATATCATGCTTGTATTCGTCTTCCGCGTCAGATAGATCGGCCTTATCCTGGGCCAACCGATCTTGCATTGTTTTAATCGTTCCGCTTGTTCCTGATATCTTGTCGCTATAAGTTTTAAACAAAGTGCCGACAGCAGCTTCATTAACTGATGTATCTAAAGAGAATTTTTGCATGGCTGCCGCAACATTGGTAGCATGGGTTGAAAAAGCCTGCGCTTTGTTGATCATTACGTGCAGCGTTTGTTTCAGGTGATCAATTGATACGGTATCAGTGGGGTCGGCCTCAATTTTTAACAGCAACCCCAAAATAGCCCGGTAAAATATCGGGACTGAAACATTGTAAGCAATCAGATCTGAAGCGCACTTTACGCTGTCGGGTTTGGTAACGGAATCAAAAGTTTGGCAAATATCATATAGATTTTTGTACCCGTCAACAAGGGGTTGAAACTGTTCAATCCCGCCCGACGGAACGGCAGGTAGCGTTTTTTGCAAAAGCGCTGTGGTTGTTGGCAATAGCATGGCACCGGTAACAAATACCTGTATTGATAGCCACTCATTGGATGATAGCGCGAAAGTGGTGCCTTTAGCCAGGTCGCGCGGAGTAAGATCGATTGTTGTTGACATAAAATTGTAAGTTAAATTTGGTTTATTGATGGTGTTAATTGTTGTGTTTAAAACGTTAACAGATACCGGTTGCTAAAAACATACCTTGACAGACCGTGCAATGCCCGGACCCTTTAAATTATTTGTTTATAACATCGATATCGGGAGTCGTTTCGTTACGCAAGTTCAGGCAATTGATAAAAGGAAAGCAGGGCCGAAACAGCTTTTATGTGGGGGGATTTTTAGCTACAAAAACGTATAGAACCTGGCGGTATTTCTGAATATTTAATGGGTGCTTAAAGGGAAAATTTCAGGGGGGATCTCATCAATAGGGAGGCAGCCATTTTTGGGGTGATTTATTAAGATAGCTGATAGAGCTCGTATCCTTTTATCCGATTTACAGAAGCTCTGTTTATAAATGGCATTTTTTACACGATGTTATGTGCAATCTTTGAGGGGGATTTTGTGCCGTTAATTTAATTAGCATTTTGAGTGGGGGGCAACAGCAAAAAAAAGCCTTATCCAGGCCCTTTTCAAAGAAGAGGGGTCGGCGATAAAAAAAGAATTATTTATGCAGATGGAAACTAAAAAATAGATGGCATTTTACTATGTTAAGTTGGAGTAATCAATACGCTAATTTAGGATGTTTTACCTGAAGTTGAGAAGGTCTTTTAGGACAGCAATTTGATAATGATGCTGGTGGGACTCTTAGCTTTTTAACTATCGGTAAGGTAACCAGTACATTTTCTGGAATAGGTGAAGCAAGGGCAGACGTGTCAATCCCCACCCGGGATCTTAGAGAAATACTTATATCTTTGGCTAATTAATTAATTTGCGATAGCTTACAAGTAATTTAAGTAAGTTTCTTCAGGCTTTTATGGGTTTCTCAAAATATATGGGTTTCACAGACGCTCTGCCTTTTATAATCTAAAAAAGGATGACCGACGCTTGCCTAAAGCTTTTCTATTTCTTCAACAGAAAGTTTAGTAAACTTTGAGATTTGGGCAAGCGGCAGACCATCCTTTTTCATTTCGCGTGCAATATCCAGGGCCTTTTTATACTCGCCTTTTTCAATACCTTCCTGCCGGGCATAATCTACCACATTCTTATTATCCCATTTGTATTTTAAGCTGCTATCATACATTGTTTTTTCCTCCTTTGTCAGGTTTGTATATTCTGCAATACTGAACAATTTCTCAAATATGGGCTTCCGAAGATAAACCGGAATTTTTTCCATCCGGCTCATGTTTTTTAATACGTAAAGCCATCTATCCAAATCGGTGTCTAAATCGATATCCTCTTTTACAAATTTACCTAATTCTATGTACGTATAACCTAGTTTATCGTAAAAAATTTCACCGGTATCCCTGTTGCACAGGCAAATGTCATGCAGGTAGCTATTTTCCGGACTATCTTGCAGTGTAAAATCTTCTAACAAAGCTATTAAATATACTTCGGCTATGTTGTAACCCCAGGCGTTTCGTTTGCCTTTTGGTGCCTGATCGCTGATGAGTCGGGAAGTATAAAATAAAGCCCTTTCTTTAAAATACCCTTGTTTTGCCCGTTGCACCTCAATTATAAAACGTTCACCGTTATCTCCCGTGCAAAGCAGATCGAATATAGCCGATCCTTCGTCTTTTAAATCGCCGGGGTGTTCGTTTTTATTGTAAACCAGGTCAACAATATGCTTCCGCCCCTGAATACTTCATTTAAAAAAGCGGTCAGCAAGTCTTTATTAGGTTCACTGCCGAATATTTTTTTAAAAGCGAAATCAACTAAAAGGTCGATATATTTACCCGTAACAGGCGGTTTATTGTTTGGCATAGTCAAATATAAAGGTTTATTCCTTATCTACACCCACGATGGAAATAGCCCGCGCCGGGCAAAAGTAAGCGATATAAAAGCCCTATGACGCTATCGGGGGCAACTTATCAACATAAATCCCTTTAAGCCAAACAGTGTGGAAAACTACCGCTTGTTCGATCGGGTGCCGATACCAAATTTAACCCGATTAAGCCCTTGTAATTCGTGTAATTTTAACAACTTTGCCTGATTATTTTTGGCTCATTGGAAACTTATATACAAATAGTACTTTTTCTGCTTTTTCAGCTCTGTTTTATTGTTCAGCTGTACTACCTGGTAAGTAGCCATATTAGCCTTGCCGGTTACAAACCCCATGAGGAGTTGCCAACGGTGTTAATACCGGTTTCGGTAATTATTGCTGCCCGTAACGAGGCGCAAAACCTGCAGGAAAACCTGCCGTCGATACTGGAACAAAACTATCCCAATTTTGAAGTTGTGGTAATAAACGATTGCTCATACGATGCATCTGACGAGGTTTTGGAGGATATGCAGCGCCGGTACCCCAACCTTAAAGTAGTTACCATTACCGAGCATGACCGCTTTAAAACCGGCAAAAAGTTCGCGCTTACACTGGGCATAAAGGCCTCAAAAAACGAATATTTGTTATTTACCGATGCCGATTGTAAACCCGTATCTGTAAATTGGATAACCCGCATGGTAGCCAATTTTGGCGGCGGGGCTCAAATAGTTTTAGGCTACTCTCCCTTTTATAAAACCAGGAGTTTTTTAAATTGGTTTACCAGGTACGAGTCGGTAAAGGCGGCCACAAACTACCTGTCATGTGCATTAAACGGCGATGCTTATATGGGTGTTGGGCGCAACCTGGCTTATACCAAAACTTTGTTTTTTAGCGAAAAGGGCTTTGCGTCGCACATGCATGTACTATCCGGCGATGACGATTTATTTGTAAACCAGCACGCCACGCCCCATAATACCGCTATTGAAATACACCCGGATACATTTATGTACACTGCGGCAAAATCAACGCTATCCTCATGGTACAGGCAAAAAAAAAGGCATGCAGGCGTAGGTAAATTATATAAGAGAAGACACCGTAAAATGCTTATTTTTGATGGCGTTAGCGGCTTTTTGTTTTATATGCTGCTTATATTATGCCTGGTTTGTAAATTCGAACCTCTGTTGGCATTAGGTTTGTTGCTTTTTAGACTGATTATCCAATTATTAATCTATAATAAGGTTTTCAAGAAGCTGGATGGCAAAGATCTGATTTGGTATTTACCATTTTTTGATATCATATATTATATGTATTTA
>Ga0307515_10001131_pt1 | contig 61089 bp, 80 predicted proteins | sample 17_EM_MG_FD_194513 | JGI IMG/M metagenome (GOLD analysis project Ga0307515, IMG submission 194513) | Populus trichocarpa ectomycorrhiza microbial communities from riparian zone in the Pacific Northwest, United States - 17_EM | ecosystem: Host-associated > Plants > Roots > Unclassified | place... | reverse complement strand
TAACAAAGGCATATGAAGTGAGTAACAACGAAGTCTTCAAAGATAAACAAAGGAGAATGAAGTGGAAACAGAGTGTCAGTGTAGTTCAATAGGGCGAAATAAAAGTTCAAAAACTGAGTTCCTGACAGATACATTGGGAGAAAAATGATCCAGAGCCCACAATTTACCCAAGATGTTCCCACTGGTTTCCAGGTCACCTCGCCCCCAGTGTCTAAGAATAGGCGACATCCTAGGATGCGGTCTAGCGTCCTTCAAAACAAACGGCAAAATTGACAAAGGGAAAAACAGACTATACAGGATACTAGTCTCAGAAACCACCTACCTCATATGGAAACTAAGGAACGAACGCCGAATTAGAGACAGCGACGAACCCAACAGAGAACATCAAGAAAACAAAATTACCAACAGATGGACACACGCGATCAATAAAAGACTCACAATAGACTGAGCAGTGACCAACACTGGGAGATTCGGCAAGAAAGCAACAAATGAGAAAACAGTAAAAAGAACATGGCGCAATTGCCTTAAAAACAAAGAACACCTTCCATCAAACTGGACGAATCTAAGGGGGGTTTTAGTGAGTATTGCATTGACAAGTTCCTCAGAACGAGTCAGGCAAGGCAACCCCTCGCCAAGATGCTGAGTCTCACACAACGCTGCCCAGCAGCTAGTGCGTAAACGCATTTCCTCCCGGTGCTCCAACCCCACATCCACATATCCCACAGGGTGAAACTCCCGGCACAACCAGTGTGCGTCACTACACCAAAAAAAAAAAAAATGTAGTGTCAGTGTAGTCCAATAGGGCGAAATAAAAGTTTGAAAACTGAGTTCCTGACATGTATGTATGTATAACTAGATCCCTCAGGCCATAGATTGCATGCGCAGGAAATTGGACCAATAGAGTTTAGTTCAAGCTGTTGGTCAAATAATTCACAGCGGCCAGGGTTCGGTGATTTGAATCATTATACAGTCATTTTCATGCTGGCACCCGAATACGGGCAGCCTCTAGTTCGTTATAAATTGTCTGTTGTTGAACCGTCTCAGCCATCCGAAAATGTCATGTTCTCTCACGGGTGACAATTATGTCAGCTCCTGATCACCCCTGCAACAACTTGGCGCGAGAAGATGTCCACAAGTCTTGCAAATCTTTGGAGTCTGTTGTAGATTTGCTCAATGGCTACTGCGAGACTGCCAGTGCTATGGTCGTGTTGCAAAAGAAACTGGCGAAGGCAATCCGAGATGCTGCTTCAGTGAAAGCAAGCCCAACCGTCGCGAGTAATCATCTCTCCTGCTGGGACTTCGCACGATTCTCATTACAACCGAGCCAGACAATACACTGAATTTCACAGCGGCCATTTTTGAGATAATCTCTGAGGTCAATGGGAAATTCATCAAGATCGCCGACAAGGAGTGTGACAACGTCAACAACAACGTCAAGAAGTGGTTCCGGAAACTGGCGGTGAGCTCAATTCACCCCTTTCTAGCCCTTAGACCTTGACCCAGGCCCACCAGAGGGAAGAAAGAATGCATGACGAGAAGATAGCAAGCGCAAGTGCACGCATCAAGCAAGCCGGTATTTGTGCTAAATCCCCTCAAACATGCCCAGAATCATGACACCAGTTAGGTCAGACATACGAGAAGAAGGCGAAGAAGAATGCAAGGGATATTGCCGAGGAACATACCCGGTACATTCAACTCCTAAGTTCACTTGGACCCGAGATGTCCCAGGAGAAGATGTGAGTCGCCACAAAAGTTGCTGTTTCCATCCCCATCTGAAACAACTTCTCCCCAGCAATCATTCCAATTCCGTAGCGCAGAAACATGCTGCTGTAACCTGTAGTGTCTCCTCAAGCCTGGCAAGGATAGCGGACGCCGAATGGGCGCGCTGCTGTGAGAGCGTACGCAAGTCCTCCCCCCAAATTGGCAGCCTTGGCGAATGGCGTTCCCTCTGCGATGGTGGATGGATGGGGAAAATCCCTGACGACCTGCCTGATACCGATTCACCTGTTGCAACAGGTCCATCGTTGGCCGCCCTTTCCGTTGTCGGGGAGTCGAACAGCAATACAGATCCGGGAGCCAACAGGGCCAATCTTGCGAACACCATCAGAGACTATACCCCTTCCAATCTCTTACCAGTCTTTTCTTCTCCGACGACCGATTCTGACCCATCTCGACATGACCCAGCGGCCGCGGAGGGCGACATTCCCGCCTTAGACCACTTTCCCGTTCCTCCTGTTCATTTCCCGCTGCCACATCTGAAAAGGATTTTAACAGGCTCCCTTGATGGATCCGCCGGGGATCCTCGGTCTTATGGCCGTCAGATGACTTCTCCTGTGTTACCGATCCATGAGTCCCCTGAGGTGACCGCCGCGACCCGGACAGAGCTTGCAGCGGCGGCAGCAACCCAGACCCCATCCCCCACTACGAATATATGGGCTGACACATCCACACATCTCCCCGCCCCATCTCGTTCGGACCCATACCAAACATCGTTACCGACCGATCTGTCGGCAACTGGTTTGACCACTGACCATACGGAATTCGGGATCCGGCAACCTCATCTCCTGCCCCCCTCCAGTTCGTCAGGCTCGTCCAACCTGCCCAAGGGGAGCCCACGAAGCAGTGGCGTCGTACTTGCCATGCGTAATAGATTTGCGCAGAATGTAAGCTACAGTCGTCGTGCCTACGCCATTCAGAAAGCTGAACTTCACAGTCAGTGTCTTCAGTGCCATCAAGAGACGCTACGACTTCGATCCCTCGTCTACCGGTCAATGTGCCGACCATCGCCAGTCGTTATCAACCCGACGATGAGAAGCCTCCATTACGCTCGGACGGGTTTCAGACGGAGACAACCTCTGAACCTTCCCACAACGATGCAACCGGCGCCAATACATTGGTGAGTATTCTATGAGGTTACTGTTTTGTATCTTCTGACCAGAATCAGGGCACGAATACGGATTTCCAGAGAATGAGGAAGGAGCCACTGCTCAAAGAACGAGACCTTGAGCAAAGATCGAAGGGACTTGGGTCGGCACCCCAACGGCTCATCAGATCTACGAGCGCTCAAGCTGAGAACACTTCTGCTCGTGATCGCGGCGGTCGCCACAATCAACCCACAGATACATGGGAAACCGTCGGTGCGCGGCAGAATGTGAACCCCCGCCATATGCCACCCGTTGGCGCCGAATCCATTCAACGGGGCTTGACTCGAAGCCCCTCCCCGGTGATGTTTCACACCCCACCCCACATCGGATCACCAGGTTCTCCACAAGAGACCCGAACGGCGAAATCCAGAGGCTGGATCCGGAGGCTTAGTATGCCTGTTCTCTCGTCGCTCGACAGCTCAAAGAAAACACACTCTCCAGCACATAATAGTTCATCCCAGTGGAGGAGTAGCTTGGCATTGCCGGAGACTAATCCACGACACCGAAAGACAAGCTTAGACACTCTCGGTAACAAATCTAACCAGAGGCGCTAGTGACTCTCCGGTCTCTGGTATTTGTGTATCCTCATATTTCCATAGACCCAGTATATCAGCGGATACCAGCACTCGGGCATTCATTATTATGGTGATAAATGTAGTAATCTAATGATTAGGAAGCCGGACGGGAAACGACAGTGAAATGTGTATGTCAAATTCCCTGGGGGGTGGGTTGTTGTTGGAATGGAAGGTCTCTCGCCTGAGTCGGCCCCTGGACATCCTTTGAGGACAGTGAAGGTCACGTTGCGAAATGATTCTCCAGCTCAATGGACAACGTACCACTCGCTGCTTCTTTGTAGGTCGTGACCTAACCCCATTTGCACCAGTGACCACGGTCGCAGGTGGAGTGGCTTGTCTGTGGTTTTGTTGAGATGTAAGGGTCGTTGCTAATTCTTCGTGCTCTCTCTTCTTCCCACGTTTGTAGGAGAGGTCCGAAGGGGTGTGTTCTGGGGGAGGCGGGTTTTTTGTGGCTGGAGTCGGCATCGGCGGGCGGCCAACAAAGTTAGAAGGGGTTGGTTTTGGGGTTGTTGTGCGAGGGCCGGGAGCGCGATCTGTTTGTGCGGGAGTGACAGACGTATGTTGTGGGAAGCTGCCCGAGGCATGCGACTTTGCGAGCTTCTTGAGCTCCTTCTGTACGCGCCCGTCGCTTGTAAGCGAGTTATGTGATCAGAAGTAGATTGCTGACCTTTCTTCTTCTATCTTCTCGGGCTTGTGGGGTTTCCGATATAAGCACGTTCACGTTCCACTAAGGAGTTACGTCGCCGATGCCGGTAAGGACTAGTCTTTCGCCGATGTAGTGACGAGACTTACGCCTTTCAAACCATCAAGACCAACAGAGAAGGCATCTCGCTGGGTCACTGAATCGAATGGTACGATACTGATACGTTGCTTTGGTGGTACTTGCATGATAGTGGTCAAAAATTCGTCCTTTTTGGTCGAGTGTTTTCCTGTAGGACGGGTGAGTGGACGTGGGTTGGAACAGGGTGTGTAAGGTCATCGAACCCGGAATCCCCTTTATAAGGTACTTGTAATTGTTCTTCTTCTTCCGCCTGTCAAGTTCGTCGTCGTCTAGGTCGTTGATATGCATGGAGTGGAGGTCGGGGATGGGTGTCATGTCCCGCTGTTTCCCTTTGCCTTTATCCGGGGACATGTCTTCGGGCGGGAGGAAGGGGCGGACATAAGAGTCGTAAGCGGACAGGAGTTGAAACTTTGACAGCAGGTCTTCTGTACTCTTGAAATAAGAAGGAGGGCGGCTGGGGCCTATGGAGGAGACAAGTGGATCCGGAAGCGATTGGCGTGAATGGGACATCAAGCACAATGCGACGACTTACCCGCAGGGGGGAGATAGGAGGGGATCGCGTCTGGAAGAGCCGAAGGGCCTGCAACCGCATTCGATGACCCGTCTCCGTCCATAACGATAACGGGGGCGGCCACGACGAGGAGGAGGGAGTGGAATGAGAAACGAGTGTCCAAATTTGGCAATCATCGGCCTGAGTGGAACAAAAACACTCCGTCGGCACAAAAACACAAATATTAAATCCACAAAGTACCGGAAACTCATAAGCTTATTTACTGACGGTACCTACGCATAATGGGAGGTGCGTCAACATAGGCACCACCACCTCAACAAACTTAATCTCCTTTCCAAAGTCGGGTTTCGAGGGCAGCCGGTTTAACTCAGTCTTTATGGTGGGCGACCTTGTAAGATTCGGACACGGCCTTCTCGCCGCTTGGTGCATCCGGCAGCTTGGTTCACCCCCCACGTTTTCCGTGAGAAATTTATCATTCCGCAGAGGACAATGCGCGCTCATACCAGTTAACGATGTCGTTGAAACTTCGCGTCGGCCCGTCCAGGAAAAGCTCGATCGTGTATCCACTGTTGTTGAGCACGAAGATAATTCGTTTCAGGCCCAAATGCACCATCTTGGACAGCTCCTGGACGGCCGGCTGTCTGCGGGAGTTTCTTCAGCTGGTCACTCGATCAGGAATGCCCGTGTACTCACAAACTCCCACCACCCACAAAAAGGTATGTTTTGCCTCTTTGGTACTGCCTTGCCACTGGAGTTGCGCCAAGGGCGGTATCAATGGAATACCCGATACTTCCCCACAACGTTCGAGTGATGTAGAAAGAGCCAGACTTCGTAGGAATGTCCAACGTTCCGAACGTTGACGTCCCAGTATCCACCACAACGACATCACCAGGCCCAAAACGAGACCCCCCTGTAGGCCAAAGCCGATGCTGGGTGATTCCATCATGTTCCTCCGAGGGACTGGATATGTGTAGGGAGTCATTGGCACCGCGAAAGTGGGGGTAGGAAGTTTGGCCATGAGCTTTGGCAATAGATGTTTCATTCCAACTCTCGGGTCACGGTGTGGAATGCCTCAGTATGGAGCTGTCGAGCGAGAATGAGCAAAGGGGAGAATTCGTGGCATGCAATAAATCTGACCTCTATGAACTTCGTTTTGGGTAAGTCGTGGCTGAAATCTCCTGTGTTTACGCCGCTGCAAACAGCACCGACGGAGATGATGAATGAGGTTTGTTCAATGGTCTGTTTAACGGCTAGTGGGCTGGGCTCTCCTGTGTATATCTACGCACAAAACCGGGTTGAGGATCTCTGATGGACTCCGGAGTGGGACGTACGCCTCCAAATCGTTCGTATGATTCGTCGACAGCAGATTCGCCCATGGGGGTAACGAAAACGGGGAATTTTGTTTTCTCCAGGAAGTCTTTCACCTCGGTGGATAGCGAAGGGCGCATCCGTCCACTATGACCGCAACTTGCTCTTTGGATGCGTAGACTTGTTTCGTGATTTCATCCAATGCAACGGCCTCTGTGGTCGTGTAGTTTTCTGGGATTGTGAAGTCAAGGGGTGTTTCGAGGCGGCGTGACTGGAACAACGGCGTTACTAGGTCCGTCATTTAAACGGGACAAGACTAGACGGGGAGATGCTATGGCGTTGAGCTACCCCGGTGACGCAACCTACAAGGACCCTGCCTATTTCCGCCCCCGCTGTGGAAGGTTCCGATAAGATGGTAGATGCGACGATAAAATGTCAGACAGTTTTGTTGTAGGCTTCGAAGTGGCCATTCCCTAACGTGTGATGCAATAGCGGTTTGGCCTTCATTTGGTTTGTTGGGGGTTTCGACGATGTTGACGATAGGAACACGTCCTGCAAATGCTACGCCCGCACTCAAAACTGATAAGAAACGTTGACAGCAACGCACTCACAACTGGCAGTACCGTTTATTGCACCAGTTTGCCGACACCGAACCTGATACGGCGCTGATGAGACGACGGTCGGAAGCAGAAACATTTGGACGGACGCGGTCGATAGGCATCCTGGTACACCTTTAACACGGGAGTACCCGTCGGCCGCGTAGGCGGCACCGAGCCCACCGCTGAGTAAAGAATGTTAGTGTCAAATGTAGAAAGCGCAAAGCTCGTTTTTGGGGGCGAACCATGATTTATCCAGCGATCGCTAGTAAGTAGCCGAAGTCGTGGAACTTATACTTCATCTCAACACGATTGATCTTTCGTTTGACCCGTCGGCGACTCTCCCATCACGTGACTCACGGTCCTTGAGCACATGACCATGAACTGTAAATTTCTGAGAGATTATCGGCGATGGACCCCTGCGCTTGCCAGGAACTTTCATTCATCTCCTCCGTCCTTCAAGAAGAAAATGCCTCCAAAAAAGACGGCAGCTCCGGAGAAGAAAATCCTCCTCGGACGCCCATCCAATAACCTCAAGATTGGAATCGTCGGTACGTGGCAGCCCTTGCCATGCTTTCTCTAATCTCACTCCCATCATAGGCTTGCCAAATGTCGGTAAATCCTCATTCTTCAACGTGTTATCCAACACAGGTCCGTTCCACCTCTCCCCATTGCACACCCGCTGATGGCCCTCTCCGCAGGTCACAAAACTATCCTCCTTCTCCGTCTCGACCGTGATTAAATCTCCCGTTAGATCTTGGCAAGGCTTTCAACTATCCATTTGCCACAATCGAACCCGAGGTGACCTTTATGGTTCCGTCTCCCGTCTCTTGTGCTTGACACTGGCTCACACAGGAAGCCCGAATCCCGGTCCCAGATACACGCTTCGATTGGCTTTGTGACCTCTACAAGCCTGCGTCTCGCGTTCCTGCCTTCCTCACTTGCCTGGACATTGCTGGGCTGGTGTCTGGAGCATCCACCGGTGCTGGTCTGGGAAACGCTTTCCTTTCACACGTGAGATCGGTCGATGGAATATTCCAGGTCGTCCGCGCGTTTGACGACGACGAAGTCACCCATGTAGAGGGCGATGTAAACCCAATACGTGACATGGAGATCATCCAAACCGAATTACGTCTCAAGGATATTGAATGGGTCCAGAAACAGTTGGAGAGCACCAAAAGATCTGGCAGGTCGTTGGGAAACTCCAGTCTTGCGGACAAGGCTCGCAGAGAAGAGATTGTATGCGATTCATACTGGTTCATCCTTTCAGACATCCATGTTTACAATTCCCTAGGCAACAACAGAGAAGGTACTCAAAGTGCTGTCGGATGAGAACAGAGACGTACGAAAAGCTGAATGGACAAACAAGGAGGTACGCCGTATTTCACTGGTCTTAAACAACCCCATCCCGGCGTATAAATGGACGCCGGGAATATTCATCCTCCCCATCTGGGTGAAACGCTTCCCTGCTCCGTGACCGTATTTTCCAGTCCAAGCCAGGTTTCTAACGCGTGCGTAGATCGACGTCGTTAATTCCCTTCAACTCCTCACCGCAAAACCCGTCACATACCTAGTAAACCTCAGCGAAAAGGACTACATCCGGAAAAAGAATAAATGGTCCGCCCCGCTTCAGTCCCCCCTTACCTGTGTGCTCATGTTCCCGCTCAGGCTGCCAAAGATCAAGGCCTGGATAGATACTAACAACCCAGGGGACCCCCTGATCCCGTTCTCGGTCTCCCTTGAGGAGAGACTTCTCAAACTATCTGACGAGGATCGAGAGGCCGAGCTCAAGAACATCGGCACACAGTCCGCTCTGGGAAAGATCACCCAAGCCGGTTACGGCAGCTTAGATGTACGTGCAACCCCGAACTTTCTCGACGGGATCTGATCCTCTTCCGAAGTTAATCCGGTATTTCACTTGTGGCCCTGACGAGGTGAGAGCGTGGACTATCCGGAAAGGTACCAAGGCACCCCAGGCTGCTGGTGTCATCCAGTATGTACATTTCCACAGTCCACCATCAGACAACCCTTTACCTGACCTTCAACCAGTTCGGACTTCGAGAACAAGTTCGTTTGCGGTGAAATCATGTCTTACGAAGACTTGAAAGAATACGGTAGCGAGACTACCGTCAAGGCCGCCGGAAAACTGAGACAGCAGGGGAAACCGTACGAGAGTAAGAAATCCAGCTATTTCCCTTCCTTTATTCACAACCAATTGATTCTCTGGTAGTGGTCGACGGAGACATCGCATACTGGAAAGCAGGGAATTAACTAGATTTTCGTGTACATACTACATAACTATCCATCCTCTATACATGGTCCTGATTTGGCCGTCGGTTACCCTCGCGGGTTCGTTTGGTCCGGGCATTGCCGGGAAGGGACAAACACCTGAAACCTGTGGTTCCTTCTTGTACTAAACGATCATGTCTTACACTAGGGCTCTCGGACTTACTCGTGCGTTGAACAACTCGGGGTTACGGGCTCGTCTGAGTGGGTGGTTCTACTTCACGTTATGCCAGTCGCGCCTGATGGTTTTTGTGGCAGCCCCGAACACGTTCAGGCCGATCGCCTTTCGGCGGTAAGGAGTCGACAGTTCGGGTTGGGTAGTAACAGAGAGGCTCACGAATACTCACTTCCAGTGGGGTTCAGATTCAGTCTTTACCACCGAGCTCATCCCAGGCCATCCTGAATAAGCAGCGCCTCCGCCGTCCCTCATCCCCTCACTTCACCATCTACCAGCCCCAATTGACATGGATCTCCTCTATCGCCAATCGAATCACTGGTGTCGGCCTCAGTGTTTGTGAGCACACTGCCTCCACCTCAACCTTCTGCCCCTAATCTGTTGCAGTGATGTACGGTTACTTCTTGACATACCTTGCCGCTCCGGGGATTTTCGACTCTGCACATGTGCTTGAGGTCATCTCTGGACTTCCTGAGGCGGTCAAGTATTCCGCCAAGGTCATATTGGCTGCACCTTTCGCTTTCCACACGTTCAATGGCATCAGGCATCTCGGGTGGGATGTCGGAAAGTGTATGTCTCGAGCGTTTCAAAAATTCCACGCAGTAAACTGATGTTGCCCTAGTCCTGACATTAAAGAGCTCCTATCAAGCAGGCTATGCTGTTCTGGCAGCTACGGCGGTCTCTACCATTGCTTTGGTCTTACTTTGATCAGCGGGCAGATCATGACCACCCTCTTTGTAGTCAACGTTGTGATCTCCGGACGGATTTCTAACATAACTGTGATGTTCTGCAATAAATTACCGCATTCCACTAAATACTACTCGAGTATGATAAGGATTAGAAGTAAGAATTATGCCATTTCACAAATGACGGCACACACATAGGAGGGTCATCTGCGACGCTCGCTGGTATCACACCTTTCGCGCTAATTCTTCTCTTCCTCCTGATCATGCACCATTCTGCTCCACACAGGAAAGTAACGGTGGTCAAAGATGGGCACACTTTTACCCAGGATTTGATGAACTGGCGCTCTCGGGCCCTCGCGGCGTCCGACAAACCACAGTCAGATGGGGTAGGTGGCAAGGAGAGAAGTTGGGGTGTAGGCGAAGAAACTGGGGAGCTTTTCCGAAGGAACGACGATAATGAAGGAGTTGGGGTGGCAGGACCTTTCAAGAGATCCTGGTTGATGGCGGCGAAAGACGCCACCATGGGCGAAACCGAGGCCGGGACGCAGTTCAGTGTCTGCAGGTTCGAGAACCTGGGCATCAAAGACAGCATATGCCGGTACAAGGACTACCAACCAAAGGTATTGAGTAACGTAAATTTATTTGGCATAGAGTGCGTACCTCTTCGTCCGCGGCCCAACTGACCTCCAGATGAAGAACTGATGAACCGAACTCCGCACCAGCTGACATCAACAACCTTTCCATCGTCCGTGCGTCGATCGCTACAGACGGGTTCAGACGGATTGATAGTCCCTTGATAGAAACGGTGGATTTCGCAATAGATCCCATCAACTGCGAAGGCTTGAGACCGTCATAAATCGTCTTGTTTACGCGAATAATAACCTCCGAAATTGGCCGGCCGGGGACGAGACCCTGCACCAACGATATTGGACCATCTAACTTCCGAAGGTTGGGAATGCTTAGCGAACGCGATGGTGGCTTGGGGAACGACAACTGATCCAGGTCGATACAGTCTGAGTCCGATGGACCTTGAACAGGAATGTAAAGAGAGAGTGCCAACTCGGTGGTGAGAGCGGGTAACGAGAGGGAGGCTAAGCCATGTTGCGCAGTGAGCCAGCTGGAGAAATGGGCCTGTTCCGGAACAGACATGGTCTCGCAGCTCAGGCTAAGATGGTGTAGGCGAAAAGTGGTATAATGGAAGATATCCTTGTCGAAATGTGGTAGGGAAAGTGAGCCGAGGTTCTTCATATTACAGATAGCGAATGCGAAGGAGAGTGAGGGTAGTGGACCTTGTTGGTCATTGAAAGAAGGAAGGATTGGTGATTTGAACGTTTGTACGAGCGAGGCCAACTCTGGATGCGACGCCAAAGACCCGATGCACAGGCGCGCCGCGTCTGGAAGCAAGGATTGCAAGTCGATATTTTCGTACATGGCCTTCCGTACGTATGGCAGCACACCGCTGGAAACACGGGCCAGGGATGGGAGATCTCGGCGAGGTAGAAATTGGGTGACGTTTTCCCATATCTCTGAAGGGATGTTGGTGTCCGAAGGGACGGAGAACATCGACGAAGAATCCGAACGAGTCTCGCACGTAGACGGGGTCTGACTCTCGAACATGGAGCCCGTAAGTTGACACAGGACTGGCTGTGCGTCCGGGTGGTCCTCCAAAAAGTGTAGGAGATTCGGTTCGCTTGCAGATGGGTGTCGGTAGTGGCCAGGTCTCTTGTTACCGACATCGACGACGACCGCACGGCGAATACTCCCCAAGGAGCTGGCTGAGCCGAACGAATCGGACCGCGGGCCTAGCCCGCTCGGCCGACGGATTTCAAAGGAGGGTGTGGGCGAAGTGGTGACAGGGTCCGTGGTATACCGAGCAAGCCACTGGGGGAAGGAGACCCCAGCGGAGGCCGTAAGACGGGGAGGTTCGACGGAGACTCTCCTGGCCCTGGAGAACAGTTGGGAGAGGGTGGAGGATACCCTCGGACGGATCTTGCTGTCCACCGAGTCTCTGGTGCGACGACGGCGGACAAAAGACATGGGCGGAGAGTTGGGGGTGGTGAAGGAAACGAGAACGAAGAAAAAATCTTGACCGGTCTCTCTTGTGGTCCACGACTGACGGAGCCATATGAGGGATTATTTGTCAACGTGTTACGACAGCCACGACGGAAGCAGTGAGCAAGCGGATGCGATGTCAACACTTAGTGCGTCCGGTCGCCTTGGTGAATCGTCCGGTTGGACGAACCGAGACCAAGAATGAGAAGGCGGAGGATGGAGCAGTCCCTTCTCTGGTTTGAGGCCGTCTGAGGGAATGGAAAACTGTCAGAGACGGCGATATGATCATCTGTTACGTCTAAAGGCGGATGTACGAAGCGACAAAAATACGGGATGAAGACGGTGAATCGCTATCAGATGCTCAAGAAGTCCACCTCCTCTTCAAGCAAAATTTCCAAGTTCTTGAAAAAGGCTGCCGCTGGGAAACCCACCACATTATGGAAATCCCCCTCAATTTTGCGGACGAGCATACCCCCGAGACCCTGGCTCAATCTTTAGTCATTGGCAGAACCCATCACTGTTCGCTTCGCATACCTGGACAGCGAAGCCGCCGGCCCGATCAATACCCTCTCCGCTGTCCGCATAGGCTTTCAACAGACTGACAGGATTTTCGCTAAATGTGACAAGGGTCCTGTCATCCATGGAACTACACTCAAGTGAGCCACCGCTCTTGGCACAAGGCGGGAAAGAAACATACTGGATCTTATACCCAGGTGCCTCGAGCACGGGGTAGACTAGGTGTGGATCAGGTAATCTGAGGGTAAGGCATCAGAAACCATGTGGGTGAGAAGGTGGGATGCAGGGAACGGTGATCAGTACAAGTGATGTCGTCAAACGGTGAAGTCGGACAATGTAGATAAGTTATGGAAAAGCATCATGCGGGATATGTTCGCTTGGTGAAGGCAACTCACGGCTTGCGGCTCCTGGGGCACCAAAGGTTCGACGCTCACCGATGGAGACCCCAGTAACGACCTCACATCTGCTTCCATTCAGATCAAGCAACATTCGAAGATTGTCGTCGCGTGAGCTCGGCTTCTCCAGGACGTCTGGGCGGAAACCAGGCAGTTCCGAGTACGGAGTAGACGACAGAGTAGGCGGGGGGTAGGTGAGAACGACGGTATCAGCTTGAACAATCGTCGTCAAGATGTCCGGTCATTGTTTGGGATACGTTTGCACCACACCTGCGATAACCATGTCGGGAGGGTCATCTGGATCTTGTTCCTGACCAAGAAGCAATCTTCAGAGATTTCGAGGCGGGAGATGATTTGAGACCATACCACCAGGGATCGATAAACATCTACTGCCTTGGAGTTGGCGGTTGCGACCGGGTATTCGTGTAAGTCTTCAAATTGTGATAGACCGAGATCTTCCTCAAAGGCCGAGGGGATGATCTCTGGTTCCAGTCCCTGTCAGGCGAGTGAGAGGTGGATAGATATGGTAGAGAGGTGTGGTCACACAAATATTGCGAGGATTTCCCTTCTCCTTGGGCTTGCAGATGCGAGAACGACCCGCTTTCCCTTGAGTAACTGAACCCAGGGCACGTTGAGAGCATGGCTTTGCAAACACTCGGATTTTTTCTTTGGCATGGTGGTTGAGGAAGACAGACGCGTGCCCGAGAATTAACCCGCCACCAGCCGCCACCCAGCTCATCCGCTTACTTGACCCAAGTTCCACGTTGTCCATTCGTTTCCTTTTTTCGTCTCTCTTTCCTCTCTACCGCCAGCTGCCATGGCGTCCCAGTCCGAGCCAGAGACGGTTATCGACAAGCTCGAGGCCGTCGTTCCGGAGAACCTCACACGTCTCGATGCGTTCCCGAAGTTGCCTTCCACCTACAAGGCCAGGACAGATTCTCGCGGTTTCCTCACACTCTTCGTCTCTCTCCTGGCCTTCCTCCTCATTCTCAATGACATCGGCGAATACATCTGGGGCTGGCCTGACTACGAGTTCAGCATCGACGCTGAAAACTCATCCACCATGGACGTCAACGTCGACATGGTCGTAAACATGCCCTGCGGATGTCAGTCCGAACGTTTCTTTCTCTCCCTTTCCGGCATTGGTGCTGATTTCTGAACAGACCTGAGCGTTGACTTGAGGGACGCTGTTGGTGACCGCCTCTATCTCAGCAATGGTTTCAGGAGGGACGGGGTACTTCTGTTTCATCTGTTCCCCAGACTGTCTACTTACGACTCGCCAGACTCTATTCGACGTCGGTCAAGCGACACTCCTACAGGAACATACTCAAGCTCTCTCCGCCCATCAAGCCATTGCCCAGTCTCGGAAATCCCGTGGTCTCTTAGACACCATCCTCCGCCGTGACCCGCCTGCATATAAACCGACCTACAATTATCGCCCTGACGGGAGCGCCTGTCGCATATTTGGAACTGTTACCGTGAAGAAAGTCACAGGCAAATAGGCCCATCTTACCGATGTCACCATTTGCTTACTCTTTTCATTACTAGCGAACTTGCACGTCACAACCTTGGGGCATGGCTATACTAGCCGTCAGCACGTCGACCATAGCCGTTCGTCCGATTTCCCTATTGGGCGAGAAGGAAAAGCTGACCGGTTCTGAAGTGATGAATTTGTCACACGTAATCACAGAGTTTTCCTTTGGCCCATACTTCCCGGAAATTGCCCAACCGTTGGACAATTCCTTTGAACTCACTCATGAACGTGAGATTTCTACACAGCAGTTACCGGTTGCAACGCTAACCTTTATGTCAGCTTTCATTGCCTACCAATACTTTCTTCACGTTGTTCCTACGACATACATCACACCTCGGAGCCAACCACTGCGTACGAACCAGTACAGTGTCACCCATTACACTCGGCAAGTCGCCCACGGTCGGGGCACTCCAGGAATCTTCTTCAAGTTTGAGCTCGATCCGTTGAACATCGCAATCCATCAAAGGACAACTACTTTTGGCCAGTTCTTTATCAGGTAGCTCCCTACTCTCGATGTGCAACTCGTTGTTCACACCTTTTCCCCCCTCAGGTGTATTGGTGTCGTAGGGGGGGTCTTCGTCTGCGTATCCTACGCCGTTCGTGTGGGTGCGAAAGCCATTGACGTAGTCACGGGCACCGACCAGTCTTCTGGCCTTGTTCCTTCCACTCCAACAAAGGTCAGTGGTGCTAAATCTAAATGGGCGGGCGGAGAAATCCGGGCCAGAGGCAAGGGGTCTGGGTCGACTCGGGTCGTACAACAGGGCAGTGGTTGGGTTGTGGAGAAAGATTCCCCATACGGCTCCCCGTACAACTCCCCTTACTTGGGAGCCCCAAACAGCGCTTTGCCTTCTCCATATCTTCCAAACAGCGCCGGAACACCATCGTTCGGTCCACCCCCTTCGGTCACTCGGTCCACGTTTGGACCGGTTTCACCCGTGCCTTCACCACCTGGGACACTTTCACCCTCCGTTAATGAGCCGCCACCGTATAGCCCGCGGCTCCCCTATACCCCGTCTCTACTGTCCCGTTCGACATCGTTAAACCCGAACGACACCTCTCCAGGCACTCCTTCGTACAACCTTTTCCCACCCACCCCTGGCCCATCGGATAGCTTCAGCGATGCGAAAAAGTCTGACTGACCTGTCGCTGTACCGTATAATCCTGGACATGTAAAAACACCCGTCTTGTTTTGTAAGTAGACAGACACAGATAGCATTTTGTTTGAAATCAAATCGATCGATCGGGGTGACATCACAGCTCTCCTTATGACACTCATGTCCGGGTCCCGGGTCCCTGATTGGTATCCCGGTTATGGAGACGTTGAACTCGCGGACCCGAATCTGCACCAAAGGGGGGATGGCGCGTACGATGTTCCAGAAGCAATTCCAGAACCGAGTGGACAAGAGACAAAAAAACGCACTAAAGACCCGACAGACCTAGCGGAAGATCCTGACACGGAGCCTGGCCGTTCACCCAAACGGCCGAGGCTTGAACTCGAGAACTCTGATAATGAGGACGAAGGCACATCGCCTGGTCCCCTGTCGGAAAAGGCCAAAGGCAAACGCCCAGCTCGTTCTCCAGAGTTCGAGGCATTGTTGAAGCCAGAGCTGGATGACGTGCACGAGTCCCAGGTCGAAGAACCCCCCCAGACCCAGCTTGACGACAGGGAACAGTCACCGACAATTGAACCCCTTACCGCGTACACCTGCCCTATCTGTTTTGGCGTGGTGACCAACGCCACGATGACACCTTGGTGAATATGGATCGGAATCAGTTGTCATAAAGATCGCTCACGTAATTACAGTGGACATGTCTGTTGTGGAGAATGTCTATTCAACGCGGTGGAAGCTTCGATCGGCCGTGCACGATTCTCTCGGGACGCGGAGGGGGCGGAAGCAAGGTTTGTACGTCCACGATGTAATACCGATTGTGAAGCTGATGCGCGGATTCCAGATGTCCCGTGTGCCGTGCCAAGGTCATAGGTTGGGATGGAATGGGCGGGGGCGTAATCGGACTCATATCCAGAACGGTGATAGCATTATGAAACTCGAGCTCGCAGTTACACAGAGGTCAATGATTCCGTTCAGCAACCAAGGAGCTGCCTAAGCTCCCCATTATCAACCATCTCCCGGACGACGTCGAGGCCACCCACGAACTCCCCGTTGACGATGAGCTGGGGGAATGTTGGCCAGTCATTGTAGGTCTTCAGGCCTGTTTGTTGCAGAATGTCAGGGATGGGGACACGATTCTATCGGGGATTCGCAATACCTTCGCGGACACTTTCGTCCGATAGGATGTCAAATGAAGAAAATTTTACACCTTGATCCTTAAGGAGCCCCACGATCTTCCTTGAGAAGCCGCACCGAGGAGCTTCCGGGGTGCCCTTCATGAAGAGCATGACCCTGTCTTGTTCCATGAGCTTCTTCAGACGGGCGTTTAAATTTTGTTTCTCTTCAGCGTAATCCGCAGGCACTTTAAGGCTTGAGAGTTTTTTCCTAAATTTGGGTGTATCTACCTACCTGGTGGAAGTTTTTCCGTCGATGAGAGAGGATTTGCCGACGGTGTGGGCTTTGCGAAGTTTGCCATCGAATCTGTCAATTTCCGGGCATCCGCGCCACTTATCCGTGCCAGTAATGTGTGGCCCTGATTTCCGTGTAAGAGGTCAGCGGAGTCGATGGAGCGTGGCCCATGTACTCAACCCGGAGAATGAGGAAGGTGGGGACGGCCTCGATATCGAAGGATTCAGCGATGTCTGGTTGTTCCTCTGCTTCTACCTAAGGTTCCAAGAATGCGTTGCATGAAGCTACTCTCAGGTTAGCGAGCAACGTACCTGCAACACCAGTGCATGAGGATACTTCTTCGACAGCTCCTCCACGACGGTGTTCATCTGGACACACGGCTCAGCCCATGGCGCCCAGAAGTTGATTAGAGACACCCGGGTAAGGTCCGTGGAGAGGAGAGACTTGAAGTGTTCGGGAGATTTGACAAGGTGGACGACAGACATGGGTGGACTGACCAAAGCTTAGCGCTTGGCGGTTACAAAGTCGACGATGTCGCAATCTTCAAGCACGTATCAACTCACCAAATTTCCAATCACAAAAATTTATCAGATAACAAAACGCAACTCCGACTGCTCCTCAGGAATGCACAAAATTTTAACTACAGATCGTACAGGTCACTAAGTAGGGTAAACATCTGGCTATGCATACAATGGTTATGTAGACAACGGTATGAGGATCCACCGGATACCTCCGACCGCTTCCACAACCCGTTGTCAGGGTTGGCCCTCGCGTCAACGTTCATCCGCGGAAGTGGTGGGTGGTCTATATTGACCAAAGTAAGTTACATAATTAACGGCCGAGACCGTAATGCCAACGGAGGCTCCAACGACCTGGCCCGAACCATGGGTACTGAGCTCGCGCGGAGTGGGTGATTGGGCAAACGGGAGCAAATTTCGCACCCAACGCCTATGCAGGGTCCGAAGAATCGCTCTTTAGGCGTCTCAAGACGGCCAATGGGGAGTCCCGCGTCGAAGGGTGGTCATCGAAGGCGCTTATGGAGGGCAGTGTGAAGGTACTGTTAGCCGAGGATGGGCGCAGAGGGGGTAATATCTCCGGCAGGGAACCCCTTCGGGTGTTTTGAAGTGCGTATCTGTGCTCTTGTTGCTGGGTGTTCGTGCTCTTCTGGTACATCACACCGTGGACCGGTGGTTGGACAGTCCTTGAAGAGGCTGATGGATGCTCGTTGAATGACGGTCGAACAGCAAGATCAAACGAGGACATGAAGGCCATATGGTTCGGGTCGGGGACCATATAATGAGGTATTGCACTCCGCCTCCTGCGACTTTCGACTGGGATGATCTCTCCGAAACCGGGGGCATTCGGGGCGAGGCAAGAATCCGGAAAAGTGGGTCTGGAGAACTGGTCAGCTTGTAGATACGGTGTGGGGAGGAGGGTCCTTTGTACCCAAAAAATGGCACAAGCTCATATCGAATATCCCAAGCGACCCTATCGAATGCAAGTTATAAGAGCCAGACTGTGGTCCATCTTCCTCCAATGTGACGTACCTACGCGACAATCGCTCAGCGATCTAGCGGGGTGTGAGCAGCGATGCGGGGAAAGTAACCTGCAGTACGCACTTCGAATGGCATCCACGTCCCTTGAATCTTCAGGTATCCACCCCGGATCCGGCGGATGAGTGGGGCGACTTCTGGTTCAGATTCTAGAAATTTCACGATGTCGGCTGGCAACCAGCGGTGTCATCGGGTGTTTGCTTTTTACAACTTGTTAATCGAACCTTTTGAATGACCGAGCGCTGATTTGGGGATCTTTGAGATCTTACTAGTAACGTTGAGCCACTCGCACCAACCTTTCCATATACCAGTCCACAGGATGTATCCATCATCCACGTCCATCATGATCCACTGTCCTCGGACCGAGTACTCGTAGACGGGGCTTTCAGGTGAGGTCAGATGGCGAAAGAACCAAAAGTACGGAGACAACGCACATGTATCCCCGAGGGTCGTTGCTTGTGATATATCGGCCTTTAGTGACAGTGATGTCGGATCGGGGATCTGGAGGGAAGGGACGTCTTAGACGGGTCTGAGGGTACTTTAGGGAGGGCGGTTGGATGCAAGCTGTGCGTGGGCTCTTACCGGAGACGAAGGTAACATGGTTCACCTATCGAAGGGGGGAGACTGTCAGACAATGTGATGGTACCGTATATAAATAAGGCATGCCAAACAGACACCGGTCGCAACGTGTTATACGCTGTCGATTTTGGGCCACGGATCACGACGAAGGAAACAACGCTTCGGTGACGTTGAGGATAAGGTTGTCTTCTAGGCGAGACGGCACCGGAGAGCGAGATCTAATGATGTGGGCTTCAGCAGCAGATATGCCTTGCCTACATGGCTCTGGAGCGAAAATGCAAATTCGGGATAGCTTTTGGTTCCTTCCGCCCGCAGACAAGCTTCTAGCAGCCACGGCCAGTGCGTTGGCAACAACTCGGCCGATCAAAATCCGTCGGCGCCGCGTCTGTTGGCCCTGACGCTAAAGCCATCACCCGAGATGGGCCATGGCGGAGCGCGGTTCCTGGGGGGGCGCCGTGGGATCAGAGGCACGTCAACCTGCTGGCCGAGGAGGCAATTGGTACTACGGGTTTGCCCCTGTAGATCGTATATAGTGAAGGGAGTAGAGGAGGATGTCTTCGGATGACCGCCTTCGATTGCCATCGTTACGCATATACGTTGAAACGAACTGCGTAGACCCGACGGAAGTTCTGATCTGCTTCGATCGACAATGATCGAGTAAAGTCACTCAACGAGATCGAATCGCGTAGGCCTGGGTCATCTTTTCATCCCGTTGCAGGAACTTGTCGCATTTGGAGAACAGTCGTGACAAAAACCGTAGAACATGTCCGTAGGTATCGATCCAATTTACGAGCACTGCAGGCTCCCCAACGCCTTCCTCACTTCGTTCGCAACGCGCCCACTGCCTCTCGTATAAATGACGTTACTGACCTCGAAGCCGTTGAATTGGCTCGCTGCGCAGATGGTGTATGCTCCCATATTGTCGAAGGCGAGCCAATCCCCGACACGGAGCGCGTCCGGCAATTGTGTCACAGGGCACACACAATCCATGGAATCACAGGTTGGTCCCCAGACGCTGCATGTTGCTAGGGGCTCAGAGGAAGGCAGGTGGAATGACCCGTTCATGGACAACACATAAGGGTGGGGGTGTTGGTGGTCAAAAAGGATGCAATTGAATGCGCCATAGACTCCGTCGTTAATGTAAACTAGGGCATTGTCAGCGCTGGTCATTCTGGAGATGAGATCAACATACGTCTGACACTTGGAGCGTCTGGATTCTCCTGTTTCTCCGCTTCACTCTCAGCGGAAGTGGGGGTCCGACGAGCAATGACGTTGGTGGCCAAACTGAAGGCCTTGGATACGAAATAGCGACCGGGTTCAGCAATGATTCGCAACCCTGTCTCCTTTCGATCAGGGAAGTAGGTGTCGACTGCGCTGGAAATCGTAAGCGCAGTTGCGTCAAAGGTTGCATCCTCGAAGCCACCGCCGATATCAAGCATCGAGAACTCGTACCCCGCTTCCCTTCCCATGTCGAAAACAGTTCTACTTCGCCGAATGGCGTCAACGAATGCAGAGGAGTCAAAACATCCGCTCCCAACATGGAAACTAACTCCGATGACATTTAGGCCCAACTCCTTTGCTTTGGTAAGCAAACTAGGGACCGCAACCAACGACGCGCCAAACTTGAGGTTGAGACGACACAAAGCCTTGGTGTCGTCTGTGTGGATGCGAATGATAAGTTTGGCAGTGGGGAAGGATCGAGCAATTTTGCAAAGTTCGTCCGAATTGTCGAAGGTCATCATCTCGACATTGGTTTTGGCGGCGTGACGGATGAATGAAGTTGCTTTGCACGGGTTTGCGAAGATGATTCGAGAGGGGTCAACACCCAGCCCCAGCACATTGCTAATCTCTCCGCTGGACGCACAGTCGAAACCCGCGCCTAGAGAGGCGAGCAAACGCAGGACGTAGGGGTCGGGGTTGGATTTTATGGCTAAGGAAAGGTGAGGTAAGTGGGGGGACGTAGGCTTTCGAAAGAACTGAGAGACGTGCCAAAGAAAGGTTCAATTTCAGGAAGGCACCGCTTCCAGCGCTGCCATTGAAGGTAAACCTGACTAAGGTCTGCCACGAAGAAAGCGCGCTCCGCATCGGGCTCCCCATCTGCTGCAAGGGACAAGACCCTCATAACACCGTTCCTTAGGTGGAAATTCGGGTGGCCGTACTGGAGGGGCGGGAGGTTGGGAAAGGAAGCATCAGGCTCTTCATCGATATCCGATGCTTCAATTGGATGGATTTCGGGGTGCCATCGGATCGAAAAGGTATCGCCCAGTTTAGAAGAGTTAAAGCTCAAGTCAATGTGAGACTGGACGGGAAGGACTTCAACTTGAGACATTTGGACTGTGGTATGGTCGATATCAGGGGAGGGTGAATCCAGTGATGGAATGTGACAATGTGTTTTAGAGTTTTTATATATCAAGTAGGTGGACTCTTGGAGAGGCAGATTGTGTGGTTGGTGGCGGGAGGTACCAAAGGTTACCGAGCCTGAACCGCCGCGTGGGGGTAGGACGGTAAACTCTTTGGTTCAAAGCAATCAGGGACGGGCCTCGCCTGTCGCGAGGCTATCGAGTGGCAGTAACAATGAGATATGGGTGTCAAGGAGGTTCTCCTGGAAGAAACATGAGAGACTGGGTGAACCGAGCAACTGAGTGATCGTAATCACCTCGAACAGATGACCACCTGGAACCGATGCAACCAAAATTGGGTGAGACAATGGTGTTCATGCACTGGGGATCGTGAACTCACGGTCGGGTCAACAGACGAAGATCTCTGTTCCTTTCGGCAGAAATGGCGGATGGCTTTCGCTCTGAGGTCGAGGTGACGACAGAGACTTGTTATCCCTAAAAGATAGAAATCGAAATGACCAAGAAAGTGAACAAGATATTTGTTCAGAGACGAGGGTGGGGGAAAGAAAGAGACGTTGGGGGAGATTTTGTTGATCCAAACTTTTTGCTCACTGAACCGGCAATTGCCGGGGGCAGTACACGGTGCATGAGGGCCACGCACATTAGGCAGCTCGCGGTGCATTATGGATAACTTTTTCTCCAGTCAATCTTGGTCACTGCGTACACTATGCCTCCACACGACGCTTCTATTCCTAAGTTACAACAAACGAGGCGAAGCTAGCTCATCGTACTCGTCGAGAAAGCGTGGGTAGAGACTGTGCGTCAAGCCCTGTCCGACTCTGCATGAGTCCCGGCGGCCCCAACACGGTTGTCGGCTTCATCCGCTGGCGGGAATCGTGAGCGTACGAATTTCGGTCGACACTCGCCTCCCACTCCATAAGCCCACCCAAGGGGATATGCTGTACGACCACGCGCTTCCCAAGCACTTCAGCCTTGATCGCGGTGAGCTACTCTCCCTTGTAATGAGTAAATCATGTGCCCTTACTTGGTACATCTTGAAGAGGCCAGAATTAACTTTGCCCCAGTTTGGCACACCCACTGCAATCGAATGAAGTTGTGAAGAATGTTCATGAAAGGGGCCGTGTTTGAACTCGTGGATCCGCATGATCTGCATGAAGTACAGATTGGTAGGAGGGAGTGGTGGGTTGAGTATCGCTGACACCGGTATTTCAGTTTGGTCTGCGCGATAAAGATATCAGCTATGCTAGGATGAGTCCAAACTAAAATTGCCCACCGCGAAGCTGGCCGCTGCCAAATATATAGCCCAGAAATGAGTAATCATCTAGACCCCACACCCCATGACTTCCGGCGGGTTCTAGATTGTACACGTCCTGGAGCCGCCAACAAAGTCGGAGATATCGGACGAACAGAAGTAGAACCACCTGTCGTTCTTCATCCTGCTCAGATGTGAAGAACCTGAGGAGCGATAGACACAGTAGAAATATGGCAAAGGATGTTTCATGTCCGGATCCATAATCCATGCGTAGAAAAGAACCGAAGGATGTGAGAAGGTAAGGAGAAAGATAAGGGATCGCAGGGTGGAGTTCGACGGCGAGTGCAGTCGAGAGCAGTTGATCAACGTTCTGAGAAATGAGGTCAAGAAACCGGACCGTTTCAAACTAATCGCCGAGGGCGTACATCCTCCAACCTCTTTCCCCATGTCCTGAACGCGAGGTTTCCAAACCTTTGGGGAGTTTGTAACGCCGGGGTTTCGTCGATCCATGTATCTAACTTGTCTAAAACTGCAAGAACAGCAGCCACGCGCTAGGAATCAAGGATCAGCCAGCACCTTGAGGGTGGCAAATATCAAGCGATTGACCTGGCTGGGAGATTGTGGCGTGAATGGCAGGTAGTGGCCTACCGTTGCTTCATTCAGTCTCTGTAGAAACAAGCCAAGATCGCTGTAGCTCCTGGTTGTTTTCCACAATTCCACGTCCTCTTCTGTTTTTATCTTTGGGGTGGGCGGGGCCTTGTTGAGTACATCTGAGAGTGGTATTTCTCGCAATGGGGGTAGTTGATGAGCCATTGGTCGGGTCCTGTGACAAGTCACGTCTCAAACCCGTCGACTGATCATCAACGACCGCTAGTCACCATCCAGCTACTTGGCATGGCATACGAAGACTGGAACGAGATTGAAGACGAGGATCAAGACGAGTTGCAGGATGCTTCCGTAGGTTCACACATCGCACAGCTGTCTCACGCACTCATCCAATTGCCACACAGTGGTTCGAGGGTAAACGCGACGTGATCTTGTTCTGCATCGATTGTTCGGAATCCATGCAGGAACCGCGCGATGATCCCATGTGCGAAGGCATGCAGACCTCTCATCTGCTAGAAGCCCTCGATGCCGCTATGCAGATTCAAAAGAGGAAAGTCATCGTCGGTCCCACGGATTCTGTTGGAATTCTCCTCTTTAACACCGTACGTGGGAGAACACTTGTAAAGCCCCATTTATAACCCTTGACACAGACTAAAGCACACGAAGGGCCGGAATCCGGCCCCGAAATGAAACCAAACACATTCTTGCTGCAGCCGATCGAAACCATCAACGCACCAAGGATTAAAGAGATTATCCACATTCTCGAAGGTAGTTTGTCATCGCCTTGTGTCACAGCCAAATCTATAACAGCTACAGATGCGCGTTCCGACCCTGGGTACCTCAGAACTCAATTCCCTCCTTTAAAGGGGCAGGCACCATTGGGTGACGTATTCACGAGCTGCAACTGGGTCATCCGGGATGGGTGAGTTTGTTTCATGAGTACAGCGACGTTGATTTTGCTGAGACAGACAAGCGCATCAAAGACCGCAATAAAGCGGGTATTCCTTATTACAGATCAAGATGACCCACATCCTGGAGAGGGTGGCACGCAACTGTCCACCTCCGCCCGGACAACTTTGGTTGTTGGTGTATATCACCCCCGGTAACTCCAGTGTATGCTCACTTCCCGCTAGGATTTGTCACAAGCAGGAGTTACCATTGAGCCCTTCTTCATCGCATCCGAGAATCGGCCTTTCAATGTGTCGAGATTTTACTCGGTGATCCCCATCTCTCGTCTTCCCTTCTCAGTAGTTCTGATTGTAGCGACAGTCAGTTTTACCCGCAGATAATTTTACAGAAGATGGGGACAACACTTCGCTTCTTCCCCAGTCCATCTCTATCACTAGAATCGAGGAACTCCTCGAGCAGATGAGGATTAAAGAAATTCCTAAGCGTACTCTCTTTAGCATCCCATTTCACCTGGCTGAAGGATTTACAATTGGTGTGAAGGGGTACGTGCCACTCTGTCTATACCAGGAAACAAACCCACAATGTAATTCACAGGTATGGGCTCACTACTGAGCAGAAGAGAGGGTTACATCGAATGTTCTATGATGCAGGAGACCAACTTGAACCTGTATCAGCAAAAACAACATATGTTGATGAGGGAAGTTTTGCAGAGGGGTATTTATCACAAGGCTAACAATCATCTCTACAGGAAAGGCAAGTTGTGGCAGAAAAGTCTGAGATTCTCTTTGGCACAATGTTGGGAGATTCTGCCACAGGGGGTGAGGAAGGTGAAGGTATAGAACCAGGTGAATTGGGCACAAGAATGGCAGAACATGGAGAATGTGTGAGTGTAAATGGTTGTCTCCATTCCAATTTTGTCTCAATCCTACAAGCCATTTTATACTGCAGATGAAGTCAGGGCTTTTAGATCCCTCAAACTTGAAACAGGTGTGATTTTAGCCTTCATTTTTCCTATACCTCTGACATTTCCCCAAGGGATTCAGCTTCTTGGATTTAAGAATCTCTCAGAACTACTGTTTGAAGATAACATCAAACACTCAACCTTCATTTACCCAGATGAGGATGTGAGTCCCAGTTAGGTGGGGGCACATTTACCCACTTAAGGCCTTTAGGCATACACTGGCAGTAGGCGGACATTCAGTGCACTTCTGAAGTCCATGGTAAAAAAGGGAAAGATTGGGCTTGTCCTAACTCTCTTTCGGAGGAATTTAACACCATCCTTCTGTGCAATGCTCCCCCAGGTACTGAATACCAATCAATGGGTCATCATGTTTGTTAAATCATTTTATTCACAGGAAGAAAATCTTGAAGAGAATGAACCTGGGGGTTTTCACCTTATTCCACTTCCATTTGCTGATGACATCAGGAGTGCACCAATTGAGGAGGCTGCCAGAGGTTTGTAAGCTCTACTGCCTACTGGTCATTTTTCTCAAACCCCAACCCTGCAATAGCATCCAACCAACTTGCAGAAGCAGCTGAATCATGGATTGCCAAGTTGTCTCTGAAGAAAGACAGTGGGTACCCAGTTGACTCCAACCCAAACCCAGGTAGCATATCATTTCATTTATTTCTTCTCATATCTCAAACCATATTAAATCAGCATTGGCATACCACAACCAGCAACTGGAAGCTGCAGCATTCAGGGAAGAATTTGACTCAGAATCATTTGAAGACCTCACACTCCCAAACTACAAAGCATTACATAAGGTAGAACTGATGCAGTGTCACTTCCAGTGTCACCTGACCCAGGACCAATTAGCGTGCTGGCACCCTCCTCCAAACATGGACAAAACTTGTTGATTCTGATGAATCCTCAAACACAATTGTTACAACAGTTGGTTCCAAAAGGAAGATGGTTGGTAGAGTTTTGCTTTTTTTTACAGCCATTCACACCTAAATGGTTATAAAAGGAAATTGGGGTTGACGAAACAGAAATCAGGAGCATGTATGAGTCTGGGAAATTGTCCAAGGTGAGCACATGACAATGCTTGGTAACAGTCCCTTCTAAGACAGGTTACATAGCTTGTTGTTGAGCAACTCAAGGTAAGCTGCAACCCATGTTTCAGGGCCCACAAGCCAGCTTACCAAGTTTTCTGCAGGCATTCTTAAGGCACAAGGGTGAAAGTGTCAGTGGGAAAAAGAGTGACCTTGTAGAAAGGGCCGCCAAGTGGCTGGATGAACATCCACAATGAACTTGTGCAAACCCATAATTGTTTTCAGGTACACCCGGTATGAATTGGTATTCGAACATAGCCAAAGATTGTCAGATACACGAAGGATGGTACAAATCTCATGTCTCTGGTTGGGCAAAACAGAATTAGCCTCGGTATCATTGGAAGAGAGAGTACCTCACTCGGTCCAAGACCCTTGAAGAATTTTCCAAGCTTCTTCTGAACCTCAGTGGTATTCGGCCCAAGATTGTTGGACTTCCCCCTCTGAGATAACGACGACGACCTCGCAGAACTTGACCCCAGTGTTCGCCCGCTACTAGATTGTGATTTGTCATCCGATTCATCCATATTTGGCGGTAGAGGGAGGTCGATCGCGGCGGCCAAAACGGATGGGATGAGGGGAGCTTGAACATCATTGTCTACGAAGCAAAGCTGAGCAGGGCAATGAGCTGTTTAGATAGCCACTCACGATTTAACGGTTCGTCATGGAACTTGACGTGCAGCACTGCGGTCGGGACTAGCCCCAGCTGGAGAAGGGAAAGATCCCGAACTTTGGGGTCTGAGACCTTCAACTCCCGCGGCGGCGGAGTCTGGTCTAAACGGCAGAGGCATACGTCAATATCTAAGAGGAAAGAAAGGGGAAGCAATCCCACGCACATAAAACAAATTTGATGGGTTTCACATCCTCACGCAGTAGGCTCCTCGCGAACGCGTAAACTGATTTGATCTTGCTAGTGGAAGGAAATACCCTTTCCAGCTGGGTCCTATCTGAAAATTTGACCCTAATCGTGGCCTTCAAGACATTGTGAGACAACAGTTACCGGGCCGCGACGAACTGCTCACCGTCGGATACTTGTCCACCTTTGCTTTCTCGGCAGCCTCCCTCATCTCCCTGGTTCTGAACGGTGCGTTAACTAGCGCCTCCGTACGAGCATGGAGCGAGTTTTGTGCAGCTTTTATGTCCGCCGTAGTTGCCTCAAAGTACGTGGCTGGAACGACGGGGATCTCTTCATAGATCCGTCAGTAAAGCCGCATCCGTAACCGGGACCCTGCACTGACGCTTGGGGGACGTCGAGCCTGAAACGCCGGGCGGTCGATAGACCTTGTACGTTGAGGGATCTGGCAGTTCCGTCGTTGTGGACGGCGTCGGGCTAGCAGACGCGTCTTGCTGGGCAGGGTCGATCAATGTGGTGGACATGACAAAGCGGATATCGGAAATATCGGTTGTCTGTTTCCTCACACTATAGTATGTAAGCTGCACCGTAATTTCCTATGATTATATCGATAGCAAACACAACATGATAGAGATACACAGAGAGATAAGAAACTGCCAGACACAGAGAAATGTAGCTAAGAATAGTGAAAGATCCTGAGATAGCACGTGCGACAAGGGGGGGGGGAGTTATAAAAGGGTGTACAGATATGAAGCAAGAAACGTTAGGGATCAGGAGGAAAAGATGAGGAAAGCAGTCTCGTACGGAAAATAGTTATGAACGAGCCAATACGAAGTGCAGGGGAAAGAGAGCCGCAATAAGGCAGGAGAATACGCGCACGGTCCTTGTGAAGATCCACCAGAGCGAATAAGTCTAAAGTGTTGTCGTCGTTGAGATGGCCCAGGCAGGATCCATGGTCGGCATTTGGCCACCCCACTTCCAGTTATCCTGCTGGTACAGCACACCTTCACCACCATCTATCTCGCTCCAAAACCCCAACTTTCTGATGTCGGAACCGCCATTGAGACTGTCATCACCAAAGCCGGTATCGACCGCGAGGGGGGTATGAGCAGGTCCGTCGGAACCAGATTCCGGGCTGGTGTTAGTTGACGAAGTTGGAACCAAGTCCGGAGTAGTCGCCTTTGAGAACGTGTCATACGACGAAAAGTCGAAGAAATCTCCGAATTCGTCCGAAATAGCCAGGACATCGTTAGAAGGATTTGAAGTGCTGTTCGGACGATGGTCAATGTGGGACGCATCAGACATATCCCCAACGGAAGGCAAGTCGCTACCAGCTGTGTATGACTTGAGAATTTGGTCCAGAGTGTCGGAGATATCTGATGCAACCGACGCTCGTCCGTCCACAGTCTGGGCTTGAGCAATCAACCCGACAACTTCCTCCAACAACTTGGATGCTTCTTCGTCCGTTTTCACACCCTCAACCTCCTCGCTACGCTTGAGAGCGGCCTCATTAGCGCGAGGTTCCCAATCAGTCTTAACTCTCTTTGGTGACGGCGCGTTCTGAGTCTGCGTGGGTTCCTCGTCTTCGCGTCGCCTCTTGGTGCTCCCGTCGGACCCAGGGGTTTGCACAGAGGGAGTGGGAGGTGCAGGCGTACTGATCACCATCGGTTGTTCAGGCGCTGGGGATGGTAAATTTCCAGCTTCTTGAGCTAACCCTTTCACGGATTTGCGTTTTGTTGCCTTAGGTCGAGGTTTCGATTTGGGAGACTTGGTGGTCGTCGGCGAAGCAGCATCAATGAGACTGGTGGTAGCAGGTGTGGGAATGGACTGTGGCGGGCTTGCCGCTGGCATGGCAGGCGTGTTCTCTGAGGACGCTGACGTTTGCTTGTTGACCACACGGTTGGGGGTTGCGTGTGACAACGAGGGAGTCTTGTTGACGGTGGAAGGAGGAGTGTGAGGCTTGGTTGAACCCGGGCTGGGACCATTTCCGATACTGGGCACCCTAGAATGCAAGTTGGGGGGTATCGCCTGGCTGTGAGGGGATGATTCAGACGGTGGAGAAATGTGCTGTTGGACCGAATGGTGTGGGGGTTGAGGTAATGGCTGAGGGGTCGTTTGTGGCAGCTGCTGAGGAACTTGCTGAGGTTGCCGATGTTGATGCGGTTGTGGCTGAGTTTGAAGAGGTTGTGGCGGATGTTGTTGCGGGAGATTACTACCATTCATAGCAGCCAAGGCCCGATTGAATAGGAGAATGCATTCTTGGACTTGGCCGGTCATCATCTTGAGAGCTGGGAGTTCCAGGAGGTACTTCGGCGGATTACTGGAGAGCAACGATCGTTGCTGCTGACAGGTAAGAACCTAGATTGTATATGAGAAGCTGGCTTGGCTTTAATGCATCGGATGATCTTACCATGGCAATCAACCTCCTCACGAGATCTTCTGACAACAACACAGCGTACATTGTCATCTTTGGGTCAACCTCGATAACGAACCTCCAGAGGTTATCAAAGACGGTGGAATACTCATGTCGTTGATCTTCCGGAACGCTGGTGAATCTCATGGCGGCTATACCTGGATCAGCAAAAGACGTGACCGATAAGTTCGGACACGGCGAAGAACAACGGCAAATGGCTTACTTCGCGTCATATACTCCTTCTTCGTTCGCTGTACGAACATCGCAGCATTGTTGATTTGCTCCTGACTCGGGCGCCCCCGTAACGCGTTTGGATTAGGGATTGCGTTCGCCAAGGAACTTTGGGTGGGCATTTGAGGAGGCTGAGGGATTGACCGCTGAATAGCATCGTTAACACCAGCGGCATTGTTTAGGCCGATGCCAGTTCCCTCGGATGGTTTGGTGGTTGCGCCATGCATACCGGATGGTACCCCTTGCCTGATATTTGGATTCATCTGTTGGGGTGCGTTCAATACCATCTGAGGCTGCAACTGCGCCTGCTGGGACTGTGCCCCGGGCATCCCGCCTAAACCCATGCCCAGACCAGGGGTGTTGTGGACGGCGCCTACTCCCCCCCCAATCGCCTGTTTCCTCTTCATCTCCTGATGCTGTTCGATAAACCTCTGAAGATGTGGCCGCTTCTCTTCCACGTGCGCAATAAATTGCTCATTGATACCCCGCATCTTCAGTTCAGCAGCAGTGATGTAGGCGTAAGGAATCATCTGGTTGAAGGTATAAGGAGGATTGCCAGGGAAGCTCATGGGAGGTCCTTGCGAAATCTGTTGCAACTGGTGCTGGGGGGCAACGGGGTGCCTTTGTGGCTGGGGCTGTTGATTGACCACAGTGGGGGTCGGACCAGTCGAGGGGGGTGGTTGGGGGGGCATGGCGGGGTTTTGAGATTGCGGTTGACCTTGTTGTGAGTTCATTGCATTCCTCTTCTGGGACTCTTGAAGAAAAGAGGCAACGTAGATGGTGTCGAACTGATGGAGGAATTGTTTGTAGATGGTGGCCACCTGGACAGCAACCTCATTGGACGCCAGCTCCTCACTGAAGGAGAACCCAAGTTTCGATCCAATGAGGTGCCAGAAATTGGGAGCAATCTGCCATACCGATCTTAGCATACAAAGTTGGGATTTGAGGAGACAACACTCACCCGGCCGGTGGCTCGAAGTTTGAGAACCTCCTCGTGGAGGGTATGGAGGTCGACCCGTTTGCCGCCAATATTCAACGCAGCCTCGTTGATTGCAAGCTTCTTCGTCGAGCAGAAGTGTCGATATGAACCCTGGAAGCGTGTCCGATCAAGTGGTGGGACAGTTGTCCCAGAAAAGGTCTGGAGAGTGGGAGGCGGAGCGAGGATACCGTTCTGGTTTGACTGTGGTTGGGGGGGCGTCATCGCATTTCCGGGATTTTGTTGTGGAACTTGGGGGAAGTTATGTTGCTGGATGTTCATGTGACCACCCATTGCCTGTTGAACGCCAGGCGGGGGGGATGACTGGCCTGAAAACCCGAGGGGCGGATTCTGCTGTGTTCCAGGAATCCACGTCGGCTGACCCTGTGTGTTCTGAGGAGAAATGACGCCAGGCTGAGAGGGGGGACCAGGCGGATTCATTTGGCCACTAAGGTGCTGGCAATGAGTGGACCTGGACGGAGTCCCGAAGTAGCAAGTCACTCACATTCCCTGACCAATCGGGGGCATGCCGTTCGCGGAGAGCATCATGTTCCACTTGGTGAGGACGGCTCGCTTACGCGCAATATCCTGTTCGGCGATGGCCATCTTCTGGAGGAACATGCCCTCGGCCATCATCGAACGCTGACTGGCAAGTACGGCCTGTTGCTGCTCAATGCCTTTGATGTTCGTATGGAGGTGTAGAGCCCGATCTCGTAATTCTTGCAACGCAGCGCGTTTTGTGTCTTGAGGAGTCGTGCCATTGAACATCTGAACCCCAGTGGCGGGGTTTACTACAACCGCAGGTCAGGAGAGGTCGAAGTAAGTAACGGAAGGGCTTACCTTGCGATTGTTGTCCAGGATTGTGGTTCCCACCAATCATACCTTGAGGAAAGCCCTGAACGGGCTGTGATGGGTTGAGGCGCGAGGCGACGAGACCGACTGAGTTGTTGTGGGGCTGTTGGTGCTGGGCCATCATCATCTCGAGTTGCCTGGCTTGGTTAGGCTGCAAATTGGCGAGCATGGCAGGGGTAGGCCGACCCTGCTGGAACGCAGCCTGAAGTTGGGGAGCAGTCATCTGGTTGATGGCTCCGTTGTTTTGGAATTGGCTAAGCATGTTATGCTGCATACTGGGGCCAGGGCCCACAGAAAAGGGTGAACGCTGTAACTGTTGCTGACCGGCCATCTGAAAGAGAGGAAAATCAGTTGGATGTCCACGAGGCCGTTGGTAAGGGAAGGAGCAGGGTGAGAAGAAACGTAACAAAAGCCACTGCTGACGTAAGCAAACCCGAGCGAGCTAAACGCCAAGGTCGGTCGGAGGGCGGTGTATGGAGGAGAAAAACCAAAGCGAGGGCGGGCGCAAGGTAGTAACGGAAGGGTGGGAAATGGGGAGAGGGAGAGAGTGGAAGAGAGAGAAAAGAGAGATGAAGAGTGAACAAGGAATGAATTCAGTTACTTGAGATCCGACAATATCCCCAGCCGACGTTGTGCGTTGCTGGTTCATTTGTTGCTGTATCTGCATCCACATACGGCTGTGCTCAGGGTTGGGCAGGCCACCGATGGGCTGCATCGAGTCTGAGGGTTGCTGCTGCTGTTGCGAGGTACCGGCCGCGTTCGGGTTTTGGACGAGCTGAGGGTTGAATCCGGAACCCAACATCGAAAACTGAGCGAGAGGATCAGCCATAGGGATAGAGATGTGTTCCGAGTGAACTGAAAGATTGCTCGATTTCGAGATTGTAGGGGGGTGTTGGATCCCGCGCGAGGCGGTTGGGAAGTTTGGTGGCTGATGCCCAGCTGAGGTCGACTAGGTTGCTAGCAGCGTAGAGGGACGCTTGCTCAGGAAGGCGACCGACGCCAACGGGGGACGGGACGACGATGGGGAGAAGACCGACGACGGTGGAAGGGGGAGGGGATGGAGAAGGGTTAGGTCAGTCAGTCGATGCGTGTCCTCTCTGCTGGATGAGAGCTGCCCCCAAAAAATTATTATTATTTTGTTTCCCTAAAAACTCAGTTTTGCCTTTCCATAAAGGGTAGTAATTCCTATATATGGTAATACACAAACACTGGGAAATTACGGTAATCCATCATAATCACAAAAAATAAATAACTTCGTCCTCGCAATCATCCGTAAAGATCATAAGAGCACTTCGGTCGAAGACGAGGGTGACTGAGCCGAGCCAGGTGGCAATGGCAAAGACGGTGACTTGGCGACCACCACGGGGCCAGCTTCCAGGATAATCTCCTCATCTTCATCATCCTCCTCTTCCTCCGGCTCGCTCTCGCTCTCGTCTTGGTAGACAACGTGTGTCGGCTTCCCCTTCCCAACCGGTCCAGGTGGTCCTTGGGCTAATATCTGGTCCTCGGCCTGATCACCCTCCAACACAGCCTCGATGTCGTCTATGTTCCCCACTCCTCGCCTCAAGTAATACCTCAGCCCAACCGGAATCAGCACCCCAACCACGACCGAGGACAACAAAAGGAAGTTCCTCCACGAGATAAGGTGGAAATCGTCCGCCGAGGTCATCTCGTCCAACCCTCCTCCAATCGTGGTGTGGATCACAGAGACGCCGAAAACTCCCAGGAACGTGCTGACCCAAAATGGCACCATTCCAATCCCAACGTGTGGACAGATTATGTTTACCACCCAATGCGGCGGCAATGGTGCGATTCGCAACACGATCAGGAAAGAGACGATGTTTTCCTTCTGCGCCTGCACTTTGTCCGACCACTTTTCCAGCCGATCTTTCCACCTCGGTAATGTCAAGATCGCCGGTCCGAGTGCTGCCGACAAGAGGTAACAAAGTGAGGCGCCTGTGGCGACGCACGTACAGGCCAGTGGAAGGGCACGGGCCACTCCCCAGACGGCGCCACCGAGGATAGAGAGATACATCGAGCCCGGCAACGAGAATGCTTGTAAACTGACGAAGCAACGACGGGTTCAGTCGGGAACCGAAATTGGGTGATGCTCGAGCACTTACAAGAGATAAACAGACACATAACACACAAACACACGGAATGGATATACGTCTCTGTACTTCTTCAATAGGTGGTTTAATGCTTGCAGTTGAACAAAAGATTTGGGTATCCTCAACGAATCTCGATCCTCCCTAGAAGTGTATACCCTGTGGGTAAGTGCGGCAGGGGCAGTAACTGCGCGAGGTACTCACTCGTCGAGAGTCGGAAGAGCTAGCCACAGTGTCCCACCGAGAATGACACAGCTCACAGCGAAAATGAGAGCCATCTTGAGCCCTGCCCGGACGATAATGTCCCTGGAACTACTTGGTGGGGTGCTGTCTGAGTGCGGAATCGAACCATAGCTGGGGGTGGAACGGTGCGAGGATGGTGTGGGTGGTCTTGAAAAATGTACAGTATCTAGCGTGTATGCTGAGCCGTTTCCCGTCCCCAACATCGCTCGCAGCAGCGCGGATCTCTCAGTCATGGCGAGTGGGAGGGAGAGGAGATCGGCGCTTAGCGGAATCCCACACTCTGCCGACGCCTTGCAAACATCTCATTGTCCGGCTTTTATGGGCATGTCTGCTTGTTTACGATTCACGCGAAGGGTGAGGGCATTTTGCTAAAAACACCCAGGCCGACCCCTTATAGTCACTTGCTTTAGGTCTGGCACTCATTTGTGGAACACAAAGGTCTGCCCTCTTTCTCATGTTCGGAAACCCGGAACTCGAGTGGTTAAATGCCGTACCCTCAGGCCATGACGTTCAATGTTTCCCTAACGTCTGTTCGCACATACTAAATTCGAGTTAAAGACTCTTGCTCAAGAGTGTTTTTAGCTTGAGATATTGTCTGCGAAACCGGGAGTGGTGGAAACTTCACTCAAGATCGAACCGTACAATTGTGAGCTAGTTCATTATTTCGTTCGCTCGTCCGAAGGCAGATCTTGCTAACTAGGTCTGTTGAAAGTGAACAGAGTTGGGGTAAGCATCTGCCGTGCAGCCATCGACGTGGGGTACTGACAGTACCAGACGGTGCATGGCGGATTGATCATGTCATTGACGGACACTCTGGGGTCTCTAGCTATCGCCTCCAAGGGACACTTCATGACCGGAGTGTCTACCGATATCGGGACCTCGTTCATCAAACCTGCTGGGAGAGTTGGAGACATGCTCTACGGGAAAGCCGTGGTGACTGCGATGGGCAAGTCGCTCGCATACACAAGGGTAGACTTTACAAGCGACAAGGGGACATTGGTTGCTTACGGATGTATGTCCTTCCTTTGTGATGAGTCGCAAATTCACAGATCGTGCACTTTGCCGCACACAGACCACACCAAATATATCGGCAAGTCATCAAACCACGAGGTGCGACTGGGTCTCTCGTTCCTTCCTCTTTCTCCATTCTCAACTTTCTCGCTTTAGAAAAATGTAGAGTTCGTCGAAGACGGAATGGACGTTATTGAGAAGAAGTCTGCTTAAGTTCGTGCGGTCGTCCTCTGCCGCCACTGGTGTTCGGCGCTCCGCCTTGTCGCCCCCAGTATGACGAGCAATCGATTGTCCTGACATCAGGTCCTCTGTATACTTTATGACCAGGGTCTCAGGTTGAATCTTCTTCCCCGTACACTCTTCCACAGGGAGTGGTTTCCCCGAGTCGTTTTGAGGAGGCGCGTTGCCGGCACGTACAATACCCGTGACACAAAGCAACCGATTTTTAGTCGACTATCTGCGCATTTCCTTCGGGTTCCCAGTAGGTCGACACCCCCGTTGATGCATGAATTATCAGATAAAATGGCATTCGAGGGGGTGAGGGTGTCCCATATCCGGCCGCTCTCACTGTTCGCCCAAAAACCATCTATTCTTTATCCCACACATATATTATATCGCACGCTATGCGGAGAGGGCCGGGGGAGCACGAAGACAAGAATAAACTTGATCACTTCTTTTTCGCCGTGTTGGCCAGGATATTCGCTTTGAGTGAAACGACAGAGTCGACTTTGGTTTTTTGTGACCGTGTTGACTCCCTCCGTGCCTTGAGCCACTCTCTCTTGGCTTCATCCACCTCACTGGAACCCTCCTCCAACAACCTCAGCCCCGCAGGCAGGCCGTACCGTGACCTGATCACGTCGTCCGCGGCCTCCTTTGCTTTCTCCACCTTCTTCTCTTCCCTAAACCTCTTGCGGGCTCTGATCGAGGCAGCGTATGGATTTTCGTTATACTTGTCCGACAGGCCCTGTATCTCCTCCAATCGGGGGGCCTGCACCTTCATCAGGTGGTCCTGCGACTCGGTTGACTTCTCAAGTGCAGCCAGAGGATCTACAGGTTTGTCCTTGCCCTCGGTATCTATAAATCGAATTGAGCATCGCCCTGATCGTGCCCTCACAATAAACAGCGCACCGTGAACAGCGAATCCACCATTGTCTTCCGGATTCCAGTCCTCGTCCTTCTTTCTTGCGCCAGAAGTTACGACATACCTTGTGTTCTACATATAAGGAACATGTAAAAGTGCCCGATACGATGAACCACGATGTGTCACATACCTTGGGATCGGTCTGTATCTCAAACCACCCAGAACACAAATGGCATTTACACCTGAACGAATATATTGGCGTAGAGTAGTAATTCCCGATCTTCTTCTTCTCGGCGTTGTACCTTACGCCCATTCCGATGTGGTTATTACAGGTACCACTGCCCGTATCTCAGGGAAGAACGTCGGGTGAAACGGTAGCGGTATGGAACTTACCACCAGATATTGAACGGCAGTTCAAAGCGAGTTATGAGGATACCCTCCCCAATCTTCTTAGCACGGTCACCAAGGGCATGCTTTCCTGTTGTTCGTCAGATGAGTCTGAGACTGAGCCGTCGATCGACGACATACTGGCCTCTGTAACTGTTCAAGCTCCCGTGTTTCTCTCCGTCATAGTCGGGAGGATAATACTTGTTGAACCCTGGTGAAGGAGATTGAGCAACCGCACGCAAGTAACACAAACAGAGCAGGAACGCGGACCTTGCATGTGGCTGAGCTGAGGTGAGATTGATCGGCAGAATCCGGCCACCGATCAACAGCTGCAAACCTTATTGTCCAGATCAACAACTTCCCTGACCACCACAAGCCCTCAGGTACGAAACGCATATCCACGGGACGAGAGATCGTGTAACTATACTGACGGTGGGATGGGTACAGTCACCTTCTGACTCTATCACTATGAGTTACGTCGCTAAGGGAGACAAGGAATACGATGCCACTGGCGCTCCCCTTCCACCAACCAAGATCCACAAAATCAGGATCACTCTGACCTCGGGGAATGTTAAGAATCTTGAAAAATGTCTGTCCTTTATTGCCGCATCTTTTAGAAAAAATACAAGTGTTCATCTGGTTCGTAGTCTCGACCGATCTCATCAACAGGGCAAACGACAAGAACCTTCGCGTTAAGGGTCCCGTCAGGCTCCCCACGAAGGTCTTGAAGATTACCACCCGTAAATCCGTGCGTATTCCACCGCTCTACAAACGTTACTTGGATTTAACTTGCAGATGTAGCCTTGTGGTGAGGGTTCTAAAACCTGGGACCGTTATGAGCTCAAGATCCATAAACGTCTTATTGACTTGCACGCCTCCTCCGAGGTCGTGAAACAGATCGTACGCCCCCCTTCCATCCCACGAGTTTTCGACGTCTCACCATTTACTCTAGACCAGCTTGAACTTGGAGCCCGGTGTCGAGGTCGAGGTTACCATCTCCGGTTGATTTCTATAATTCGTGTAGTCATAGTGGTTCCCCCGGTTGCTCAATTGTTTCTAGCAGTGCAATTCGCGAATTACGATCCCTCCAGTTTACCGAAACGGCCAAGAACATTCCAGTGTAAATTGTAGACCCCACACTCACCGACCGCGAGATCTCTCCTTGACACGAGCCAAACGTGCAAATTTCTGGCACTGCATCCATTGGTCGCATCGAAAACTTGCTACAATGGTATTCGCGGTCGTTCAACGTTCAACGTTCAACGCAAGCTACTTGAAAAAACCAGTGCTGAGCGCTGATCGGTGGTCGCTCAAGCAGCGAAAGTAGGAACTCCTTCCTACGCGCGTATCCACTACACTTACTATGTCTATCAACGTTCAACGACGACCTCTATTTCTACGATCATTGTAATTGCACAACTAGGGGAACCGCAGTACAGATATCTTCGGCTACGTCAACTCTCTGTGAGAGACTCTAATGATCGAGTATTAGATTCGGAAAGTCTACGGTAAGGTACATCGTGGGGCGTGGTATATGATGTGCAATCGTATCCTAAGGGTATGGTATCAAATGGAAACAATACAAAATCTCATCTAGAGATATATCGCAAAACTGCCAACCACGGGACGGTGGTCCGACCTACCTTCCAGCCTTCTCATGGCTTTATCGTCCAGGCTGTCATACCCGAGGCATGCGACATCCCCCTTCCTTGGTCTGTAGGCTATAGAACTAGCGGCCATTTGCACAGGTTCCCCAGGGATCTCGACAGGGTCAGCAGGAACGGTGGTTTGGTTTGAATTTCCCCGGAAGAACGGAAGGAACCGCCACTTGGGAGGACCGTTCTTGATTGCTTGGTCATCCTTCGGAGTTGTAGTCGTGGGCACCGGTTCCATTGATAGTGGCGTCGCGGAGAGGGGACTGGGATTTGTCGGCGTAGTCCCAGTGTGGGAAGGTGCTTGATGTTCCGGAAGACTCTTCCCTTCCAATTGCGCCCGGTCGACTGATATGGAGCGAAGGAGACCGACACCCGGTGTTTGCTTGACGTTTGTAACATTGAAGTTGTCCGCGGAGTTCGATCTTGCAACTCCCGGGGCAAGATTTTCGTGGGCAACAAGCCGCGAGAACGGTTTTGGATCCTTTCCGCCCACAGGGGTAGGCATCTGAGAGCCCATGGTAGAATTGGAAGGGGTGGAAACCTCATCTCTTGGAGGAACCGAGGGGGCATGGCCATGATTGGAAACCTCTGAAGAAGTGGACGAGCTGTAGGAACCCCTTCTGTACCGCATCTGAAGCTTAATATTTGCGAAGAACCGACTAACACGCGTCCTGGCCTTCGGGTGGGGAGCCTCAGATTCAGCATCATCGGAATCAGGGTCAGATTCTACGGTCGACTTCCACAGGATCCTATCGCACCTGAGAGCGCGAACCCCGTCATGAGTTGCAGCCGTAACCATGTCTAGTCACCACTTACCAGCTAGGGACGCGCTTCTTGGAGGAGCTGTCATATACCCCACGGCCTTCGTCTGCTTCCTCGTCTGAGGTTGATTTACTTGGGTCGGTCCTTGAGAGGGGCGGTCCAAGAAGTGATCGATCTATGCTTTTTGAGCTCTTGGTGGAGGAATTATCAAGGGTAGGAGGGGTGACGGACGCCACCCTCGAAGATAGAGCCGGAGTCTTGTGTCCGTTAAGTTCCTCTCGAGATGACTTCTTGAGCTTGTCTGGCCACTTGGACTGACCTGGACTGAGCATGGGGGAGGAGATCGATTTGTTAGGCAGAAGGGATGGCGGGACAGGAGAGCGGCGAGTGAGCCACTTTGTCTTGGTTTTTTGTACCGTGGCCATAGTTTTCACCTTCTGGACGAGGTTTCCCGTACTGGCCCGCAACACCTGTGCCTGTGAGAAGTAGTCGTCTTCTACAGGCTCCTGCTCGGACAGCAACCGGTAGTTTATAGAAGCTGTGTTGGATGACGCCAATGAACCTGCATCGTCGTTGTCTCCGTCCCCGTTTTCCATGCCGGCATCGACATCATCGACTTGAACCTCCGGTTCTTCCACCAGAGGATTCTCGGCAAGCGCGCTGTCGCGCTTTGTGTTCCGGGTGGACTTGGTCTTAAGTCGCTTGAGAGTGCGCATCACGTCGTACTTGAAGGTGGGCGGAAAGTTGATATCTGCTTCATTGAACCCCACGAAGGAGTCTCCATGCTGCATCAGGTTTCGTAATTGATCGAAACCGAGCGCTTGGGCGTAATCCCTTCGGGAGATGAGCCAGTCTGCGTGCAGGCGAGAGATGTCGAGCCTAAAATTCAAGTCCCCGAAGAGGAAGGTGTAGTCAAAGCGATCGGTGAGGTCCTCCCCCATAAATCGGCGGTCGTCGTTAGTGAGAAAATCGTCAACGGTCAGTTCGCCCTGAGTGAACATGAGTAAACACGCCCAGGTAATACGGAAAATCAACGTGATACCTTGATCTTTGCCAGGTCGTTAAGACGGTGCTGAACTTTCCCTTCGTGTGCAGCGAGGTGGGCATTTACAAAAAGTAGAGTAATTCCGTCCAGGTTAACGCTGATGCCCAGGCCACCTTTATTACCAACCCTTCCACCTATGAGACCGGTGGTGACAGAGGATTTCGACAAGCCTAAAATAATGTCTAACTCTGGATGGTAAGGGGGAACAGTATCCATACCTCGTACAAGATGCTTAACTTCGCGGTGGATGTAGACAGCTAAGTACAAACCCATCATACGCTCCTTGATCAGAATTTCGTACGGTCCCTTTTGGGAGGCAGCAGCTTTCGTCGATATCCGTCGCTTGAGGTCGGGGGGCACAAGAGGCTGAGGTTCGCCATTGACTTTACGGCATTTATTCCCTGCAACTGGTGAAGATTCGAGGTTCGAACCTCCAGCATGGGAAAGCCAGTCCTCCAAGATCGCTGTCCACCCGTAGGGCATGGAAGCGAGATCAGGCACCGAATCGATGGGAGATATCACTTCCTTCTCTTTGTCTTTGAGTTTAAATCCTGCTCCTAGTCCCATTGGTATTCCTGTGATGAGCGACGCTCAGGACGTGACAGAAACGTATGTCCTTGTCGCATTTATCGCACCTGATGAAGTCGGACATTCCTGGCCTGCACTGGGGATGAAGTCAGGGTCTCTGAGTAATCTCGGAAAAGAGAAGGAAATACACGATAACGAGGTGATACGGGTGCTTTCCATCGGCGGGTAGTGGGGGTATCGAGGTCAGTGGTGGGTTATCTGGCCACTCGGGTTTATACACCGGGACTTCGCCCAAAAGTTCCGTGAGATCACCCTACGTGCAAAATTAAGACATGTAAGGGAAACTGGAGATGGATACTGACCTTTGGCAAAGAATCGTGCATATTCCACGTTACGATCCTCACTTTCAGGAACTTTGGAAGGGGAGATTCCCTCTTTTGGGAAAACGCTGCGGAGTCATTGAGGAGTGCAGACGTGCTGCTCTGCGTAGAGGGGAATAAAGCCTGTAATCGCCGTGCGAATGCGTTGGCTGGGGATTCGGGGTCAGAACAAGGCCAAAGTCTTATGATCGTTGGCAGAACGGACCGATGTTCGCGGATTGCTGGGATGTTCTGGTGGCCGTAGATGGCCGGTCGTCGCCGCCGGTGTCGGTGGTGGGAGAAAGGTGGGGGTTTCGGCTGTCCATAAGGAGAGAATCAAGACAGGTATAATAACCTGAGCATCTCTCTCCCACTTCCTCTCTCAGCCGGCGGTCAAGCGACGTCGGCTTGGATGGGAAGGGAACGTGGGAGAAACATCAAACCTCAACCTCTCCCCCACTTCCACCTCGGCCGGACGCGACCATGAGCGTGAGCACGCTCCAGCCAACGGCACCAACAAACGTCCAGCGGTCTTCGATTAACGCAGAAGGAAAGGAGGCCGGGGTGCGTCGTACTTCCCATCCAGCTCTGCTACTCACCACTTACCACGCGGCACGCATCTAGTTTCTTACATTCAACTATCTCAACAAGCACGCGAGGGTCAGGGTCTCCCCTCAGCCCCTAGACCTCGGTGCGGTCCCCGGAAAGGCAAATTTCCTTGTGGTATCCAACTCTCATGGCTGGTTTGTTGCCATAACACGTTCAACAACCAACGATCTGCGTCAGTTCATTCAGATTCTACCGTGGCGCACATCTCACATCCTTATAGAGCTGTCTTGTTCACCTCTATCGCACCTGCAACAAGCGTTCGCCTCAAATCCTCCAGCCGGTGTCGAAGAAATCTCGTTTGAGCCTCAACGAACATTGAAGATCTCCGGGATCCCCAACCTCCTCTCCCTCGCTTGCAACGACACCAGGCTCCTGATAGCCTTTACTCATGGTCCCATTTCAGTTTACGACTGTTCACAACTCTTCACCCCTGGCACCAGTGAACTCATTCCTCTTCATACTTTCCCCGGCAATCTTCCTAGTCAACAAATGGAGCCAAATCCTGGAGACATGCCCGATCTTGTTGCCGTTCTCCGAGAAGGCGACAATCCTCCCGTTCAGGTTTTGAGCGTGCAAACTTTCCAACCTGTCCGCGGTTGGAATGCAGGTGGGACATCTGAATCGACTCCTTGCGCTCGTGAGTTCATATCCTAAATAACGGGTGCCATTTCCCTGAGAGCTTTTTAGTGAGTTGGTCACCGCGTGGAAAACAGCTCGCGATTGCCCTCCAGAGTGGGGACATCGTCACCTATAGTCCCACAGCCTCAGATTCTCCCAAGGCGACGATCTCAAAACCTCCAAGCGTAGCGGGCAATCGCGTACTTTCCACGACTTGGCTGGCGAATCCAACATATTTCACCGTATATGCCCCTGCCGGACCCCTGGAGCCCAAACTACCTCAATCCCATTATGTTGTGAATTTCGACTCAAAGTCCAACACTGCCATCGATTACTCGTTATCCGCCCCCTACTTTCCCTTTCCCGGTCTTCGAAATCCTGGCGCATTCGTTCTCGTCTTCCGGAATTGGGATCCCGTTAAGTTCCTTGTCGTCGTTGGAGACAGTACATCCCAGGATATCGGGACCATCGGATGCTATATGGAGGCTTCTGGGGAAGTATGGTACAATCTCAACGTCGACGAGGCGTACACTCCCAGTCTTCCATTAGATAAAGACATGAATGACACCATCCTCTTGGGCTTGGACCTCGACCTCACTGCCACAAACAAATACGACCACCTTTCCCCATCAGGTGAAAAGGTTGAGGTGCCACCCCCGCCAATTATGTACGCATACTCTAGTGATGGTACATTCATCGGATGGCACGTCGTCAATGGTACCGCCAAAATGTACCCGGGCATGAAGAATGTGGCTGCAGAGTCATCGGTCGATGCCCCGATGAGTGTCACTCCAGCACCTTCTACCATGAACGAGGCACCGCCCTCCGGGTTCGGAGTTACCCAACCTTCCACTGGTCTCGGTGGTCTTGGAAAACTTTCCCAACCAACGTTTGGTTCAACAGGATTTGGCCAGTCTTCCGGTACACAGTCCACATTCTCCTCTGGAACAGCAGGGGGTTTTGCGGGTTTCGCGAACGGGGGCAACCTCTCTGGCTTCTCTCAGCCCTCCTTTGGCCAAACAGGGTTCGGGCAGCCATCACAGTCATCAGCCTTCGGTCAAGCTCAGACGTCCAGTGTATTTGGGCAATCCCCAACACCCACCTTCGGACAGACAAGCCAACCATCTGTTTTCGGGCAAGCTGATCAGTCTTCATCGTTCCTGAAACCGTCAACTTTTGGCCAACCTACATTCGGTCAGACGTCCGCTTTTGGTTCGAATGGGACCTCAGGAGACGGTTTCGGTGCCTTCACAAATAACAACTCCACCTTCGGTTCTCCGTCTTTGTTGCGGGTGCCCGATCCATCCTTTGATGATACGCAGGGAGGCCTGAAGTCATCGGAGATGATTAGGGAGGTTTCGATGGGTATCGACTCCAGTGATGGTGGTTTCGGTGGTTTGTCCCTGGGAAGTGGCGGAGACTCAAAACCTGCTCAAGGGAAGGGCCAGGGTGGTTTGTTCGATGCTGCCGTAACCCAACCGCCTTCTACAGCAACGACGTCTGCATTCAGTTCCACCATCAGCCCAGGATTTGGTGCTTTCTCGAATTGGAACCAGGCCAAACCCGATACACTTTCGCCGTCGAATTCGCAAAAGGAAGCCTCGAAACCTGCCTCTGGGTTTGGGCAGACTGGTTTCGGAGTGAAGCCAACCACTGCTTTTGGACAGCCCACGTTTGGATCGACATCAACCTTTGGTCAGACCTCATTCGAGTCATCCACGTCATCCGCCTCCTCCGTCACTCCTTCGTCTGGCGGGTTCGGCGCATGGAGTGGTTCAGCACCCTCTCTATTGGCTCCGGGAACTTCTACGCCCACAAAACCCGCATGGTCGTCCGATAAGGATGATTCGCAGGTGGAGTCCAAGCCAGAGCCAAAACCCGCCTTTGCGCTCCCAGAGAAGTCAGACCTCACTCCCATCCGGGATCAACCGAAGCAAGAGCCAAGTACTCCGAGCAAGTTCCAACAGGAGGTCACGTCCCCATCACCCGCTTCTTCACCAGAATCGCCCAATCCCACCACAACATTAGAAGCCTCGTCTTTGCCGTTTGGACGGAGTCCACCGCCATCACCCTTCGAGAAGCCTGCTGCAGATAAGCCGCTTCCCATCGGCGGAGCGTTCGCCAATCTTAAACAGTCCACTTTCTCGCTTGGCGATAGTGTTTTTGGAGCCCCGGACAAGAGTTCTCCATTCTTCAAACCCGTACAGACCATACCGACTGCAACCCCTATCAAAGTGTCTGCCTTCGATACGCCTGTGATCACGTCCCCGGCTCCTTTAACTACCACCCCAGTCTTCGGACGATCTTCGGTCTTTGGACATCCCACCCCTTCGACAACACCGAAGACACCGACAATCCCCAACCCAGTAACCGGAGGTTTTTCTGCGTTTGCGAGTACCACCAGCCCCTTCGGCAAGGTGGAGGGTGCGGGAAAGTCCTTCAGCGATCTTTTGAAAACTCCAGACAAAGCAGAGGAGCCAATCAAACCCACTCAACGGCCAAGCGTATTTTCGCTTCCCAATCCCTCCGGTAAGGACGAACCGTCGAAGACACCTACCAAAGTGTCCCCTCCCGCTTCGACAGTGTTCTCTCTGGCGAACCTGACTCCCCCACCAGATTTGGCGTCTATGGGGCCTGGGACTCCCACTTCGGACTTCGGACATCCCAGTGGAGACGAGTATAGCGAAGATGGCAGTAGCCAACAGTCGGGAGAAGAGAGAGAGGAGGAAGGGGTCGAAGGTGAGGAAGATGAAGATGGGGAGGACACTGAAGAGTACGGCTCAGACTCTGAGTCGGGCTCATTCCTGGACGAATCCTTGTCGTATGAGGACCTTGGCGCTCACCTCGAGGAGGAGGAGATAGAGGGTCCTCATGAGCTATCTCCTGTCGCTGAAGAGACCACGTTGCCTCTTGAATCTGGTGATGAGGGTGATACAACGCAGAGCCCAAGGAAGAAAAGGCCAGTCCCAGATCCAACAAAGATCGCTTTACCGGCCTCACGGGAGTCCTCAGTACAACCCGACTCCAAGTCTTCCTCAGGTTCCCCTGGTGTTACCCCAAGGCCGACAAATGCCAAGCTTCCCTCTCCCGAGGCCACCCCAGCACAACAGTCACGCGAATCGAGCACCACACCACCCTCGACACCTACGAAGCTCAGTCCCAGCTTGCCCGCCCCCTCCACTTCGTCATATGGAATTGGGATTGGGAGACCTTCTGCCAAGCCGACGCGTAGTTCACCACTGACAAGTGATCCCATCTCGGGCCAGGACGCTCTGGGGCGGCCTCTACCTGCTGTTACGCTACCGCTTCCAAAGCCACGGCCGGCATCTCCTAAAGTCGCTTTTGGCCAATGGAACACGACAGAGTCACAGAGGAAGAAGCCCGATTTATCAAAGATACAACCGTTTTCCCTTGGAATGCGACCCACAAAGGCAACGTCCGAACCAGCAAAAACACCTCTTTTCAGTGCACCGTCGACACTGGGAATGACCCCCTCCCTGTTTGGCAAGCCTGGAGAGTCTCCCGGTCTTGACACCGCGTTCACTCCCCCCCAGCCTACTTCGGGGGGTGGCCTCATCGGTGAACAGAACAATGCTCCTCCCCAAGCACCCCCCAACAACTTGTTCAACAACCCTCCCGCACCTCCACGAGGTACACCCGGAGGATTCTTCGGCAGACCAACAGCAGAAAGTTCACCTCCGCCGAAGGTGGTTACGCGGACACCCGGACTTAACAAACCTCTTTCCGCCCCACCAACAACACCGACTCCCGACACGCAGGTCAAGGCTGCTCTCCTCCTGACCGTAAACAAACGAAGCCCCACTAATCCGCCGGTTGTAACTCCTCCGAAGCCCGTTCAACCACCTATCCCAGAACCGTCACTTACAGAGGGCTTACAAGCGGAATGTCAATATCTGTACCTGTCCATGAACAAGGATATCGAGGAGGTATGCTACAACCTACGTTTATGAATCTCGAAACAGCTCGTGCTCACCGTGACTAGTTGAAAGGGGCTGTTCGGAAGCTGCCACAAAGGAGGGCCGAGCTCCTCAAACCAAAAGTCATCTCCCCGCAGCTCCCGCCAGGCATTAGTAAGAATGGCCTGGAGGACGCGCAGAAGTGGACGTTGCCCGATTCTCCAGCTTACGGGAAGGCAATGAAGTCGCTGCACGCAGACATCGCTGCATTGAAGGAGTCTTGGGGACCATTTCACCAGGCGCTGGGAGAGATTGAAGGGGATATGCTGAAAGGTGAGCGATCTCGTTGTCAGGTTAAAAGGTCCATTATCCACCACCCGGACAGCGTTCACGAGGAAGGAAGAGGTAGCAAGGTTTGGCAAAGCCATTAACAACCCTGACTTCGCCAGGATGCTGAGGACACGGAACCTTGGCCCAGAACATCTGGAGAAGCAAACTAGGTTGAGAAAGCAAGTGCGAGTACGTGGATGCGTATTGTGTCAGTTTACGCCGCCTCACGTTCTGCAGATCATCCGTGACAGGGTAGAGAAGCTGGAGAGCCACCTGCAAGCCGCCAAGAAGAAATTGGAGAGGGAGAAGTCGGGAAAAGTCGGCTTCAGGTGAGTTCGAGTTGCTTGGCTCCACGTAGATCCCCCGTTCTCACCGCGATTTCTAGGGCACCTACTCTGGACACCATCAACCGGACGTACCGCAACATTGATGTCGCGATCGCCCGACAGATGGAGGATATCAATAAGCTGTCCTCACGCATGTCCAAACTGGACCTCAAGTCTTTCCAGAAATCCGAGCCTCCCTCGACGCGGGATAAACGATTACCGGATAGGTCAAACAAGAGTGGAAAGGCAGTCAACATCACATCTTGCATCGCCGCGACCGCCGCGACGACTTTGAACGCAGAACGTTCCGCTTATAAGTTGAAGAAGGTTCTGTTGAGCGTCCGCGAAAGGCCACTTCTCAACGCGAAAGCTTCGACGACCGCCAGTACTCGGGTAGAATTCAAGACACCCCAAAAACTCGGCGGTGGCCTTTTCGACTCTACCAATGGTGCACAAGTGACTCCCCTTCCTCTGCTGCCAGTCACTTTTCCAACCACGGCCCCTCCTTTGCCGTTGAGTACCAGTGGAGGGAACCGGAGGGCAAAGCACCATGCCAAGTCTGCCTGGTCATCTAAGAAACCCGAAGGCGAAAGCTCACCCCTCCCGGCACCTGCGACGTTTGACTGGGGCCCTCCGCCTGGGAACATCAGTGGACAAAAGTCACTTCCCAACTTACCTTTCTCGTTGTTGCCTTCCACACCGCCGCCGGGTTCCAACAGCAAATTACCTGATCTCCCTTTCGCGTTAAGATAGTTATCACGTCATAGACTTCGTCTGTCCCTGTCCTTCATCTCGCGTACTGTAATGTCGATTAGCCCACGCATGCGAGCACACCCACAGTTCGGCGGTCACTAATATAACTTGTGGATATATTCTCAGATTTTGCGGTGCATACACACGGAAAGCAATTGGAAAAGCGGGGATTCGTAAGATGTCGTGAAAAGGTCATGAACAGTTCGTCAATTAGCTAGCGGGCAGTAAATTGTGAATAAGGGGAAGCAGGAGAAAACAGGGCGGTTGGGATCCATCAAACAGCGGCGCACGATTAGAGGTATATCTCGAAGAGGGAACAAAGACAGGGCAGCGACGGAGACAGGGCAGCGACGGTATCTCACGGTATCTCACGGTATCTCGAGGATCCTGGGAGGATCATTTCCAAGTCACAGTTTCAACCCTTTCCCAATAAATTTCTTGAGTACTACGCGAAACACGACCGCGCAGACTCCCATTCCGACGAGGAGGACGTATTGCGAAAGTGCAGAGATGGACTGCGGGTCCAAGTTCTCAATCACCTTCTTCCTCCTCGCTGCGGTTGAAACCCTCGGGTCAGCAACGGCGTGGGGCCTTGGGGAATTGTCCGATTGGGGTTGTCCGGCCTTCTTCTCCGCTTCCCGGACCTTCTCGTGTAGCTCCTTGTTCTCTTGGTCTGCCTTCTCGATCTTCTGGGTCAACCGAACTCCGACCTCGGCCATGTGGGAGACCTTCCTCTCAACGTCTTCCAATCGTTTCTTGTACTCCTCGAGCATGAGGGTCGTGGACTTGACCTGGTCCTCGAGTTCCTCCTCCCGCGCGCTCTTGGATGGGGTAAGATCGGGAGCCTGGACCTGGGAGGTGGAGGGGGCGGGGGGAGAGAAAATGGCGGTGACGATCCGCCTCTCATCCCTCGGCTTCCTGCTGTTGCTCCCCTCTCTCGATCGGGACTCGATCACGGTTGAGAGGCGACTAATAGCCATTTCAGGGTTGATATCGTCAGAATGGGGAGCGTTTTGGATGAGTTTCTTGACCGTGATACCAGGCTTGTGGTCAAAGTCTTCCCAGGCTCTTGCACCCCAACTAGAACCTAATTCCTCGCCCTCCGCTTCGAGGAGTTCTTCAACCGTTAGCTCCTCTACCGGTAGCTCTCTCAAGCTAGGGTGGACAGGGATCAGAGGCAAGGGCCGCTTGCTTGGTGACCTGGACGGTGATTCGGCAGCTTGAGGAAGAGGAAGCGGGGAAGGTGCGGAGAGATCGGGGGAATGAGACGGGGCCTCGACTGAGCTCTGGACAACCACATCTTGGTTGGCATCGTACTGGGCAATAAAGGCGTTCCGCTCGGCAAGCTCGCTGAAAGAGGAGTCGGAACTGAAGCTCCCGCTCCGCTCGAGGGATTCGACCATACCACGGACACGACCGTTCCTGTAACGCCTATAGGGCTTGATGTAGTGTGGCCCCGGGCCATCGACATCAGTGGCATTGTGAAGAGATTCGAGGGAGCTGGTGGAAGAGTTGGACGAGTCGGGAAAGGGATCGTCATCGGGGCCACCCTCTGGAGGAGAACCCCAAATCTTGCCCTTGAGGACGTTGCGGCGGAGATTGCGAGAAGACGTGAGGAGCGCATCCTTCCAAAGCTTGTTCACACCCATTCTGCGAAAGAAATATCAGACAAGGGTATTGGAATGCGGAATGTGAGGAACGGACTGATCGAAATCTTGCTCGCACAATCGCAAAAACAAGCGACCGTTGATTTTGGATTCCTTGATGAATGTGGCGATATCACGAACGACCGGGAGGGGGAGGGGCATGGGCTCTCCGGACCTCACGCGAAGAGCAGTGGTGAGGTAGGAAGAGAGCTGAGAGGGAGTCCAGAGCTTTGGGTTTGTTGGGAGATCCTCGAGTTTAACCGGAGTTGCTTCCAGGTCGGGAACGGTGAACGGGAGAGTCTCTGCACGTTTGGGCCTCCTTGGGGTAACCCATCGGTCTGGGCTGGCCGATGGTTCGTAGGAAGGGAGAGTAGATGGGTGAGGGGGCGGAGTGGGTAGCGGCCGCTTGTTGGGGGGCTCGAAGGAATCTACTCCGCTGAGGGATTTGCTCAGCCGATGGGTTCTCCTCGGAGATGGGGACACCTGTGGTGAATGGACGCCGTCTTCATGCTTCTTGGCCGTCGGGCTTGGAGGGACATAGTAGTGTCGAGAGACCTGAATATTCTGAGAGCTCGAGTTTGATCTGGTTAGCAAGCCAGTGGAGGTGGTCTTGATAGCATATGGGTGAGTATTAGGAGTTATCTTTGAAGTTGAGACGGAAGGAGGGACTGGAGTAGTGACAGCTGCACCACTGCTCATGACGGTCTGAAAGATTGCTGCGATGTGCACCCATCAATCCGCCTCTCTCTTGAGCAGATCCATCTCAAAAAGTCCCGGGCCGCTCATTTCTTTGGATAACTCCTACCTCTCCCCTGGGTTTGACTTGGGAATTAAAGGAACCCAAGATGTGAATTAGAGACCATGATCTGCCCCAACCCCCACTACGACGCTATCTTCCAGACAGGGCGGTCAGCAACCTGGGCATCCTCTGCCCAATATACTACACCGTCACTTTTCTGCTTTTTCTACCGAACCCCAAGTCGTACACGCATGGATCCATGCCAGTTTCGAGAGGCTTGTGACTCCCCCGCTTTTACAGCCTCGATGTCATTTTCTTCCCCGACGATGAACATGGCCGTGGCACGCGAGATACGCTCACGAGGAATGCGTATAGCTACAGTAAGGAATAGGCAGACGGTCATTCGGCCGACATCGTCGCTGTGGTTTACAGGAAGCCCTCGTTTTCGTCGGTGAATACTTCGTGAACCGGATCAAAGAGTTTCTCGGTGAGATATTGTCTCACGGTACGTGTTTGGGCCTCAATATAACGTTGGGCGGAGGGGTATCCATAGGTATTTGGAGAGCCGGCTGGGTAGGGTGAAGGCAGCGTAGATGATGTGTGCTCTATAGATTTTTATTTTTATTATTTTTATTCAGACTCCCTTGTCGGACGTTCAGACCGTCAAGCGAAGTTTCGAGGCTGAATCGGACCACGACCGCCGTCGCCTAGTTCGTCGTTGACACTGGCGGCTTGGGACGCGACCCTGGCGCGTCTGTTCACGGAAGCGTCGCCGAGCGAGTCTCCACTTCCAGGTTCTCTCGGATCTTGAGCGTGACCACCACCATCCTGATATTTCTTGAATGCCTTTACTCAAGCGCTCCCCCGTAGTCTTCAGAAGATGTTATTCAAACGCTGCAAGTGTCCCTAAACTCGTTGTTGGTATCCGGAAGGAAGACCCGTCGAGAATCTGGGAACGTCGCGCTCCGTTAACCCCGGATGCCGTCCACCGTCTCGTTAAGTCCACCGGAGTGGATGTACTCATTCAAGACTGCGAAAGAAGAGCGTTTTGCGCTTCGGACTATGTCAAAGCTGGTGCCCAAGTCCACAAGACCCTCGAACCCGCACACATAGTGCTCGGAATCAAGGAGACGCCGGTCGACCAATTGCTAACTACACCCGTCGTCTCTCCTTGGGCGTCCAAGCCGGTCCCGAGGACACACCTCATGTTCTCGCACACCATCAAGGGCCAGCCGTACAACATGCAATTGCTTTCCAAGTTTCTTACGGCACCCCCGTTACCCGATCCGCACTTACTTCCGAGGTTGATCGACTACGAGCTCTTGACGGATGATGGTGGAAAGCGCACAGTCGGCTTCGGTTGGTTCGCCGGAGGTCAGTACTATGCCGTAGTTTCAACTGCATCTCTGGTTAACGTCCGCGTAGTGGCCGGCGCACTGGAAACATTAGCCGCGCTTTCTCGGGCCCTATTGCAGCAAGGCGTGGCATCACCGTTCCTTGTGCGTCTAAACGATCGACGAACCGACATCATCTTACCATTTCTGTCCAGCACACACCCCGACCGCATACGCTCCCAAATTTGCCAGCCATTCGGAAAGCGTTCCGGGCAGTGGGGGATAACATCATTGAGCACGGTACTCCGAAGAGTCTTGGTCCATTCGTGATCGGTCTCACAGGGTGCAGTGCTTACGCTTAAATCCGACCAGTCAGTCCCCCAACTCACGTTTCACAGGACAGGAAACGTCGCCCAGGGTGTTTTGTCGATCCTCGCCGAGTTACCCATTGTCAAAGTTAACGTGAAGGATCTTCCGACTCTCGTTTCGAACCCTGGTTAGTATTTTAATTTCGTGCCGATACGCCTTCTAAACGAGTTTCTTAGACGCGGACCTTCATAGGGTCTACCTCGTTCATGCCAAGAGCTCTGATTATTTTGCCCGCAGCGATGGAACGTACAGCCGTGAGGATTATTACGCCAACCCCCACGAATACCATTCTTCATTCCACACGGATGTCGCTCCATACCTTACGACTCTGGTGAACGCCGTCGGCTGGTCTCGCGAATTCCCTCGGTTGATAACCAATGAACAACTTCTGGTCACCCTCGAGCTCGCCCGGAACGTCGCCGCGGTTTTTGGTAACCCCCTGGGAAGGTTTATCAGCGTTGGCGACATCAGTTGCGACGTCCAAGGCGGACTCGAGTTCCTGACCCATAGCACCACCCTCTGTGACCCATTTTACACCAGCCGACCGGCAAATCTCCTCTCATATCTCCCCGGTGTACAAATGATGGCAGTAGACATCCTACCCACAGCCCTCCCGATTGACGCATCGACCCACTTCTCAAACGTCCTCGTTCCCTACCTTGAATATCTCATCGATGGCTATAAAGGTTTGGATCAAGGGAAATTGAAGGATGCCTTGGATCGGGCCACCGTGGCCCAAGAAGGACGATTGGCCGAGAAGCACGCTTGGCTCGGGGAGAAGGTCGAAGGCTGGAGGGCAAGTAGTAATAGGAAGACGCAAACGACGACACGGAAGCAACGCGTCCTGATGCTCGGTAGTGGCATGGTGGCCGGACCAGCCGTCTCCGAGATCTGTAAGCGGGGTGATATTGAACTAATTGTTGGCAAGTCGTTATCCGTAATATCACAAATGACAGTACTCATGGACGCTTGGCAGCCAGCAACTCTCTGTCTGAGGCAGAAAATCTGACTCGTAAACATGAGAATGCGAGTGCAGTGCTCATCGACGTGGCAGACCAGGCTATTGTCGGAAACCTGATTAGTCAATCCGACCTTGTGATCAGTCTGCTACCCGTTTCCTTCCACCCTAGCGTCGCGGAGCTCTGCATTAAGCAGCGCAAACACCTCGTCACGGCTTCATACATCTCTCCTGCCATGAAAGACCTCCACGAAAGGTTTGTCTCTCCTTGTGCTATATCACGCCGATGTTCACGAAATGCTACAGGGCGTTAAAATCCGATGTACTGTTGCTGAATGAAATCGGGTTGGACCCAGGTATCGATCATTGCTCTGCGATCTCACTGCTCCAACGCCTTCGCTCAGAGAACAAGCGCGTCGTGTCTTTCACCTCTTTTTGCGGCGGAGTTCCCGCCCCGGAGAGCGCGGAAGGCGTCCCGCTAGGTTACAAATTCAGCTGGAGCCCTCGCGGGGTTCTAAGTGCTGCCCTGAACGGATCGAGGTTCAAACTAGGGGGAAAGGTATCGAGGGCGAATTGGCTCCTGGTAAACCTGTGCTGACCGTGACGTGGGCAGAATTGGGAAATACCCGGAGAGAAGAACCTGCGATCTGGCTTCCCCAACGTCCCTGTTTCTGATGTGTTGAAACTGGAAGGGATTGCTAACAGAGATAGTACCCCGTACGCAGATACCTATGAACTGGGAAAACTTGAGGACCTGAGAACGGTTCTACGAGGAACATTAAGGTAAGAATAATAATAGCGTCCCCCACACATCCTAAACTCATTACCCACACAGATACCCTGGTTTCTTACAACTCATGGACATCTTCAAGTCTATCGGTCTTCTTGACACAAAAGCTTCGTTTACGATTGAAGACTGGCCTTCACTTATCCGAATCACTTTGAAGAGAAAGCTGGGTATTGACGTCGGATCCAATGACTTGGCTTCTGTGTTGTCTGCCGCCAAGGACGTAATCCCAACAACGACTGATATCTATCAGCTCCAGACGGCGTTGGAGCACTTATCCCTAGTCCCTTCCTCCTCGCCGGCACCACCGGTCCTGAAACGTAGCACCACACCAATCGATCACTTCGCGAACCTCTTGGCGCAGAAACTACGCTACGAGTCCCACGAGAGGGACTTGGTAATCCTTAACCACGAAATCATTGCTCAAGACGTGTCAGGACGAGAGGAAGTTTATTCTTCCTCATTGCTCACCTATGGAGGATCCGAAGCATCAGCTATGGCCAGATGCGTCGGTCTTCCCGTCGCCTTTGCCGCTCTCAAGGTTCTAGACGGACGTGTATCCGCGAGGGGTGTTTGCGGACCTGCAGTGGAGGAGAACTTGTGGAAGGGTGTGCTGGACGGGTTGAAGGAGGTTGGGCTGGGTATGAAGGAGACAGTACGGCCAAAGACCTCCACTTCCACTACGGTCGAGAACACGCTCGCAGCTGGGCTTCGCATCTATTGATTAGTCCCGCCCCCTGGTGCCCCTATACTGTAGTTGTAGCACTTAAGATCCGTGATCGTTATTCATGAGCCCTGTCGGTGGATTCGCGCCGGGTGAGGTCAGACGTTCGCCGGTTATTATCCGAGGTGATCGAGAGGCAAAGATCAAGACATGCAGAATCTTACAGACCTCGACACGAGAGATCCATTTCAACTCCAACGGCTCGCGGACGAACTCCCGGATGACGAAGGTGACGACCGACCACTGGACGGCCAACATGCGCTACCGAGTTACAAGCCACTCTCCCATGAGAATCCTTACATCTCAGCCGAAACGTTTGATGTAGAGCTCTTCCTGCAATCACGTTCCTACACATCTCTGCCCGACCTTCGCACGGAACTACGAGATTATCTGGCAACCCTCAAGGAGGAGCTCGTGCAGCTCATCAACGATGACTATGAGGCTTTCATCAGTCTCAGTACTGACCTACGCGGGGAAGGGACGCGTTTGGAACGCCTCAAGTGGCCGTTGGCGGATCTCAAGTCCCAGACTTTGGTACGGGTTTCCCAAAATTCCGTACACGTACCTCCGGCTAACTGCGCGTCCAGGTCTCCAAGCAAGAGCTGGAGCAACTCAAAGTGGATATCCAAGACAAGTTAGAGAACCGCGCCGCTTTGAGAGATGAGAAGGCACGATTGTTTGTCTCCACCCAGGACACCCTCAGGACTGACCACCAGTTGATTTCCAGGCATTTCTCCATCTATTGCTCAAGATATCCGAATCCGTATCCCGCCTGGAATCCTTGTTGTTGATCGAATCTCCCAATTCCACTGCTTCCTCCGGTGACCATCTGGACGTTGCCGTCACTGGACCAACACCAGACGATGACCACCACGACGAGCGCGTTCGCGGGAACCGTGCAAAGCACCTCTCGCGAGTTGCTTCCGAATACACACAACTACTTTATCACGTCTCGAAGGCGAACCCAGGCAAATGTGCGTTCGTGACCGAGATACAATGGGTACGGCCGCAAAATAATTTGCTGAACCTCAGTCGCTGACTCGTTAACTTTAGCGTATAGATCGCATAAAATCCACGCTATTCTCGGACCTAGATAAGGTGTTTGCTACAGTACTAACGTCGGACACGGACAAAACGAAATCCATGGCCGACGTGGTTGAATGCCTCCGGACGTACGATATCCTTGGTCTCTGGAGAGAGGCTGAGGAAATCGTTCGTAGGAGTGTCGTTGATCCGTTCGCGAAAAAGGTGCGCGACACGCCGTTCTTGGTCCAGCCTTCGACTGACGCATTTGCCCCTCCAATCAATTAGAACATTTTCCCCGCTGCTCTCAATGTCCCTCACTCCCCCCTCATCCCGCAAACGCCGATTCCTATGGGTCTCCGATCTCCGGTCCCTCCGCATACCGCCTCTTTCGCGCCGAGAACGCCCTACACGCCCTTCACTGCGTTTGCCTCAAAACAAGATCCATTCGCACTTAAGATGCTGCAGGTGCAGCTCTTGGATGAAAGTTTAGGCCCTCTCGCGTTACTGTATAATCGGATTATCAAATTCGTCGAAAGAGACCTCAAAATACTTGCGGAGTCTGCCGAGATTATATGTGTTAAGTCGGGTTCTAGGAAGCCACGTAATCTGCCGTTACATGGTTCTTCAGATACCAAGGAGCAGGAGCCTCGGAAAGGGTTCGACATCATGGCCAACGTTGTCTGGGCGGAAATCGGCCAGGCAATTATGGACGAACTTGGTTCGGTCGTCTTTGCTGCTGGGAAGACCGACGAGTTTAGAAAGGTAATTCGGGTTCGCGAGCGAATCACCTGATACCCTCTCACACTATTGTCTGTAGAACCATGAAACTACTGAAGGATTTATCAGAGCTTTGGAATGCTTGGCGCCTTCGGTTCGATCCGTTGAGACAATGAGGGCCCATCAGGTGTATGCCGCTTTCCAAAAGCGGTGGCAAATCCACACCTATTTCCAGCTGCGCTGGAAAGAAATCGTAGTGAAATTTGAGGAGGCCTTGGTGTCGACCAAGCTAGACATGATCAAAGGTACGCTACCTCACGCTAACCCTCTGCTTCGATTCTCCTCATATCTTCAGACAACCCCCCCTTTGCCACCAACCAGGCAATTGCAGCCTGGAACGCGATTTCTGCGTGCTGGAGTAACGAAGTATATATGCCAGTGTTGAGCTATCGATTCTGGAAGTTGACGTTACAAGTATGTCGCGGAGCTCCTCAATCTTTGCCGATCTAATATCCCAAACTTAGCTCGTCGGCCGGTACAGAACGTGGCTCGAAGCAAGTCTACCCTTATTTGAACCCCCGCCAAAGGTTGCTGCCGCTGTGGCTGCTGAAAGATCCGTGTGTTTTGTGCGCAATTGAGCAGGCAGCCGCTCATTTCGTTCCATTCGCAGGCGACACCTCAGGGTCTCTCAAGGTCGTCAACGCCAGGCACCCAGACAGAAGCGGCTTCCGCTGAGAGCATAGAAGCAGACAACCAATTATTAAAACAATTCTCTGCGGCCATCATTGATATCACGACGCTGGAAGCTCAAGTGTTGAACCTTTGGAATGAAGAGTTATGCATGATGTTACCGGAATCAGCTGAGGAGTCAGAAGGGTCAGACTTCCCTGCAGACGTGGAGGGTGAGTACTATTCAGGATATTAGGATCAACCAGTGCGCTTATCTGCGTGTTCTCAGCCGCGCTGCGGCAGGCGTTAGCTTCCCTTACGACGATGGTCGCTCCGATAGCGGGACAGATCGTCACAATACTGTGTCGGAGGGCGAGTGACGCCTTGCTTCCTGTGCGGTCCATCCCATCACAATTTAGGGCGATGCAGAACAAGAAGGTGCCAACGGAAAGAAGCTACTTCGTACCGCTCATCATGCGTCCCGTATCCTCATACTTCGGGATTAAGACCGCAGATGGCGGCATGGGCGCTTTACTGAAAGACACCTACATGAAACAATTTGCGTCGGAGGTCTTCCAGGTCACTTCCCAACGGTCGGTTCTCATCGCACATGTCCGAGTCCAAATATATCCCAGAACTTCTGACCTCCGTCCAGATATCTCAACTACCTATCGGTCATGAAAAAGACAGAAGAGTCCCTTCGACGGCTGAAAAAAGGCAAGAAGACCGGTTTCTCACTGTTCGGTTCCGGTTCAACCACGGGGGACGATGGAAAGGATGAAGAGAGGATTAGGTGTCAGATGACCCTTGATGTGGAGGCGTTCGGAAAGGATGCAATCGCATTGGGTGTCGATATAGAGGGGTGTCAAGCGTTTGTCCAGCTCGAGGAGAACGTTCGTGCTGCATGGATTGAGGAACATCAGCCGTGACCCCGACTCTCCCGAACGTAATTTGTTGTGTATATCACAGTGCCATAGCAAGGGAAGATGACCCACAAAAACACCACCCTGAACGAGAGATACACAACCGGTGGGTACAAACGATGAACTCGAGATTAATGATCGACAGCCTATCAACGAACATAAAGAAATTTGGGGAAAGAGCGGTCAAATCTAAGCTGGTCCTCCAGGTGTGGGAGGGCTGTCTCCTAGAAAACAGGGAGCTACCGCACAACTGGTGCAGGAGGAAGGGGGTTTTAGTGGGTATTGCGCCCGTATGTCGTGGACGTAGGCGGTGAGGTCGTTACCTCACCCGGTCGCGGAGTTCCACACAAGGCCATCGAGGTGGTCAGTGCGTAAAGGCATTTCCTCCGGGTGTCTCACAGAGCGATTTCGCGCTCTAACTGACCAGGCGTTGACTCTCAACCGCTACACCAAAAAATAAAAATAAAATAAAAAAGTTAGTTAGAAATGTGGAGCATTTCTTACAGCACCCTACTTCCCGTCCACCACACCCATTCATACACAAAGGTGTCTTTGGTGTTCGTTGGTATCATTGCAATTGTATATTAACATCGGCCTGTCCATGCAGTACATCGTGTGGATTAGTACAATGATCAATGTAAGCTCGTATAGTGGATTCTTGATTATAGTAGCACCGCAAATCGCGGTCGTGAGGCCCGGCGCTCGGTCCATACCCAACCACTGACAGTGAGCTACGTTATCTCAGGTTGACCTCGAATCGACGTTGGATCGCCTTTTCTTGCTTTTCCCATCAAACAAGACGGACGTTCGCTGATGTGTTCCTTTTGGCGGGGACAAACAAATGTAAAAAATGCCACAGGAGGTGGCGCACGTTGCCCATCACCGGTCACCCAGCCATAACCATCTCGATTGTTCATGTGAGGACCATGGTGTCGCACGTACCCTAATCACATCTTCAGATTTCAACGTTGCTATGGCTAATTTCATTCGGTCTGCCAAGTCGGGCAGCGATTGGACCAGCCACGAGCTCATCGCGTACAACATCATCTTCTCACCTCTCTCGCCAGGCGAGTTCTTCACTACCCCAGACCCCACGCTCGACCACATCGATTCTGCAATTCTCAACTCTCCTCCTGGTGATATTGATCCCGCCCTTTCTGATGTGGCCATCGAATACCTCGCCTACCTCGATCTCGCCAGAGGTGTCCAAGAGGATTTCGTTGACGACTTCGCCGCCGAGACACTGAAGCTTCTAGGCTTCAACGAGCGTCTCACCGTTGTATCTACGTGTTTCACCATCCCTCTCATCATTTGCGGCGAAAGCAATCGCGTTGCCCAACCGGACGTGTGCCTTCTCCATCGCCTAACCTTTGTCCTCCTGGTGCTCGCTGAGGACAAGACTTTCACTGACAAGGCTCGCCCAGAGGTTCAGGTAGTCGCGGAGGCTATAGCGGCCTTTCAATACAACAACGACAAACGCAGCGATCATGACCTCCCCCCCCTGGATGCCATGACCATCCCTTGCATCACAATGTCTGCCACTTGCCCTACCTTCTATCTCGTCCCGGTCACCACAGAGCTGAGCAATGCTGTCACGAGTGGCCAGTATCCCGCCACTCAAACTCAGGTCTTGCAGTGTGCGACCGTAGCAACCCGCGCAACACACATATGGAACGCCAACACTGGGATGGAGGATACGGAATACAGAAAGCTCGCTCTGAAGCGCTTTCTCGCTTTCAAGACTCTTGCGAAAAGCCACTGGGAGCATATCTTGGAGGGGGTTTGAACCGGCGTGTAGTAGTTTTTTTTCAATCATTACACCACAATTTTGGCCGATGGCGCGAAAAACGAGGAAACCGGGTGGTGGTGGGCAACTTGCGCAAGTTCCCGTGGCAATGTTTACACATGTTTGTCCCCGCCAAAAGGAATGGCCTCGATGGACACGGCAAATGTGACCTACAGACACAATGGATTGGATGCGGATTAGGCGGGATAGGTGTTCAAGATACTAAGACTTATGGCCCGGCGGTGTAACGATTGGTATCATAACGGAAGGTAGATGATAAGAAGAAATCGTGAATGAACCGGAACGAGAACGCGGCTGAGCGGAAATCACGACCAAACAGGACATACAGTTTACATCAGTGATCACTACAACGACAAAGCCGCATGGCGGGAGCCATTCCAGAGAGACCATGAGGGTTTTGAATGCAATCATGTTGAGGGGCGCAGAACCTCCGCATCCTGCCGTGATTCCACCAACCACTAAACCTTGAATATCCTGGCTAGAAAAGGGAACTGTCAGGACCCTGACCATCGTGGAGGGTTTGGTCTGACATTTCTAAATCAACAATTTGGAGTTTACAAGTATATGTCATTTAGAATCTGGAAATTTGTAAACCCTGTCTGGGGTCCTTGGTTTGGGGTTCAGATGGGGTGTCTTCATGTCTTCACTCCCCTGCTGAAGCATGCACCATACCACATTTTTTTGCTTTGGTCCTACTCGCCCTGGAGCCAGAATGTTTGCGGCATAGGCTATGCTGACCCTTACAGCACAACACATCCATTACAACAGGTTGCAATTCAATAGACCATTTCCTGTAGCCCCAATGAGTTGTTTATATTTTTATGGTATTGGGGCCCGGCACCCCAGCATAGCAGCGTTGGCCAGCTCACACATTGCGGCAACCTCGTTCTCCTACTCACTTTTTGGTCTACAGGGTTGTCGGCAACTGTCAGCGCGCAAAATATGGTCACAAAATTCTCTTATTTTCTTCAAGTCTCACCATTCATTCACTTCATTTTCCCTTTCTTATGCCCTTACGATTGACTCTTATGATCTTTCTTATGCTTTCCCTTTCACTCACGATTCCAGAACAGGAAAAGCGATCTTATTGGTGTATGGAAGGCAGGACCGCTACTGGTACAAACGAGCCAAGAACGTGTACTAGTTATCGAGGTTGCCCTCGAAGTCAAAGTCCTCTCCGTCATCAGAGCCCTGACGCCCATCCTCCTCGGACGACTCGACAAGAGAGTCGGCCATTCCCTCCGCAGAGACCTCCTCGTTGAGAACACGGACCAGTCTAGTGCCCTGCGCGATCAGCTGCAAGGCCAGAACTAAACGATCGGTCCGTGATCCAACTATCCGTCTCATCACCACTGGAGCTGCCGACGTATCCAACTCCGCGACGATCGAACTCCCCACGTTGCTTGAGATAACGATGTCGGAGTTTCCGAGTTGATTCTAGTCGCATGTCAAGACCCGACAGTGGTGAGGGCGAGCGATAAGGATGGAAGGATGAGCGAGGATGCCCAGCCGAACGAGTACACAGTTGCTTGCTCACCGCGTATGATGGAGGCGACTCGGGAGGAGTGTGAGGAGCGACGACGGCATCAACCGGATGGTTGGTACAAGCACAAGGCCCATTGGAAGGACCTGCCGGTTCAGGCGAGTCCTCGATGATCCGAAGCATACTCCGCTCCTCGACCGACACTTGACGAGGCTCGAAGTATTCGGAAGAACCCTGTCCCGAATGGTTCGATCCGTCCGACGAACCAGACCCTTCTTCGTCGGCATACTCCAACTCGAATGGAGCCTCGGCAGACCCGTCACCAACGACCACCTCGGCAGGACGAGCACACACTGGGGGCGAGGTGACCTGGAAACCAGTGGGAACATCTAGGGTAAATTGTGGGCTCTGGATCATTTTTCTCCCAATGTATCCACCAATCACATTTTGGGTACATCCAGACTGTGATTTCAACATGTGCCCAGCATGTAATCACCAATAACATTCAAACCAGCTCCCACAAATGTTGTCAAAAATGTTCCTGGGATATGTCCAGTGGGTATACATCAGTAAAGTGGGCACCCAATTATTCGAACTTATTCGAACTTATTCTCGTTATTTGTGCTTGTCCGAATTGTATGGTTCTTATTTTTTTGATGATCAACGCGTGTCGAACGGGGC